>SL_7KL_010_BRINEDRAFT_10000030_pt1 | contig 56174 bp, 58 predicted proteins | sample SodLak_010_BRINE_FD_10663 | JGI IMG/M metagenome (IMG submission 10663)
AATGCCCGCCATATTGGCGGGCATCCTCAATTTTAGGCGTAAGGCCAGAGTTCAGGAGTCGCGCGGATCTTCGCGGTTGCCCTGATCGCGCATGTCGCCTTCGTCATCCATTCCCGCAGAACCGATATCGTCAAACAGTTCTGAAATCTCGAATTCAGCAGCGGCTTCTTCTTCAGCAGCCAACTCCTGAATCGATTTCCCGGATGCCTGCAACTGCGCTTCTTCAACCGAACGTGCAACGTTCAGGCCGACCTCTACATCCACTTCGGGGTGCAGATTGATCATGGCCGCGTGCAGGCCAAGCAGTTTGATCGGCGTGGTGATGACGATCTGGCGCTTGTCGATCTTAACGCCAGCTTCTTCCAGCAGATCAGCTACATCGCGCGGGCTGACCGAACCATAAAGCGCGCCACCATCAGATGCCTGACGGATGACGGTATAGGTTTCCCCTTCCAGACGCGCGGCAACTGCCTGCGCTTCTTTGCGGGTTTCCAGATTCTGCGCTTCCAGTTCAGCCTTGCGAACTTCAAACGACTTGATGTTGTCGTTGGATGCACGCAGGGCTTTGCCCTGTGGCAGCAGATAGTTGCGCGCGTAACCGGGCTTGACGTTGACCACGTCGCCCATCTGGCCAAGCTTGGCCACGCGTTCCAAAAGGATCACTTGCATGTCTCGTTCTCCTTATTTCACAGCGTAGGGCAGCAGTGCAAGGAACCGCGCGCGCTTGATGGCACGGGACAACTCACGCTGCTTCTTTGCCGATACAGCAGTAATGCGCGATGGCACGATTTTGCCGCGTTCGGAAATATAGCGCTGTAGAAGGCGTGTATCTTTGTAGTCAATCGCGGGCGCGTTGTCGCCAGAGAAGGGGCAGACCTTGCGGCGGCGGAAAAATGGTTTTGTAGCCATGGGTCAGATCTCCTTTACGATGCCCGACGACGTGGTTCGCGGTCGCGGTCGCCACGGTCACGGTCGTCACGTTTCTGCATCTGGGCCGAGGGGCCCTCTTCATGCGCGTCCACCTTGATGGTCAGCACGCGCATCACGTCGTCATGCAGACGCATCAGGCGTTCCATCTCTTGCACTGCGCTGGCAGGTGCATCGGTGCGCAGAAAGGCATAATGCCCCTTGCGGTTCTTGTTGATCTTGTAGGCCATGGTCTTGACGCCCCAATACTCGTGATCCACGAGTGTCCCGCCATTATCGGCAAGGACAGCGCCAAAATGTTCGATCAACGCTTCGGCCTGTGTGTTCGACAGGTCCTGACGCGCGATCATGACATGCTCGTATAGCGGCATGCGATCTCCAATCTGTGTCATGGGTGCATTTCAAAAGACAGGAACTAACCTTCCACCCCTGCCTACGAGAGCTGCACCGGTTCCAAACTTGGCGGAAGGTTGCCGCGCTCTTAGCCGCTCCGGCCATCAAGCGCAAGGGAAACGGGCGCGATAGGGCGCGCCTGTGCATGAACACCACAGCAGAGTCTTGCCACGCGGGCCGCGCTGTCGCATAAAGCATCAACTTCGCTTCAACAAAAGGGGTCCGACATGGCTCATACTACACCTTTGGTGCCGGCACTTGGCGGCAATGATACGATCATGCGCAAAGTGACGATGGTTTTGTTCGGCTCGCTTCTTGTGGGCATGTCTGCACAGGTCAGCGTGCCAATGTTTCCCGTCCCGATGACGCTGCAAACTCTGGCGATTTCCCTTATTGGCCTGACCTACGGGGCGCGGCTGGCAGGGATTACTCTGATGGTGTATCTGGCACAGGGCGCGATCGGCTTTCCTGTCTTCGCCGGTGGTGGTGCGGGTGCAGTCTATCTGATGGGGCCAACAGGTGGTTTTCTGGTCGGGTTTGCCGCGATGGCGTGGCTAACAGGGCTTCTGGTCGAACGTGGACTTAATGGCGGGTTTCTGCGCCTCTTCGGGGCTGCTTTGATCCCGGCACTTCTTCTGTTCGTGCCCGGTGTTCTGTGGCTGTGGACAATCACGCCTCTTGACATGAATGGCGCAATCGCTGCTGGGGCTGTGCCCTTTATACTAGGCGCATTCGTCAAGGCAGCTGTTGCTGCGCTGATCGTGACCGGCGCTTGGGCGGCTTTTAAATCCCGCCTTAACTGACCCAGCGATAAAATTCTGAGATAAACGAAGGGCGGGGGGGTATCCCCGCCCTTTTTCTGTGTGGCTTGTATGAAGTTCTGACAATGCCGCCTCGCACAGGCCGAGTTCCAGCCATTGGCAGCCCACACAAAACTGCGCCAGTGACCCTAATGGTACATGGGCGACAATGCGCGCCTGCGCACCTGACCATGTCAGGCAGTCCCCATCCGCCAGTGACGATGCCCGTGCATGGCGCGTGTCTAGCGCCGCGATCTTGGCCGCTTTCTCGCAAGACTGGCCGCGCTTATGCGGGCAGGGGGCGCGGATGCTGTCGGCCTAATACGTGACTTCGATCTGCACTGCGCCCCCACCCGGCNCACGCNNGCGATTCACAATCGCAGCCAAATTGGCGGTGAAGCTGTCACAATAGCCCTTGCCCGCAAACCCCAGCGCGCACAGGAAATGATGCNGGCNGCAGGTGACGCTTGCGTTCATTCCGCCGCTTGTTTGGGGGTAAAGCCGCGCTCGATCATGTCATGGGGGGCCACGGGGTATTCCCCCGAGAAGCAGGCATCGCAATATTGTGGGCAAGAGTTGTCGCGCCCGCCTGCCTCGCCTGCCGCACGGTACAGCCCGTCAAGGGTGACGAATCGCAAGCTGTCCACACCGATATGGTCGCGCATCTCGTCTTCGGTCATATTGGCCGCCAGAAGGTTCTCGCGCTCTGGGGTGTCGACACCATAGAAACACGGCCATGCGGTCGGAGGAGAGGCAATGCGGAAATGCACTTCTGCCGCGCCGGCCTCTAGGATCATTTCCTTAATCTTCTGACTGGTGGTGCCGCGCACGACCGAATCGTCAACCAGAATGATCCGCTTGCCGCGAATAAGCGCGCGGTTGACATTCAGCTTCAGGCGCACGCCCATTGACCGGATCGCTTGCGATGGCTCGATAAAGGTGCGGCCCATATATTGGTTGCGCGTAATACCCAGCGCAAAGGGAATGCCCGATTCCTGACTATAGCCGATTGCAGCGGGCGTCCCACTATCGGGGATCGGGCAGACCATGTCCGCGTCGACCGGCGCTTCGCGGGCCAGTTCAACACCGATCTGCCGACGTGTCTCATAGACCGAGCGCCCCCCGAAAAAGCTGTCGGGACGCGAGAAATACACATGCTCAAAGATACAAAATCGCGATTTCTGCGCGGCAAAGGGCTGAACACTCTCAACACCCTTCTCACTGATGACGACCATTTCGCCGGGTGCAATCTCGCGCACAAACTCGGCCCCGATAATGTCCAGCGCGCAGGTCTCGGAGGCCAGAACCCAGCCCTGATGCAACCGGCCCAGCACCAGCGGGCGCACGCCCAGCGGGTCACGCACGCCAATCAGCTTGGTGCGCGTCATGGCCACGATAGAAAACGCCCCCTCGGCGCGGCGCAGCGCGTCTTTCATCCGCTCGGGGATGGTTTTCTGAAACGACCGTGCCATCAGATGGATCAGACATTCGCTGTCGGAACTGGATTGAAAAATCGAGCCACGCTCGATCAATTCGCGGCGGATTGCATCCGCATTCGTGATATTGCCATTATGCGCAAGTGCCGCGCCACCCATAGCAAATTCGCCAAAGAAGGGTTGCACATCGCGGATTTGCGTCGCGCCCTTGGACCCGGCAGTGGAGTAGCGCACATGCCCGATTCCGATAGAACCGGGCAGCGACTCGATCACGCCTGTCTTGGTAAAGTTGTCGCGCACCAACCCAAACCTATGGGCCGAATGAAACCCGGTTTCAGGATGGTGGGTGATGATTCCGCCCGCTTCCTGACCGCGATGTTGAAGGGCGTGCAGACCAAGGGCTACGAAATTCGCTGCGTCCTCTAGCCCTATGCACCCAAATACGCCGCATTCTTCACGCAGCTTGTCGTCATCGAACGGATGGCTGAGCATGGATATCTCGCATATCGTTTGCAGATGTGGTCGCTGTAACGCATCTGTTCGGCGCTGTCACGCGCCGAACGCAGAGTATTACCGACAATCAGCAACCAGTTCTTCATACTTCTGAACCAGCCAATTCGGGGCATCTTCGGGCACAGCTTCGTTCAGATTGCCTGATAACTGGGCGAAAATGGACGCTGACCGCGATTGTTCAACAAGCTCCACCGACCCCGGCGGCACCGCGCGATCGAAAACCAGTAACGCAATCGCTATCAACAAGATGCCGCGCGCCACACCAAACAGGAACCCCGCGCCCTGATCGATCCCCCCTATCGCAGAGTTGCGAACAAAGGACGAAAACAAGGGTGTAATCAGCGAGGCAAGAACCAGCACCACCGCAAATACCACCGCAAAGGCGGCAATAACCGTCAATTCGCAGCTATCGCCCAGAAAATTGCCCAGATAAGGGATTTCACGCACCAGCGGTTGCACCGCCGGGGCAAAGATGAAGGCCAGAACTGCGGCTGCAACCCAGCCAAGAATCGCCAGCGTCTCTCGCATGAACCCGCGCGAATACGCCAAAATGCCTGACACGATGATAATCACCGCGACACCCGCATCGACGATATTAAAGCCTTCCATGCCCGTCTCCTATATCCTGCGCCATACTCACCCAGCGCCAAAAACCTGCCCGACCACTTCTGCCAGATCGGGCATTTCTTTCAAAACAATTCCCGGTGTCGTGGCAGGTTTCAGAAGCCGGGGCGCAATAGCTGCGCAGAAACCAAGTTTTTGCGCCTCTTTCAACCTGTTTTCGGTCTGGTTGACCGGTCGCAACGCGCCAGACAGGCTTATTTCGCCGAAAACCACCGTATCTGCTGGCAGCGCGATATCTTCGCGCGCAGATAACAGCGCACAGGCGATGGCCAGATCAGCCGCCGGTTCATGCACACGGATGCCGCCCGCCACGTTCAAAAACACGTCCATACCCGCAAAGGGAATGCCACAGCGCGCCTCCAGCACCGCCAGAATGGTGGACAGGCGCGCAGAATCCAGTCCCACCACAGTGCGGCGCGGGGTGCCCAGCGTCGAGGGGGCGACCAGCGCCTGAATTTCTGTTAGCATGGGACGTGTGCCTTCTATGCCCGCAAACACGACCGAACCGGGGGCAGGGGTGCCGCGCTCGGACAAAAACAGGGCTGAGGGGTTGGCAACTTCGGCCAGACCCGCGCCCGTCATCTCGAAAACGCCAATTTCATCGGCGGGGCCAAATCGGTTTTTGACTGCGCGCAGAATGCGGAACTGGTGGCCGCGCTCGCCCTCAAAATACAGCACGGTATCAACCATATGTTCGACCACGCGCGGGCCTGCGATCTGGCCTTCTTTGGTGACATGCCCCACCAGCACCACCGACACGCCACGCCGCTTGGCGAAACTGACCAACTCATGCGCCGCCGCGCGCACCTGAGAGACAGAACCCGGCGCCGAATCGACCGTATCCAGCCACATCGTCTGGATCGAATCGATCACCACCAGATCAGGGCGCTCGGCATCCAGCGTGGACAGAATATCGCGCAGGCTGGTTTCGGCCCCCAGTTGCACCTTGGCTTGCGACAGTCCCAGACGGGCCGCGCGCAACCGGACCTGCGCGGCCGCTTCCTCGCCCGAGATATACATGCATTTCAAGCCGGAATTGGCGAAAGCGGCCACCGCTTGCAGCAACAGGGTGGATTTGCCGATACCTGGATCACCGCCCACCAGAATGGCCGATGCGGCCACCAGCCCGCCGCCCAGAACACGGTCCAACTCGGCCATGTTTGACGCGCTGCGCGGCGGTGGTGCCTCGGAATCGGCAAGGGTGCTCAAGGCAATGCTGCGCCCCTTGCCAAGCCGCGGTCCCGGACCGGCAGAGACGGGTTTTTCCTCAATAATGCTGTTCCACGCACCACATGCCTCGCAGCGCCCAGCCCATTTGCGATGGGTTGCGCCACAGGCGGTGCAGGAAAACTGAGGCAGAGCTTTGACCATGGCGCGTTATCGCAATCGTCGCGCGCCATCGCAAGCACCATCGCGCGAAAGCGATTTCATGTGGCATTACCTTTCTTATGCGGACGAGGTTCTATATAATTCGATTAACCGATACGCGACGCAAGGAGGTTGCCATGCCGCTCGACAAACCCGCCCTGAAGGCCAAGGACGCCCCCGATCTGGGCAAATTCCACTGGGAAGATGCCCTGCGACTGGAAAGCCAGTTGACCGAAGATGAACGCATGTTGCGCGATGCGGCGCAGACCTTTGCGCAAACAGTTCTGCAACCGCGCGTGATTGCCGCCTATCGCAATGAGACTGCCGACCCGGACCTGTTCCCCCTGATGGGCGAGGCGGGATTGCTGGGCGCAACCTTGCCCGAGGAATATGGCGGGCTGGGTGCGTCTTACGTCACTTACGGGCTAATCGCGCGCGAGATTGAACGCGTCGATTCCGGCTATCGGTCGATGATGTCGGTGCAGTCATCCTTGGTGATCTATCCGATCTATGCGTATGGCTCAGAAGAGCAGCGCCAGAAATATCTGCCGGGGCTGAGTTCCGGCGCATTGATTGGGTGCTTTGGGTTGACCGAACCCGATGCAGGCTCTGACCCCGCTGGCATGAAAACCCGCGCGGAGAAGACGGTGACCGGCTACAAACTGACGGGCGCGAAAATGTGGATCTCGAACAGCCCCTTTGCCGATGTGTTTGTGATCTGGGCGAAATCTGACGCGCATGGCGGCAAGATCCGGGGCTTTGTGCTGGAAAAGGGCATGAAAGGCCTGTCGGCGCCCAAGATCGAGGGCAAGCTGTCCTTGCGCGCCTCGACCACTGGCGAGATCGTGATGGACGGGGTCGAGGTCGGCGAAGATGCGCTTTTGCCGTATGTAGAGGGGCTGAAAGGTCCGTTTGGCTGTCTGAACCGCGCACGCTATGGGATCGCGTGGGGCGTGATGGGTGCGGCAGAATTTTGCTGGCACGCCGCGCGCCAATACGGGCTGGACCGCAAGCAATTCGACAAACCGCTGGCGCAGACGCAGCTTTTCCAGAAAAAACTGGCCGATATGCAGACCGAAATCACACTGGGCCTGCAAGCGGCGTTGCAAGTGGGCCGGCTGATGGATGACGCAGCCGGTGCCCCTGAAATGATCAGCCTGATCAAACGCAACAATTGCGGCAAAGCGCTGGAGATTGCACGCGTGGCGCGCGACATGCATGGCGGAAATGGCATTGCCGAGGAATATCAGGTGATGCGCCATATGCTTAATCTGGAGACTGTGAACACCTATGAAGGCACGCATGATATTCATGCGCTGATCCTTGGGCGCGCGCAAACCGGCTTGCAGGCATTTTTCTGATCAAACTTGGCACAAGCGCAACAGGGTCAAACGTCGGGCTGACGCCCGGCGTTTTTTTGAGTATTTTTGGCAAGAAAATGATCAGAATGGCATTTTGGAAATTTGACGGAAGATGAAATATGACTGATCGGCTGCCCGCGCATCAGATTGCCTATAGCAGATTGCGGGACATGGTCTTGTTTGGCGAGCTTGCCCCCGGCGCTGCGGTGACGATTGAGGGGTTGGTGCGCCAGCTTGGACTGGGGATGACACCCGTGCGCGAGGCAATCCGGAGGCTGATCGCGGAAGGGGCTTTGCAGTTGCAAGGCAACCGGCGCGTCTGTGTGCCGCGTCTTGATCTGCGCGCGCTCGAAGATCTGGGATATGCGCGTGAAGCGGTGGAAGTCAGATTGGCGGTGCAGGCGCTGGCGCATTGCAACCCCGATGTGGTGGCAGAGTTGCGCGCGATTGATGCCCGCCTTGATGTCGCAATCGCGCGCGGCGACATCGCGGCCTATCTGCGCGAAAACCACGGGTTTCATTTCACATTATACGCCTGCGCCGGATCACATGTACTCGAAGCGGTGGCGGCGTCACTCTGGTTGCGGTTCGGCCCCTCGTTGCGCGTTGTGTGCCTTGGGCCAGAGGGGGTAGGTGCGCGCGGGGCGCATGGCGCGGCGCTGCACCAGCCCGACAACCACAAACGCGCCCTTGCCGCACTGGACGCGCGCGACGCCGAGGCCCTGTCTGCCGCGATTTCTGCCGATATCGCGCAAGGTGTCGCCAATATTCGCGCAGGGCTAGAGGCGGGGGTGTTCGGGGTCGCGCAATAATTTGATCAAATTGCTTGACGCGGCACAGGCACAGAGTATCCTGTCTTCGACATCGAAATTTACAGGGTATCCACGTATGACGCTGACCAATGTTTTGCCCACGGCCGAGTTGCAGGCGCTGGACGCCGCCCATCACATGCACCCTTTCACGGCGAACGGGGCCTTGGGCAAGAAGGGCGCGCGCATCATCACCCGCGCAAAGGGCGTGCGCCTGACCGACAGCGATGGCGCCGAGCTGATTGATGGAATGGCCGGGCTGTGGTGTGTCAATATCGGCTACGGGCGCGAAGAACTGGCCGAGGCGGCAGCGCGCCAGATGCGCGAGCTGCCCTATTACAACACCTTCTTCCAGACCAGCCATGTCCCCGCATTGACGCTGGCGGCCAAATTGGCCGAACTGGCACCGGGCGATCTGAACCATGTGTTCTTCGCCGGATCAGGGTCCGAGGCCAATGACACCAATATCCGCATGGTGCGCCAGTATTGGGCGCTGAAAGGCCAGCCAGAGCGCCGCACCATCCTTGCGCGGATTAACGGCTATCACGGCTCGACCATGGGTGGCGGCAGCCTTGGGGGGATGGCGGGAATGCACGCGCAAGGCGGGCTGCCCATTCCCGGTATCGTGCATATTGACCAGCCCTATTGGTATGGCGAAGGCGGCGACATGACGCCAGAGGCCTTTGGGCTGGCACGTGCCCGGCAGCTGGAAGAGAAAATCCTTGAACTGGGCGCAGAAAATGTCGCCGCCTTCATCGCAGAGCCCGTGCAGGGCGCAGGCGGCGTGATTATCCCGCCCGAGAGTTACTGGCCTGAAATCCAGCGGATCGTGGACAAATACGGCATCCTGCTGATCGCGGATGAGGTGATCACCGGTTTTGGCCGTCTTGGCCATTGGTTCGGCTCGCAAAGCTATGGTATCCGGCCCCATATCATGACCATCGCCAAGGGGCTTTCATCCGGCTACCAGCCCATCGGTGGCTCGATCGTCTGTGACGAGATTGCCCATACGATTGCGCAGGATGAGTTTAACCACGGCTATACCTATTCCGGCCATCCGGTTGCCGCAGCCGTCGCGCTGGAGAACCTGCGCATCTTACAAGAAGAGGGGATCATCGAGCGCGTGCGCGAAGAAACAGCCCCTTATCTGGCACAAGTCTGGGGCGCACTTGCAGATCATCCGCTTGTGGGCGAGGCCGTGTCGCGCGGCATGATGGCCAGCCTTGCACTGACGCCTGACAAGGCGCGGCGCGCGCGTTTCGCCTCCGAGCCGGGAACCGTGGGCTTGATCGCGCGGGAATATTCCTTTGGCAACAATCTGGTCATGCGCCATGTCGGGGATCGTATGATTATCGCACCACCGCTGGTCATCACCCTTGAGGATATTGATGCCCTGATCGTGCGGGTTCGCAAGACGCTGGATCAGACGCATGACCATCTGACGCGTGCGGGATTGCTGCGCGCGGCTGCCTGACTGCATTAGTCATGCGACTGCAATGGCCCGTCCATAACCCCGGCCACTGCCATTGCAGCCGCAAGCGCCCATTTGCGCGGCGCGATGAAACGGGGGGGTGGTCTGCGTGTGATTTGCGGGGGGGCATCGCGCGCACCCATCATGCCACGCGCCGCACACCGCCCCCCTTCAGTAGCCGCAGCAACACCATTGCCATGCCAGCCAAGGGCGACCCAAAGGCCCTTAGCCCCCTCAACAGGGCCAATATAGGGCGCAAGCGAAGCCGTCAGGCAGACCAGCCCGTTCCAGCTATAGGCGGTTTCGGCCTGTCGGAATTGCGGAAAGATCAGGTCAAACTCGGCGCGCGCGCGCTGCTTGAACCGGGCCACGGAATGCGCCTGAAACGACAGGCCCCCACGCGCGCCGAACATCAGCCGGTTATCAGGCAACAGGCGGAAGTAATGCAGCAGATAGCGGTCATCATAGGCCATCAGCGACCGGGTCCAGCCCTGTGCGTCCAACTCGGCGGCGCTGAGGGGGCGCGTGACCATGACGTTCGAGATCGCAGGAAGGATGCGCCGGTGCAGCCACGGGACGAGGCTTTCGTCACTGTAGCCATTGGTTGCAATCAACACCTGTTGCGCGACGACTGCGCCTGTGGCGGTGCGCAAACGCCAGCCATCGCCATGCGGCACTATGTCGGTGACGCGACTTTCGCCTTGCACGCGCACCCCTGCGGCCTGCGCAGCACGTGCCAGCCCCGTAACATAGGCAAAGGGGTGCAAGCCAAAGCCGCAAGGGACATAGCGCGCGCCCAGATATGTGGCGGTGTTCAGGCCTTGGGCGCGCAATTCCGCCCGGTCCAGCAGCGCGCCGCCCTCTGGCACAGGGGCCGCTTGCATACGGGCCCAACTGCGCGGGCTGGCCGCAAGGGTCAATTCGCCGGGTTCGGTCGTCTGTGCGTCGATCCTGTAGCGTGTCAGATTGTCCTGCACGCGTGCAATGGCGCGGGCCTCGAACCTGCCCCAGTCTTGCGCGGCCGCGCGCCCAAAGCGCCGCGTTATCTGGTCCGCATCCAGCCGCGCGCCACCCTGACAGCAAAACCCGCCATTGCGCCCCGACGCGCCCCAACCGGGTTGCGCGGCGTCCAACACGACGACATTGGTGCCATGCCGCTCGACCAGTTCCAATGCGGCATTCAGACCGGCATAGCCCGCGCCGATAATGGCCACCTGCGCCTGTGTTTCTCCTTGCAGTGGCAGGCAAGCGGGCAAGGGCAGGCACGACGCGCGCCAGTGGCTGTCGGGCCATTCGTTCGGATCGTAGCCACTCGGCTCATACAGCATTGTTTTGCCCCTGATGTTCCGGCGAAACATAGGCCAATTCAGCATGGAGGAAAACCGCATGGCATTCGGTAAGCCGGGTATCGAGGTGGACAGCGCATTCACGCGCCCTGACCCGCGCGGGCTGTCCTTTGAAAACACCTTTGGCGGGGCGACAAGCTTTTTGCGCCGCAGCTACACCAAGGCATTGCGCGGCGTTGATCTGGCGGTGACCGGCGTGCCTTTTGATCAGGCTACATCGCACCGGCCCGGCACAAGATTGGGGCCGCGCGCTCTCCGCGAGGCCAGCAGCCTGCAACCCTGCTATCCGCCCTATGGTTGGGGGTTTGATCCGCTGACAGAGTTCGATATCGTTGATTATGGTGATCTGGCCTTTGATTTTGCCCGTATTCAGGATTTCCCTGAAGCATTGCGCGCCCATATTGCCACTATCCTTGGGGCAGGGGCCGGCACGCTGGTTCTGGGGGGCGATCACTACATCACATTGCCGATCCTGCGGGCCTATGCCGCGAAATTCGGCCCGCTCAGCGTGATCCAGTTCGATGCACATTCGGACCTGTGGCCCGATGATGACCCCGCGCGCATTGACCACGGCACGATGATGTACAAGGCTGTGCGCGAAGGTTTGGTCGCACCAGAAACCTCGGTGCAGGTTGGTATTCGCACTGAATGCGCGGATTATCTGGGCCTGAGTGTGATCGACGCGTTCGAGGTCCATGACATCGGCCCCAAAGCCGTGGCCGCAAAACTGCGCGAGATCGTGGGGCGGACGCCCTGCTATCTCAGCTTCGACATTGATGCGCTTGATCCGGCTTTTGCGCCCGGCACTGGCACGCCTGTCTGGAATGGCTTGACCCCCAATCAGGTGGCGGTCATCCTGCGCCAACTTTCAGGGATCAATATGAAAGGCGGCGATGTGGTCGAAGTTTCGCCAGGTTATGACCCGACAGGTGTCACGGCGATCATGGGCGCGCATGTCGGGATGGAATTGATCTGCCTCTATTGTCGGGGCTTGCAGGAAAAGGGCGGTGCATGATCAAACTTTTACTTCTGGGGGCTGTCTTTGTGGCGGTGACCGTTGCGGCCTATATCCGTCTTGCGCCGTCTGACACCGCGCGCTGGCACGAAGACCCGCGCCTTGTCTCGCGCCCCGCCACGCCGAATTTTCACCTGATCCGCATGGTGGGGGGCGATGCGATGCCTCAGGTATTTCAGATGGCTCCTGACGCGCTGGCCTCACGGCTGGATGAGGTGGCGCGCGCAGATGGTGCCACGCTGCTGGCAGGCTCAGTGCAATCGGGCCACATGACCTATGTGACACGCACCCCATGGATGGGATATCCCGATTACACCTCGGTCCTGATCGAGCCGGCAGGCGCAGGCGCGATGCTGCTGGCATTCGCACGCGCGCGCTTCGGGCGCTCTGACCTTGGCAACAATCGCGCGCGGCTTGAGCGTTGGATCGCGCAGTTAGACCGCCCCGCCCTTACCGACTAAGCGTGCAACACCCGCTGAGCAGGGGGGCGTCGGGCGCGGTCATCAGGCTGATTGCCAGCCCGAATTCCAGATCACTCATTCCGTCATTGCAGCTTGTGGGGTAGATAAAGGCTGTCGCTTGCCCCCCTTTCCCGCCCATATGCACCATGCGCCGCAAATCATCGGCAATGCCGCTATCCTGCGCAATCCAGATCGGCATGTCCTGACCAGGCGCATCGGGGGTGTCAAAATGCAGCGCGCCGCCGATATTCGAGGCCGACCAGAACGGCTCTGTTCCGGTGCAGAACAGATCATTTGGCAGGTTGTAATTGTCAATATGCACCCCGCGCTCGGCCATATAGCGCAGATTGACCCAGCCCGACCCCTCGCCGCTGTTCACGCGCCCCCAAGTGCCCGCGTCATTGGTGGCCACAACTTCGACGTTCTGCGCGTCATGGGCCAATGTGCCGATGATCTCTGCACCCGCAGACGGCTCTGCGCGGATATTCAACGCATCATCGGCCGCAACATCCTGTACATCATAAAGCTGCGGCATGGGGTGCGCCTGCGCCGCAGTCACGGTTGCACCAAGAATAATCATAGCCAGAAAACTGCGCATCGGTCCCCTCCTGAACATAGCAAATTTTCGCAACGATAGGCCGGAGTGGGCTGCCCTGCCAAGATTTTCTGCGCGACACGGATCAGCTTTTCGTGTGCTCCAGCGGCATTTCGGTGGTGAACTTGATCTCCTCCATCGACAAAAGGGCTGTCACATTGTGAATCGTCACTTCCGAGATCAGCGCCTGATAGAACCGGTCATAAGCGCGAGCATTGGGTACGCGCACTTTCAGGATGTAGTCGATATCCCCGGCAAGCCGGTGCGCCTCCATCACTTCGGGGCGGGCACGAACGGCTTGCAGAAAGCGCGCCTGCCAGTCGGCCTCATGCGCCGAGGTGCGCACCAGAACAAAGAAGCACGCCTCCAGCCCCAAAGCCTCTGGGTCCAGCAGCACAGTGTCGCGGACAATGATGCCCGCCTTGCGCAGCTTGCGGATGCGATTCCAGACAGGGGTCTTGCTGGAACTCACTTTGCGCGCAATATCATCCAGTGACTGGCTTGCATCTTGCTGCAACTCGGTCAGAATACGGCGATCCAATTCGTCCATATCTAGCGGCATAAGTCGTTTCCTTCCTGTAGAATGTGAGTATCCTAGAAAATAATTCCAAATACAGCAAGGTTGGGCCACAATTTGCGGAATTATATTTTACATAGCCGCCAATGCGTTTAAAGCGCGAACTTGATTTTGATGTGAATCAAGGCGTAAACAGACCACGAGCAATAGCGAAGTCCACATTCCGCGTGCAGGATGGCGCGCCATCTTCCAAGTGAAAGCAAAACCGATGACCGAACACAGCGCAATCTCGCCCAAGCCGACCCCCACCTTGCCAGATGCCCAGACCGTGACATCCGTGACCCATTACACCGATCACCTCTTCGCATTCCGGTGCACGCGGCCACGGTCCTTGCGGTTCCGCTCTGGCGAGTTTGTGATGATCGGGCTGTTGGGCGAGAATGGAAAGCCGCTGTTGCGGGCTTATTCCATCGCCTCGCCCTCTTGGGATGAAGAACTGGAATTCTATTCGATCAAGGTGCCTGATGGCCCCCTGACATCGCGCTTGCAGCATATCCAGCCGGGCGATCCGATCATTCTACGCCCCAAACCCGTGGGAACACTGGTGCTCGATGCACTGCTACCTGGGCGGCGGTTGTGGATGCTGGCGACGGGCACCGGCATTGCGCCCTTTGCGTCCTTGTTGCGCGACCCCGAGACATGGGAGAAATTCGATCAGGTCATCGTAATGCATACCTGCCGCGAAGTGGCCGAACTGACCTATGGCCGCGACCTGATCGAGGCTTTGCCACATGACCCGCTGATTGGCGAATTTGTGGGCGATAAGCTGCTGTACTATCCGACAACCACGCGCGAGCAGAGCGCGCAGATGGGGCGGGTGACCGACAACCTGTCTTCGGGCAAGGTATTTACGGATCTGGGTATCCCCCCGCTTGATCCGGTTGTGGATCGTGCGATGGTCTGCGGCTCTTTGGCCTTTAACCTTGATATCAAGAAAATTCTGGAAGAGGCAGGCCTCAATGAGGGTGCGAACTCTGCCCCAGCGCAATATGTGGTCGAGAAAGCGTTTGTCGACTGATCCAGAAGATCATTTTCTTGCAAAAAATACTCGAAAAAAAGGCGGGCCACTTGGCCCGCCTTTTAAATTTGGCCTTGCGACAGCCCCCTAGCCAGCGGCCATCTGGTTGTGCTTGCGCGCAACGAAATCCTTGGCCGTTTCAACCGCGACTGCCGCATCGCGGCAATACGCGTCTGCACCGATTGCGCGCCCGAATTCTTCATTCAGCGGGGCACCGCCAACCAGCACGATATAATCATCGCGCTTTTCCTGTGCGATCAGCGTGTCGATCACGACTTTCATATAGGGCATGGTCGTTGTCAGCAGCGCAGACATACCCAAGATATCGGGTTGTTCCCGTTCCAGTGCTTCCAGATACTTCTCGACCGAATTGTTGATCCCCAGATCGACGACTTCAAACCCGGCCCCTTCCATCATCATGGCGACCAGATTTTTGCCGATGTCGTGAATATCCCCCTTCACGGTGCCAATCACCATCTTGCCCATGCGCGGCGCGCCGGTTTCCACCAACAACGGCTTGAGGATGAACATACCCGATTTCATTGCATTCGCCGCCAGCAACACTTCGGGCACAAACAAAATTCCGTCGCGGAAGTCGTGGCCCACGATCGTCATGCCCGCGACCAGCGCTTTGGTCAGAATGTCATACGGTGTCCAGCCGCGCGCGAGCAGAATGTTCACACTCTCCTCGATCTCTTCTTTCAGACCATCGTACAGGTCGTCCATCATCTGTTCGACGAGTTCATCGTCAGACAGATCAGCAAGGATGATGTCGTCTTCTTCAGACATGAAAGCTACCTTTCAAGGCATGCCGGTAGGGGCGGTTACACAAAGCTGTCTCCGATTTCGGACAGAATGCCGCATGGCACTGTCCCAATTGCGACATGGACCTGCATTCACGCGACGCGGCATGCCGAAATCAGACTTAAGGGTTGGTTATTCAGGCATCGCTGCGGCGGCGGCGTCCGCTGGTGCGCGCGCGGCGCGTTTCGGTGTCGCCACCCTCCTCGGTGCCATCGACTGCAGAAGAGAAGCCACCCAGCGCATCTGTGATCGCCTCTAGTGTCGGGCGCGGACCGGGCGCGCGTGTCTCCAGCGCCTCTCGCATCGCGCGCAAATGCTCGGGCATGGTGCCGCAGCACCCGCCGATAATGCGCGCCCCGCAATCGCGGGCCAACACGGCGTAATCGGCCATCAGCGCGGGTGTTCCATCATAATGGATATGCCCGTCATGGTATTTGGGAATGCCCGCATTTCCTTTGGCGATGATCGGCAGATCACTGCCCGCATCGACAAAGCCCAGAACCGTGCGCAGCAGATCAGATGCGCCGACACCGCAATTCGCACCAAACGCCAGCGGCGGGTGTTTCAGTTTATGCACCATCTGCGACATCGCCGCCGAGGTCATGCCCATCATTGTGCGCCCGGCAGTGTCGAAGCTCATCGTTCCGCACCATGGCATCCCGGCCAAAGCGGCGGCTTCGGCGGCGGCCTTGTATTCCTCAGGGGCCGAGATTGTCTCGACCCACAGCACATCTGCGCCGCCATCTTTCAGGCCTTCGGCCTGTTCATGGAACATCTCGACGGCCAGTTCATGCGTGAGCGTGCCCATCGGGGCCATGATATCGCCTGTCGGCCCGACAGACCCCGCAACGATCACGGTGCGGCCGGATTTGTCTGCGACCTCGCGCCCCAGCTCAGCACCCAGCTTGTTCAACTCGTGCACGCGGTTTTGGGCGTCATGCAGTTTCAGGCGGCTGGCATTGCCGCCGAATGTGTTGGTCAGAAACAGGTCAGAGCCTGCCTCGACTGCATTGCGATATAAGGTGCGGATCTTGTCTTGCGCGTCAACATTCCACAATTCCGGCGCATCACCAGAGGCCAGACCCATATTGAACAGGTTGGTGCCGGTCGCGCCGTCAGCCAAAAGCCAGTCGCGCTTGGCCAGAAGATCAAAGAATGCAGTGCTCATGTCACGCCTTTCACGGTCACGGAGCGCAAAGCCGTAGCATTACGCGCATTTCGCTGCTACCTGTCACAGCTTGGAGTGTGACGCAAATTCATATTCTGCATAAGGATAATGACACATTTTCATGGGCACGCCGCTTTTTCCGTGCCCATGCAGATGCAATGCGCCAGCCTTACCCCTCGGACAGTTCCGATTTTGCCTCGGTCAGAAATTCGGTCATCTTGGCGCGGATCAGGGCCTCATCGGCATGTGCACCCAGATCAGCCAAAAGTTTGCGCACAACATCTTCATGGCCCGCTTCTTCAAAATCTGCGCGGATCACTTCCATCGCGTAATTGTCTGCGTCCTCTGCGGTTTTTCCCAATAGACCTGCTGCCCAAAGGCCAAGTTTCTTGTTGCGGCGCGCGACTGCCCTGAATACCATTTCCTGGTCATGGGCATATTTGTTCTCGAATGCGCGTTCGCGGTCTTGGAAAGTGCTCATAATCTTGCCTCGTTATGGTCAAAAGGTTCCCTGAAATATGGCCCCTGCCGCCCTTCGCTGCAAGCTCAAAACCCCCGGCGTATGCGCAAACAGGCTGCCTTGCGGTGATGACGCGGCTAAGCTATAGGGCAGCGACACGATTGCGTCACCCCCAACAGAACCGGAGAGCTTGATGGCACGCCGCACCAAAATCTACGAAGGCAAGGCCAAGATCCTGTATGAAGGCCCAGAGCCGGGGACGATGGTGCAGTATTTCAAGGATGATGCCACCGCATTCAACGCCGAAAAGCGCGATGTGATTGAGGGCAAGGGCGTGTTGAACAACCTGCTGTCCGAGTTCTTCATGACCGGGCTTGGCCAAATCGGTGTGCCGACACATTTTCTCAAGCGTATCAACATGCGCGAGCAACTGATCCGCGCGGTCGAGATTATCCCGCTGGAAGTGGTCGTGCGCAATATCGCTGCGGGCTCTATGTCCAAGCGCTTGGGTATCGAAGAGGGCACGCCCTTGCCGCGCCCGATTATCGAGTTTTATTTCAAAGATGACGCGCTTGGCGATCCGCTGGTCACCGAAGACCAGATCCTTGCCTTCAACTGGGCCAGCCATCAGGATCTGGACGACATGGTCGGTTTGGCCGTGCGCGTCAATGATTTCATGTCGGGTGTTATGATGGCCGTGGGCATCAAACTTGTAGATTTCAAGATCGAGATTGGACGCCAGTTCGATGGCGAGATGCAGCGCCTGATCGTGGCAGATGAAATCAGCCCCGACAGCTGCCGCCTGTGGGATATGAAAACCGGCCAGAAGCTGGACAAGGACGTGTTTCGCCGCGACCTTGGCAGCCTGACCGACGCCTATTCCGAAGTTGCGCGGCGTCTGGGTGTCATGCCGAAATCGCCCACACCCATTAATAAACCCAAGTTGATGAACTGAAAGGCGTACCCATGAAACTGCGTGTATTTGTAACCTTGAAACCCGGTGTGTTGGACCCGCAGGGCGAGGCGATCCGCCATGCATTGTCGGCATTGGGGTTTGAGGGTGTGAATGGCGTGCGGCAGGGCAAGGTGATTGAACTTGACCTGACCGAGGGGGACACGGACAAGGCCAATGAACAGGCGCGCGCCATGTGCGACAGGCTGCTGGCCAACACAGTTATCGAAAGCTACCGGATCGAACCCGCCTGAAACTGTCGGGGTCAGACTGCGCTGTCTTGCAAAGGTGCGCTCTGGGCTGACTGCTCCGTTACATCCTTGCAGCACACACAATCCGCGCGCCGCGTGATCCGCACGCTGCGCGTTTCTGCATAAAGCGCGTCATGTATCAGCAAGCGCCCGCGCAGACCGGTTCCCGCACTTGTAATTTCCTTAATCGCCTCAAGTGCCATCATTGCGCCCAGAATGCCGGGCAAGGGCGAGATCACGCCAGCTTCTGCGCAAGCCGGTGCAAGGCCGGGGGCAGGTCGGTTGGGGAACAGGCATTCAAAACACGGCGCACCACTGGCTGGGTGATAGAGGCTGATCTGCCCCTCCCATTGCGTGATTGCGGCCGAAATCAGCGGTTTACCTGTGGCGACGGCTGCGCGGTTNACCAGNTAACGGGTGTCAAAATTGTCCGTGCCATCCAGAATCAGATCGTAATCGGCNAACAGCTCTTGCGCAATTTCGGGCGTCAAGCGGCGCTGATAGGGGCGCACGGTNATAAACGGGTTCAGCGCCATCATCGCGGATTGTGCTGAAAAGACTTTGGGCGTGTCAATCGTGTCATCGCGGTGAATGATCTGGCGTTGCAGGTTCGACCCGTCAACCAGATCATCATCAATCACGCCGATGGTGCCGACACCTGCCGCCGCCAGATATAGCAGCGCAGGCGATCCCAGCCCGCCCGCGCCAATGACCAGCACTTTTGCCGCCTTCAGCTTCTTTTGCCCCACCCCCCCAATTTCGCGCAACACGATGTGGCGGGCATAGCGGTTCAACTCTGCCTCACGAAAGGTGCCGGGCTGGTCTGATGGGGCGACCTCAGGGGGGGCGTTGCGTTTGTGCAAACCTCCGACGATCCGCATATATGCGTAAACCAACGCCGCCAGCCCACCTAGAACAAGCCACGGGCGCACATCACCACCCGTTGCACGCCGCAATTCTGCGGCTTCGGGCAGTACAAGATTGGCCAGTACGACCGCCACATAAAGCAGGCCAATCATGACAAGCCGCACCCGCGCTGGTGTTTTCATTACCCAGCCAAGCCCCCAAAGTGCGGCCATCAGAAACAGTACAAAACCCATCTATTCCAACCCTGTAGAGCCGTAACCACCCGCGCCGCGTGATGTATCTCCTAGCATGTCCGTGCTCTGAAAGCGGGCCTGCACAACGGGCGCAATGATGATCTGCGCAATCCGCGCGCCATGCTCGATAAGGAACGCCTCATCGCCCAGGTTAACAAGAATAACACCGATGGGGCCGCGATAATCGCTGTCAATTGTGGCCGGTGCATTGGGCAGCGCAATGCCATGACGCAGCGCCAGACCAGAGCGCGCACGGATTTGCATCTCATACCCTTGCGGTATCTCGCAGGCCAGTCCGGTTGGCACCAACATGCGCGCACTAGGGGCCAGCAGCAGCCCGGTCGCGCGCGCCTCGGCTGGGAGATTGGCGCGAATATCCGCCCCCGCAGCCCCCGGCGTCGCATAGTCGGGCAGGGGCACTACGGGGTCACTTTCAGGCAGGCGCAGGAATCTGACGGTAACACTCATGCCAATGCCTCTGCCACGCGCGCGGCCAAACGCTGCGCGACTTCTCTTTTTGGCAAGGGCGGCCAATCTTCGGCCCCCGTTTCGGTAATCAGATGCACCGTGTTGTTACTGCCCCCCATGATCCCTGTCGCGGGCGAGACGTCATTCGCCACGATCCAGTCGCACCCTTTGCGCAGACGTTTTGCCGTTGCATGGGGAACCACATTATCGGTTTCCGCAGCAAAACCGATCACCAGCTTTGGCCGTTTGGGGTGCGCGCAGACAGTCGCAAGAATATCCGGGTTCTCAGAAAGTGTAATGCCTGGAGAGGCTTGCGATACCTTCTTAATCTTCTGCGTCAAGCTGTTCTCGACGCGCCAATCTGCAACAGCAGCGGCAAAAATCGCCGCATCGACCGGCAGCGCGGCTTCAACCGCCGCCAGCATCTCGCGCGCAGTCTCGACGCGGTGCACAGTTACTCCATTCGGCGGTGGCACACTGGCCGGCCCGGTGACAAAGACAACCTCCGCACCCAGATCTCGCATCGCAACCGCAAGCGCCGTTCCCTGAGCGCCCGATGAGCGGTTGGCGATATACCGAACAGGGTCAATCGGTTCATGTGTCGGGCCGGATGTGACCAGAACCCGCTTGCCCGACAATGGCCCCGCGCTGAACTGTGCTGCAATGGCTGACACTATCTCTTCCGGTTCGGCCATGCGTCCGGGACCATATTCACCGCACGCCATATCGCCATTATTGGGACCGACGCTTGTCACCCCATCGGCATGCAGCTGCGCCAGATTGCGCTGGGTCGCGGGGTGGGACCACATACGCAGATTCATCGCAGGTGCAATCAGGACAGGTTTATCGGTTGCCATCAGCAGCGTCGTCGCCAGATCATCGGCATGGCCGCCGGTCATTTTCGCCATCATATCGGCGGTTGCAGGGGCCACCACCAACAGATCTGCGGCGCGCGACAACTGGATATGGCCCATTTCGGCCTCGTCTTTCAGGTCGAACAGGTCTTGGTAAACCTGCACCCCCGCAAGTGCGGCAACCGAAAGGGGGGTCACAAATTCCGTGCCTGCGCGCGTCAGGACAGGGATCACCTCTGCGCCCGCGCGGCGCAACTGGCGGATCAGATCAAGGCATTTATATGCCGCGATTCCGCCACCGATAATCAGCGTGACACGTTTTCCGGCCAACATGGCTCTGCCTCTTGCATGATGAACTCTGGCTCAAGCCTTACGCGCTTGGCGCAAAAAACGAAAGCCCAACTGCGGTTAGCGAAACATCTCGCAAGGGTCGGGGCGCGGGTGCGGGTCGGTCACGATCCAGTAGTCATGGGGCGGTCGATCTTCCGGTATCACCTCGAACTGACCCACCGACAGCACCCGCAAATCGGGCTGCGCTTGCGTCAGCATATAGGGTGCGCCCCAATCATTTCGCGCATGTCCTGTGCCGGTGATTACAACGACCGGCCCACCAGTCTGTGTCACTGCCTCCAGTGCGGCATCGGCCAGCATGGCATCGCGCAGGCGCTGGATATCGACCATTCCGGGCAGCAACTCTTCTGGCAACGCGTCGCAATGCGCCCGCGCCTGAAGCGCTTCGCGGTCATGTTGTTGCGCTGCGGGCAGGTCTGCTGTCAGGCCAAACAGCGTGGCGTCACCCAAAAATACCTGATCAAGGTCTTGGCCCATTGCTGCGCGTGCGGCCTCTCGTGGCAGGCCAGCCCCGAAAACCTGCGCCCCGGGTGCGGCAGAGAATAGTGGGTAATATAGCGCGAAATCAGGCCATCCCGATGCATCCCAATCCAGCAGCGCGCGCAACTCTGCCATGTCGGGCAAGTTGTCTGGCATCCGGCTGGCCTGATCCCGGTCAAGCATTTCAAACACCAGCGCCGTCGGGCCAATCTGTTCAATCGCGCGCGCCTGATTCTCGTGGTGCATCGGGTTGTCATGCACCTCACCAAGGAAGATGACATCNGCCACAGGTAAATCGCNGACATCATCTGCGTCGATCATTTCGGCATGTGCGGGGGCATAGGCCAACGCTGCAAGCGTAAACAAATATTTCATGTCAGGAAGTGAAACACTTCCTTTGACTGAGTCTCAAGGCTTTTGCGCATTTTCTGGAAAGCCGCGGCTTCAACCTGACGAATACGCTCCTTGGACAGGCCCAATTCTTCGCCCAGTGATTCCAACGTGCGCGGGTCGTCACGCAGTTTGCGTTCACGAACGATAAAACGCTCTCTCTCGCTCAGCCCTTTCATCGCCACGATCAACCAGTCGCGCAATTGCGCGATGTCATGCGCTTGCTCAACTTCGGCCCCGGCTTGGGGTGTGTCATCTTCCAGCGCATCAATCCACTCGCGCCCGTCCTCATCCGATGACTGCATGGCGTTGAGCGAAAAATCAGAGCCGGACAAACGCCCTTCCATCATTTCCACATCATGCAGCGGAACACCCACTTCGCGCGAAATCATCTCGCGCAATTGGTGACGGTCAAGTTCCTCGCCGCGCGCCATGGCCTCGCGCTCGAATTTGGCCTGCACGCGGCGCAAGTTGAAAAACAGGGTTTTCTGGCTAGAGGTTGATCCCGTGCGCACCATCGACCAGTTGCGCATGACATAGTCCTGAATGCTTGCCCGAATCCACCACACAGCATAGGTTGAGAACCGAACCCCGCGTTCAGGGTCAAACTTTTCGGCCGCTTTCATCAGCCCCAAACCTGCTTCTTGAATAAGGTCATTCATGGGGGCGCCATAGCGGCGGAATTTACCAGCCATCGAGATTGCAAGCCGCATGTAAGCAGTAATCAGCCTGTGCAGCGCTTGTTCATCCCGATGATCGCGCCACGCGCGCGCCAGCCCCAGTTCTGTTTCGGCGTCCAGCAATTCGGCCTTCATCGCCTTGCGCGACATTCTGCGATCGTCGGAAAAATCCAGTGACATTTTTTCCCCCACCATGCTTTGTTGAGGGTGTTACGCACCAAAATGCCAATTGGTTCACATGCGATGTAATTTTCTTGCAGGGGCGGCTGTGTTGCGGGCGTTAACCTTTCGGAAAGGGTTGGCGCGTTAACCATGTGTCTGGGTAAAGTGGAAATCAACATGGTCGCTCGGGCCTTGACTGTTGCATTTGTGGGGATCGAGGCGCGCTTGGTCGAAGTGCAATGCGCGCTCTCACCGGGGTTGCCGTCATTTCAGATTGTCGGCCTGCCCGACAAGGCCGTGTCCGAGGCGCGCGAGCGTGTGCGCGCAGCGCTTTCCGCGCTGTCCGTAGCGCTGCCCTCCAAACGCATCACGATCAATTTGTCCCCGGCTGATATGCCGAAAGAGGGGTCTCATTTCGATCTGCCCATCGCCATGTCGCTTCTGGCAGCGCTGGAAATCATACCAGCAGAAGAGGTTGCGGACACAGTCGCCTTGGGCGAGCTGTCACTAGACGGGGCGCTGGTGGCAGTCTCGGGGGCATTGCCTGCTGCCATGACCGCAGCCGAAGGCGGCTACACCTTGTTCTGCCCTGCCGCCTGCGGCGCGGAAGCGGCATGGGTCGCGGATACGCGCGTTTTCGCGCCAAGCTCACTGGCGCAGGTTATCCGACACTACACCGGACAGGCACCGCTGAGCCCAGCCAGCCCCGGCGAGGTTATCCGCGAAGGGTCCGCACGTGATTTGTTCGATGTGAAAGGGCAGGAGCGCGCCAAGCGCGCGCTGGAAATCGCGGCATCGGGGCGGCATCACATGTTGATGGTCGGAACACCGGGGTCAGGCAAATCCATGCTGGCCGCGCGTATGCCCGGCATCCTGCCCGACCTCAGCGCGGCAGAGGCGTTAGAAACGTCGATGGTGCATTCCATCTCTGGCTTGCTGGAACAGGGTGGGATTTCGCGCGCGCGCCCCTTCAGAGAGCCGCATCACACGGCCTCGGTCGCGGCCATTGTGGGNGGCGGAAAGGGGGCCAAACCGGGTGAGATTTCGCTGGCCCATAATGGCGTACTGTTCCTGGATGAGTTGCCCGAATTTCCGCGCATGGTGCTGGAAACCCTGCGCCAGCCCATTGAGACGGGCGAGGTGGTGGTCGCGCGTGCCAATGCCCATATCCGCTATCCTTGCCGGTTCTTGCTGATCGCTGCGGCCAATCCGTGCAAATGTGGCTATCTGTCCGAACCCGCCCGCGCATGTGCGCGCGCCCCGGCTTGCGGCGAAGATTATATGGGGCGCATATCCGGCCCCTTGATGGACCGCTTCGATCTGCGCGTCGAAGTGCCGCCGGTCGCGTTTTCGGATCTCGATTTGCCGCCATCGGGCGACAGCTCTGCCATCGTGGCGGCGCGCGTGGCGCAGGCGCGCGCTGTGCAATCGGCGCGGTTTGCGGGCTATGAGGGCTTGCGCGTCAATGCCGATGCAGAAGGCGCGCTGCTGGAAGAAATCGCAGCGCCCGATGCCGAAGGGCGCGCCCTCCTGACCCGCGCGGCAGAACGCTTTGGCCTGACCGCGCGCGGCTATCACCGCCTGTTGCGGGTTGCGCGCACGATAGCAGATTTGGAAGGCGCGCCCGTGATCCGTGCGCCGCATATGGCCGAGGCGATCAGCTATCGCTTGATGGGGATGGCGGACACTGTGAGCGGATGAACAGGGCCGCATCGCCCAAGGCTTTGCGCGCCTCTGGCAACCAGCCATGAAAAAACTGCCAGACATGGGGCAGGTTGCCCCATTCCTGTAGCGTCACGGCCACGCCATCGCGCTGCAACACCTCTGCCATGCGGCGCGAATCGTCACGCAATATCTCGCTGCGCGCAACCTGAATCAGGACAGAGGGCGCGCCCTTGAAATGGCCGAATAACGGCGAGATGCGCGGGTCGCGCGGATAGGCCCCGGCCAGAACACGGTCGCGCAACTGCTCTAACCTGTGCGGCGGCAATAGCAACTCACTCTGTGCGTTTTGCGTGATGGATGCACCCGACAAGGACAGATCGGTGAAAGGAGAGAACGCGAACACGCAAGCGGGGCGCGGCTGGTTTGTCGCGCAAAGATGGCCAAGCAAGGCCAGCGCCAGCCCCCCACCCGCCGAATCACCCCCAACGACCACCGAACTGGCAGGCACACCCCGCGCCATCAGCGCATTCCATATCCCCACAGCATCGTCAAACGCGGCAGGGAAGGGATGCTCGGGTGCAAGGCGATAATCTGGCAGGCAGGTTTGCAGGCCGGTCTTTCGCGTCAGAAAATTCGCCAGTGCGGCATGTGTGCGCGGATTGCCCATGACATAGCCGCCACCATGGAAATATAGAATAAACCGCTCTGATTGGTCGGGCAGGGCGGTCCACAGCGCGGGCAAACCGCGCCCCTCAATGTCGAATGTATCGGGCATGAAGGTCTTGTACGGGCGGCCACGCGCGTTCAGCCAGGCGCCGCGCTCGAACCATTTGCGCGCGGCCAGACTGTCGCGCTGGCGCCCCAGTGACCGGCGCACGGCGTGGCGCATGGCGACACGCATGACCTTCAACTGCCAGCTCATGGCGTGCGACGGGCCTCGATCGCTTCCCAGATCAGTTTCGCGCCATTCACCCCGTCGAAGCGTTCAAGCTCCTGCAACCCTGTGGGCGAGGTCACGTTGATTTCCGTCAGGTAATCGCCAATCACATCAATGCCGACGAAAATCTGGCCCTTTTCGCGCAACAGCGGGCCGATGGCCGCGCAGATGTCGTGGTCACGCTGTGTCATCGCCACGCGCTCTGGCCGCCCCCCCACATGCATGTTCGAGCGCGTCTCGCCCATTGCAGGCACGCGGTTGATCGCGCCAATGGCGACCCCGTCCACCAGAATGATACGCTTGTCGCCCTTGGCTACAGCGGGCAGAAATTTCTGCACGATCAACGGCTCGCGGTTGATGCCCGCAAATAATTCATGCAGCGACGCAAGATTGCGATCATTGGGGTCCAACCGGAACACGCCCGCGCCGCCATTGCCGTAAAGTGGCTTCAGAATCACATCGCCATGCTCGGCCTTGAAGGTGCGGATTGTGGCCAGATCGCGGGCGATCATTGTTGGCGGCGTCAGGTCCGGGAATTTCAGCACAAGCAGNTTTTCTGGGTAGTTGCGCACCCAAAACGGATCATTCACTACCAATGTGGCGGGGTGGATCATGTCCAGCAAATGCGTTGTCGTGATATAGCCCATGTCAAAAGGCGGGTCTTGCCGCAGCCAGACGACATCTATTTCGGCCAGATCAAGCATCTCTTCCGCGCCGAAGGTGACATGCGCGCCCTTGACCTTGTGCAAGGTCACGCTGCGCGCCAAAGCCATAACGCGCCCTTCGCTGAAAATCAGTTTTTCAGGGGTGTAGACATACAGCTCATGCCCGCGTTCCTGCGCTTCCAGCGCGATGCGGAAACTGCTGTCCGCGTCGATATCGACAGTTTCAATCGGGTCCATCTGAAAGGCAACACGCAACGCCATGCGATCCTCTTTTCATCATCAAGGGGCCAAATTCCGCCCGGTTCAACTCTAGATGACGTAAGCCGGGATCGGTTGCAATGGGCGCTGTGCCTCAGGCGGTCAAAGCATTCTCCAGCACGGAAACTTCGCCATGCGCGTTGACCAGCGCCACATCAAACCGGGCCGGTGTCATCTGCCCTTGCGGCTGCGTGCCCAGAAATTCGCTTGCGGTCTGGAATATGCGATCAATCTGCTGCGCGCCCAGACGCAGTGCGGCGGCGTCAAAGCTGCGGCTTTTCTTAACCTCGACAAAGATCACATCGCTGCCATGCTGCAAGACAAGGTCGATCTCACCATGCACTCCGCGATAGCGTTGCGCGAGCAGGGCATGGCCTGATGCAAGATAATGGCGCAAAACCGATGCCTCGGCGGCCAATCCGGCCTGATAGTTGCGCGCCTGCCTCATTCCGTCTTCCCCTTTTCCTTGGCCAGAGCCGCTTGATAAACCTGCCTGCGCGGCAGATCGAGGTCACTGGCGACCTGCGCCACAGCATCCTTTAGGCGCATCGTTTTCAACGCGGCCCCCAATGCGTCATCAAGCGATTGCGCATCTGCGATGTATTTCTCACCCCGATCAATCACCAGCACGATTTCACCGCGCAATGTCCTGTCTGACAGCGCTTGTGCCATGTCCCCAAGCGGCAATCGCAAAATTTCTTCATGCTTCTTCGTCAGTTCCCGACACAGCGCCGCCTGTCGGTCGCTGCCTAATACTTCGCATAATTCATCTAAAAATCTGTTAATCCGCTTGGGCGATTCATAAAAAATAAGCGTTGCCGGAATGGCAGCGGCTTGTTCAAGATACTTGCGCCTTGCGCCTGCCTGTACGGGGGCAAACCCCATGAAACAAAACCGGTCGCTGGGCAGCCCCGCAACCATCAGCGCGGCCAGCATGGCCGAGGGGCCGGGCGCTGCGATCACCTCATGCCCTTCAGCGATCACGGATCGGGCAAGCTGAAATCCGGGGTCGGCGACCAGCGGCGTTCCGGCCTCGGATGCATAGAGGACCGATTTGCCCTGTTGGAGTGCACTCAGCAATCTGGGGCGCATCTGTGCGCCGTTGTGATCGTGATAGGCAAATATTTTCCGCCCACCAAGCGCAACACCATGAATTTCCATCAATCTGCGTAGACTGCGCGTATCTTCGGCAACCAGAATATCGCAGCCCGCCAGCAGATCGAGCGCGCGCAGCGTGATATCGCGCGCCGCACCAATCGGCGTTGCGATCAGATAGAGGCCGGACGCAAAATTGGCACTTGGCCGCGCATCTTGCGTCAGGGGCGTGATGTCATCTTCATGTTCAGGCATCGGGGTTCACTTCAGGTCTTTGCCGCTTTGGCGGGGTTATGCGTTCAGAGCGTTTACTTCAAGCGCACCCTTCCTTACTGTGTTTCCCTATAACATGTCATGTAAGTTCGCAGTGGAGGTGAGATGCGCAATCAGTCCCAAACCAGCCAGAGCCGAGGCCTGTCAAGGCGGTCCCTTCTGTTGTCTGCTGCCGCGTCGATGGCGGTTGCCGCCTGTGATGTGCCCGCGATTGGCCCGCTGAGCACTGGCCCGGCGGCGGACCCGTCACAGCCAGTTCCGGTGGCCCTGATGCTGCCCGGCGGCGGTGGCAATGAAGAAAGAGAGACACTTGCGCGCAATCTCGAGAACGCAGCACGGCTGGCAGTGGCCGATCTGCAAGGTGTCGAGATTGATCTGAGAATTTACCAGACCGGCGGCTCGGCTGAACGCGCGGCCGCCATGGCTGCACGCGCAATCAATGATGGCGCGCAGATCATTGTCGGCCCGCTTTTCGCCGATTCGGCCAGAGCGGTGGGGCCGGTTGCGGCTCAGGCCGGGGTCAATGTCCTGAGCTTCTCCAACAACCCTGACGTCGCAGGCGGCAATGTCTTCCTGCTTGGACCAATGTTCGAGCCGACGGCCACGCGGTTGCTGACCTACGCGGCATCGCAGGACAAAGGGCGGGTTATGATCCTGTCCGAACAAAACGAGGCAGGCGAGATTGGCGCACGCTCGATGCAGCGCGCCGCCGACCGGACAGGCGCCAGCATTGTTGCGTCTGAATCCTACGAGTTCTCGCAACGGGGGATTGTGGATTCCTTGCCGCGTATTTCATCCGCCGCGCAGTCATCCGGCGCACAAAGCATTTTCCTGACAGCCAGCTCCGCAGGGGCCTTGCCGCTTCTGGCAGAATTGCTGCCTGAAAACGGCATATCACCCAGCAGCTTTCAGTTCATGGGGCTGACGCGTTGGGATATTCCGCCCGCCACGCTGCAATTGAGCGGGTTGCAGGGGGGGTGGTTCGCACTGCCTGATCCGACGCTGACCTCACAATTCGAATCGCGGTATCGCGCAGCGTATGGGTCGACCCCGAACGCCGTTGCCGCACTGGCCTATGACGGGATCGCCGCTGTTGGCGCCCTTGCCAGCCGTGGCGGCAATGCGCCATTCTCGGCAGCCTCGATCACCCAAGGGTCGGGCTTCGCTGGTGTGACAGGGGTGTTCCGCCTGCGCGCGGATGGCAGCAACGAGCGTGGTCTGGCGATTGCCGAAATCCGGGATCAGCGGGTGAATGTGCTAAGCCCCGCACCCCGCAGTTTTGCCGGGGGTGGGTCCTGAGCACGCAACATCTGACAGTTGGCCCTCATAAAGCCGTGCCGCAGCCACGGCTGAGCGATGACATGCCAGCACTGTTTCCCTTGGAAGATTTGCTTGATGAAACAGATCTTGGCGCGCGGGTGGCCCGCGCGCTGGATGATGTTGATGCAGGGGATGGCAAGGCGCAGCGCGCTGTCATCGTGGCCGAGTTGAAGGCCGCGTTGAAAGACGGCTCGCAGCGCCTTGAGGCCTTGTTCGCCCAGCATCCGCGGGATGCGCGGTCTTTTGTGGCGGCCAATTCATGGCTGACGGACGCGATTGTCAAACTGGTTCTGCATCTTGTGCAGACCCGCTTACACCCCAACAACAACCCGTCCGAGGGCGAACGGATCGCGGTTCTTGCCGTGGGCGGCTATGGCCGCGCCGAGATGGCACCGCATTCCGACATTGATCTGTTGTTCGTAGTCCCGTGGAAGGTGACGGGCTGGGTTGAAAAGATCATTGAATCAACCCTCTATGTGCTGTGGGACATGCGGCTGAAGGTTGGTCATGCCAGCCGGACCGTCAATGAATGCCTGCGCCTGGGGCGCGAGGATGTGACCATCCGCACCGCATTGCTGGAACAGCGTTTCCTATGTGGCAACCTTGATCTGGCGCAGACATTGCGCGCACGCCTGTGGAGCGAGTTATTCGCCAAGACACACGCCGATTTTGTCGAGGCGAAACTGGCGGAACGCGCAGAGCGGCATAGCAAGCTTGGCAATCAGCGCTACATGCTGGAGCCGAACGTCAAAGAGGGCAAGGGCGGCTTGCGCGACCTACAAACCCTCTACTGGATCGCCAAATATATCCACGAAGTCGATCAAGCCGAAGAACTGGTCGGGCTTGGGTTTTTCCGCGCCGAAGAATATGAAACATTCCGCGCCGCCGAGACATTCCTGTGGGCCGTGCGCTGTCATATGCACCACCTTGCAAACCGCCCGGTTGAACAACTGACCTTTGATATGCAGGTCGGCGTGGCCGAGCGCATGGGCTACTCGGATCACGGGGGGCGGCGCGGGGTCGAGCATTTTATGCAGGATTACTTCCGTCACGCCACACATGTGGGCGATCTGACGCGTATCTTTCTGACCGAGTTAGAAGCGCGGCACGTCAAGCGAGAGCCGCTACTGCGGCATTTCCTGAACAAACGCAAGACAATGCGGCACGGTCTTAAAGTGGTGCAAAACCGCTTGGATATTGAAGACCCGCAAGAATTTCTAAGTGACCCGCTGAACCTGCTGCGCCTGTTTGAAGAAGGGCTTGTCACAGGGTTCCTGCTGCACCCGAATGCGATGCGGCTGATCGCGGCCAATCTTCATCTGATAGATGAGAATTTGCGTGCAACACCAGAGGCGCAAAAGGTTTTCCTTCGGATGATGTTAAAGCACGCCAACCCGGAACGCGCGCTCAGGCGGATGAACGAACTGGGTGTTCTGGGCGCATTCATCCCGGAGTTCGAGCCGATCGTGGCGATGATGCAGTTCAATGTCTATCATCACTACACAGTGGATGAGCATACGATTCAATGTATCAGCCATCTTGCCCAGATCGAGCGCAAGGAACTCCGCGAAGAACTGCCCGTCGTCTCGCGTATTCTGGAGCAGGGGGTCAACCGGCGGGTGCTCTATGTCGCGCTGTTGCTGCATGATATCGGCAAGGGGCGGCCAGAGGATCATTCCGTTTTGGGCGCGCAGATCGCGCGCCGCGTGGCCCCGCGTCTGGGCTTGCGCAAAGGCGAATGCGAAACCGTGGAATGGCTGGTGCGCTATCATCTGCTGATGGCCGACACTGCACAAAAGCGCGACATTTCGGACCCGCGCACTGTGCGCGATTTCGCCAAGCTGGTGAAGACGCGGGAGCGGCTGGACCTGCTGACCGCGCTGACCGTCTGCGATATACGCGGTGTCGGGCCGGGGACGTGGAATAACTGGAAAGCGCAACTGTTGCGGACGCTCTACCGCGAGACGGCAAATGCCCTGGAGAATGGGCTAGAGGCGATCAACCGCGAGAACCGCGCAGATGAGGCCAAGCGCGCCCTGCGCGAAGCGCTCGAAGATTGGCCCCGCGCCGACCGTCGCAACGAGATTTCGCGCCATTATCCGCCCTATTGGCAGGGTCTGCCCACAGATACGCATCTGATCTTCGCGCGCATGTTGCGCGGTGTCGCAGCGGATGAAATCCGTGTTGATCTGCACCCGGACCCGGACCGTGACGCCACCCGCACCTGTTTCGTGCTGTCCGATCATCCGGGCATTTTCGCACGGTTTGCGGGCGCGCTGGCCTTGGTCGGTGCCAATATCGTCGATGCGCGCACCTATACAACCAAGGATGGCTACGCCACAGCAGTGTTCTGGATACAGGATGCAGAGGGCCACCCTTACGAATCGGCCCGCCTGCCGCGTCTGCGCAAGATGATCCAGAAAATCCTTGCCGGCGAAGTAGTCGCCAGCGACGCGCTGGCCGACCGCGACAAGGTCAAGAAACGCGAACGCGCCTTCCGTGTGCCGACGAATATCAGCTTCGACAATGANGGCTCGGAAATCTATACGATCATCGAGGTAGATACCCGCGACAGGCCCGGCTTGCTGTTTGATCTGGCCCGCGCATTGGCGGATACAAATATCTATATTGCCAGCGCCGTGATTGCGACATACGGGGTGCAGGCTGTAGATACGTTTTATGTGAAAGACATGTTCGGGTTGAAACTGCACGCCAAATCCAAGCAGGAAGCGCTGGAGCGCAAGTTGCGTGCCGCCATTGCCGCTGGTGCGGAACGGGCCGTTAGCTGATGGCACGTATCCGGTTGGTGGCGGGTTTCCTGACAGTGGGGCTGTGGACGCTGCTCAGCCGGGTGTTCGGGTTTGTGCGCGACGTTCTGATGGCCTCATATCTGGGGGCCGGGCCTGTCACGGATGCGTTTTTCGTGGCATTCTCGCTGCCCAATATGTTCCGTCGCTTCTTTGCCGAAGGGGCGTTTAATTTCGCCTTTGTTCCGCTTTTCGCCAAGAAGCACGAAGCGGGCGAAGACGCCGAAGGGTTCGCCCGCGATGCGTTCTGGGGCATGGCAGCCATATTGCTGGTGTTTTCAACACTCGCTGTGATCGCAATGCCGTTTCTGGTCTGGGGCATGGCGGCAGGGTTCGCGCAAGACGAACGCTTCGACATGGCGGTTGTGTTCGGGCGCGTGGCCTTTCCCTATATCTTTTTCATCTCGCTAGTCGCGCTTTTGTCGGGGATGCTGAATGCTGTGGGCCGTTTCACAGCGGCGGCGGCGGCACCTGTGTTGCTGAATGTGGTGTTTGTCGCGGCCATGATCCTTGCCGACCGCGCCGATTGGCCGATGGGGCTGACGCTGTCCTACGCGGTGCCTGTGGCGGGGGTGGCGCAGCTTGTCATGCTGTGGATCGCGGTGCGGCGCGCAGGCTTTGCGATGCGCTTCCGGCGCCCAAGGCTGACGCCGGAACTCAAGCGGCTGGCGATCATCGCGGCCCCTGCGGTGCTGGCGGGCGGGGTTGTGCAGATCAACCTGATCGTCGGGCGGCAAGTGGCAAGTTTCACCGAGAATGCTGTATCCTGGCTGTCTTATGCAGATCGGCTGTATCAGTTGCCGCTGGGCGTTGTCGGGATTGCCGTCGGCGTCGTGCTTTTGCCGGAACTGTCGCGCCGCCTGCGGGCGGGCGAGGAGGGGGCTGGGCAACACAGCTTTAACCGTGGGCTAGAGTTTTCGCTGTTTCTTACGCTCCCTTCGGCTGTGGCGCTGGTTGTGATTGCCGCGCCGATTGTATCGGTTCTCTATGGGCGGGGCGCATGGACCGAGGGCGACACACAGGCGACATCGCTGGCCTTGGCCATCTATGCGCTGGGTCTGCCCGCCTTTGTGCTGCACAAGGTCTTGCAGCCCCTCTATTATGCCCGCCACGATACCAAGCGCCCGTTCCAGTATGCGCTCGTCTCTATGGTCGTGAATGCCGTCATTGCTGTGGGGCTGATGCCGGTGCTTGGCTTTGTGGCTGCCGCTTTGGCCACCACGCTTGCGGGCTGGATGATGGTGCTGCAACTGTGGCTTGGGTCACGCGGCATGGGGCGTGCGGCGCAATTGGATGACCAGATGAAGTCTCGCCTGTGGCGCATCACGCTCTCCGCGTTGGTGATGGGGGCGGCCCTTTATGGGCTGAATGTCTTGCTGGCAGAGTGGTTGGTGCAATCGGGCAAACGGTATCTGGCCTTGCTGGCGATAATTGCGGGCGGTTCCGTCGTATATTTCGCCTTTGGCCAGTGGATCGGCGCCTTCAGTCTGGCGGAATTGCGCGCCTCTGTCAGCCGCTCGCGCCGCTCAGACCCGCCGGAGGCGGGCTAGCACACCGGGCCGCAGCACATGGCCCAAGGCATAGCCCGCGACGCACGCCACCAGATCGGCAACCCAATCTGCACCCCCGCCCATAAGGGCGACCAGCATTATACGCCCCGACAGCAACACACCCACCAGCACCAGCGCCCCGATCCGTGCGCGCCGTCCCTCAGCCCCGGACCAGACCAGCCCCGCATAGGTACCCGCCAGCGCAAAGATCAGCGCATAGCCCCCGATCAGCCATGTTCCCGGTGCCGCAATCAGACCAAAGGCAAAGCCGCCCAAAGCGTGCGCCAGCGCCAAAATCGCAAGCATCCGCAGTGATCCAAGCCGCTCGGTGCAGTATTTGCCAAGCGCCACTGTGATGACCACCACCAGCGCGGCCTGCGCCGGACCCAGATGCACAAACCCATACGCTAGATACCGGATCAGGTGTTCAGGCGGGAATTGGCGCGTCTCCAGCATCCAGCCCTGAACCTCGGGGCTGACCCCGAATGTGACCAAGGCCTGCACGCGCCAGCCTGCACTGCCTGACCAATTCACCAACCCATGCGCCCCCGCCCAAAGCACCAGCTCAACCGCCCCAATGGCCAGCACCAGTACCCAGACTGCGACTGGCAGCGGGTTGAACACCGGTGTCGAAAGGGGGTCTTGCGTCATGGGCGCGGGGCCTTTGGTTGACGTTACATCGCGCCAAGGCTAATGCAGCGATGGCGAGTTTTCCAGCCAGGAGTTTTCACATGTCCGACGCCCCGACCAAGGCTTTTCCGCAGCGCATCTTTTCGGGCATCCAGCCATCAGGCGGTTTGACGCTGGGCAATTATCTTGGCGCGCTCAAGCGGTTTGCCGTTGCACAGGATGAAGGCACCGAGACGGTCTATTGCATGGTCGACCTGCACGCAATCACCGTCTGGCAAGACCCCGACAAGCTGCGCCATGCAACGCGCGAGCTGGCGGCGGGCTTCATTGCGTCGGGCATTGATCCTGCGCGCTCGATCCTGTTCAACCAAAGTCAGGTGCCCGCGCATACGGAATTGGCATGGATTTTCAATTGCGTGGCGCGGATGGGCTGGTTGCGCCGCATGACCCAGTTCAAGGACAAGGCGGGCAAGCACGCGGAAGAAGCCTCGGTTGGGTTATTCGCCTATCCCAACCTGATGGCGGCAGATATCATGGCCTATCACGCCACCCATGTTCCTGTGGGCGAGGATCAGAAGCAGCATCTGGAACTGACCCGCGACATCGCCATCAAGTTCAACCATGATTACGGGGTCGATTTCTTTCCTGTGGTCGAGCCGGTGATCGAGGGGGCCGCGACGCGCGTGATGTCGCTGCGCGATGGCACTAAAAAAATGTCGAAATCCGACCCGTCGGACCAGTCGCGTATCAACCTGACCGATGACGCGGATGCAATTGCCTCGAAGATCCGCAAGGCCCGCACCGACCCTGAACCGCTGCCAGAAACCCTTGAGGGGCTGAGCGAGCGGCCAGAGGCGCGCAATCTTGTGAATATCTACGCCGCTCTTGCCGATATGTCGCCAGAAGGCGTGATTGCGGAGTTTGGCGGTCAGGGGTTTGGCGTTTTCAAACCTGCACTCGCGGATCTGGCAGTCTCGAAACTGTCCCCCATCAGCGCCGAAATGAGTCGCTTGATGCAAGATGTGGCCGAGATTGACCGCATTCTGGGGCAGGGTGCCGACAGGGCGAATGCCATCGCAGAACCCATCCTTGCCCAAACGCGCGAAATTGTGGGCCTGATCCGGTCGCGCAGCTAAGCAAACCCCACTGTGATGCACAAATCAAAAGGCCCCGGAACGCATCCGGGGCCTTTATCATTTGGCAAGCTTGACCGTGCTCAGATCACGCGGACCTGCGTTCCGATGATGGCAAGCTCGTACAGTTTTTCTGCGTGCTGGTTCATCAGCCCGAAGCACCCGTTAGAGGCGCGACGCCCGATCTTGGCGGGGTTGTCGATGCCGTGAATGCGGTAATACTGCCAGCTCAGGTTCAACGCGCGTGTTCCAAGCGGATTGGTCGGATCGCCCCCCTCAACACGTTCAGGCAGTGATGGGTCGCGCTGGCGCATATTTGGCGTTGGAATCCAAGTAGGCTCGAACCGCTTGAGCGTGACTTCGGTCAGGCCACGGCGGGTGAACTCCTCAGTCATCGGGACCGAGCAAGGATAGGCCAGATAGGTGCTTTCATCCTCTGACCAGTAATGCATCGCGCGCGAATATGTGTCACACAAGATGGCCCCGCGCCGCAAGTTCGAGAAATGATCGCGCCAGTCATGATTGCGAAAGCCCATGACGTTGCGGCGTGCGGTACTGGCATTGTTCTCAGGCTCGTAATCCGGCACGGATTGCGCACGCAGAACGGCTGGCATTGCCAGCATCCCAAAAGCAGCGGCGCCTGTAGACAGTATTGCGCGGCGTGTCAGGTTTGACTCAGACATGGTTTCGTTCTCCGAATATTAATTTTCCCCCATTATGACGTATTCGAGAGCGGGGAATCAAGTCACGAGGCCGTGCGGACGGCCTCGGTGTTGCTTCAAGTAGACAGAACGCGCGGATTTGTATCTGGTTCCATGCGTCTCCATCAAAAAACGTCAGATAACGCGGACTTGGGTGCCGACTTCGACCAATTCATACAGGTCTTCGACATGCGCGTTCATCAGCCCGAAGCAGCCGTTAGAAGCGCGCCGACCAACCTTGGCAGGATCGTCAATGCCGTGCACACGGTAATATTGCCAGCTCAGGTTCATGGCGCGTGTTCCCATCGGGTTCTTGGGGTCGCCGCCGTCAACGCGTGCGGGCAGGGACGGGTCGCGCTCGCGCATGTTCGGGGTGGGAATCCATGTCGGTTGATAGCGCTTCAACGTCACCTCGGTCATGCCGCGGCGGGTAAATTCTTCGGTCATCGGCACAGATGTGGGGTAGGCCAGATAGGTGCTTTCATCCTCCGACCAGAAATGTACGGCCCGCGAATGGGTGTCACACAGAATCGCACCACGCCGCAGGTTCGAGAAATGATCGCGCCAGTCATGGTTGCGAAACCCCATGACATTGCGGCGTGCAGTTGCAACGCTGCTTTCCTCCTCATAGTCCGGCAACGCCTGTGCGCGCAGAATCGAAGGCATCGCAAGCCCGCCAAGTGCTATCAACCCCGTTGACAGAAGTGCGCGGCGCGACTGAATTGGTTTGGACATTACTTCACACTCCGTGTTATTTGAATATGAGCCGTGTATCCCCACTGGCGCACATGAAGGCAAGTCACGAGCGCGTGGTCTGCGCAACATGATGCAAATTGGCCGATTTTGCGGCACATCGCTTAACTGCGCGTCACCAGAGCATGGCGCTTTTTGCCAGCGGTCAGCTTCATTGGCTCGGCCAAATCCTTGGCATCGACCATCTGGCCCGCATCGGTGACCGGCGCATCATTGACGCGCGCGCCCCCTTCCGCGATCAGACGCTTTGCGTCTTTGCCCGACTTTGCCAAGCCCGCCCGCACGAACAACTGTGCCATCGACACGCCGTCGCGCAACTCCTGCTCGGCCAGTGCAAATGTCGGCAACTCCTCGCCCAGCCCGCCTTTCTCAAACACATCGCGCGCGGTCGCCTCGGCGGCCTGCGCAGCCTCCAGCCCGTGGCACAGAGTGGTCACTTCATTGGCAAGAATGATCTTCGCCGCGTTGATCTCGGACCCTTCGAGCGCGCCAAGGCGATTGCACTCTTCCACTGGCAACTCGGTATACAGCTTCAGAAACCGTCCCACATCGGCATCGGTTGTGTTGCGCCAGAATTGCCAGAACTCATAGGGCGACAGCATATCGGCATTCAGCCAGATCGCGCCGCCCTGACTTTTGCCCATTTTGCGCCCGTCCGAGGTGGTCAGAAGGGGCGTTGTCATCCCATAAATCTCGGCATCCGCAATGCGGCGCGCAAGGTCTATACCGTTGACAATATTGCCCCACTGGTCCGACCCGCCCATCTGCAACAGGCAGCCATGCCGACGGTAGATTTCTACGAAATCATAGGCTTGCAGGATCATGTAGTTGAATTCAAGAAACGACAACGATTGCTCGCGGTCCAGCCGCGATTTCACGCTCTCGAAACTCAGCATCCTGTTCACTGAGAAATGCCGCCCCACATCGCGCAGGAAATCAAGGTAATTCAGCCCGTCCAGCCATTCAGCGTTATTGAGCATAATCGCATCTGACGGCCCCGCTCCGTAGGACAGGTATTTGGCAAACACCTGCTGCATCCCGTTGATATTGCTATCAATTGCTGCGGCGTCCAGCAGGGGGCGCTCCTCTGACCGGAAGCTGGGGTCGCCCACCTTGGTCGTGCCCCCGCCCATCAGGGTGATCGGCTTATGCCCGGTCTTCTGGAACCAGCGCAGCACCATGATATTCAGCAAATGGCCCACATGCAGAGATTTCGCAGTGGCATCATACCCGATATAAGCCGGAACGACGCCCTTGCTCAGCGCCTCGTCCAGACCTTGCAGGTCTGTGCAATCGGCAAGGAACCCGCGTTCCTGCATCGTGCGGATGAAATCTGATTTCGGCGTGTAGGTCATTTTCGCTTGTCCCGGCTGGCAGAATGCGGGTTCTATATCGCTGCAAGGTGTCAAGGGAAAGCCCATGTTGAAAAGCGATGTCAAACGAGTGTTGGGGCTTATGTCAGGGACCTCTTTCGATGGGGTGGATGCGGCGATGCTGGACACCAACGGCGAGGTGATCGAAGCCTTTGGCCCAACAGAGTTTCGCCCCTACTCTGACGAAGAACGCGCAGCACTGCGCGCTGTTATGGGCTGCTGGCCCGACGCGCCCGAGGTCGAGGCCGCCTCAGAAATAATCGAATCCGCCCATGCCGAAGTGATGGCCCGGTTCGACGGGGTCGAGCTTGCGGGCTTTCACGGCCAGACGCTTGCGCATGACCCGCGCGGACGCGGCACCCATCAGGCGGGGTCGGGCGCGGTGCTGGCAATGGTCGCGGGCTATCCGGTGGTGTGGGATTTTCGCACATCCGATGTGAAGCTGGGCGGGCAGGGCGCGCCGCTGGCCCCGTTCTACCATTTCGCCTTGGCACGTCACATCAAGGCTGATGCGCCGCTCGTGTTCCTGAACCTTGGCGGGGTTGGCAACCTGACATGGGTAGACCCGCGCAAGGCAAAACCCGAAGAACAAGGCGCGTTGCTGGCGTTTGACACTGGCCCCGCCAATGCGCCGATGGATGACCTGTGCCACACACGTCTGGGCCGCGCGCGCGATGACGGGGGCGCGCTGGCGGCCAGTGGCGCGGTCGATCAAACTGTCGTTGATACGTTCCTGAACGAGGGGTTTTTCTTCCGTGTTCCGCCCAAATCGCTCGACCGTGGGTTTGCGGATATGCTGGACCGTGTGGCCCATCTGGCCGATGCCGACGCGCTGGCGACACTCAGCGAATGCTGCGCGGCATCGGTCGGGGCGGGGTTCGATTATCTGCCGCAAATGCCCGCCCGCGTGCTGGTTTGCGGGGGGGGGCGGCACAATACCGACCTGATGGCCCGCATTGCCGCCCATCTGCCCTGTCCGGTTCAACCCGCAGAGGCAGCGGGGCTTGACGGCGACATGATCGAGGCGCAAGCTTTCGCCTATCTGGCTATGCGCGTGGCGCGCGGGCTTCCCACATCCTGCCCGTCCACCACAGGGGTTGCGGCAGCGGTTGGCGGGGGTCAAATCAGCACGCCCTAAGGCTTTGCCCTGTTGGATGTTGCCATGCAAGACAGTGAGGATACCCAAAATCCGACCCCGTTCACCCGACCAGAGGAAGAGTTGTGAAAGCGGCTGATCTATATGCTGATCCTTGCGGCAATGGTGTCTGTCGCGCAAACAATCCTGTTTCTGATTGCCTGCATTCAGTTCATCATCATCCTGATCGACAACCGCAATCCAAACGCGCGGCNGGCGGAANTTGGCTGTCTTGTGGGCGATTGGGTCGCCAAGGCGGCGCGCTATCTGTCCATTTTCAGCGACGCCAAGCCGTGGCCCTTCAAGGAGATGGACTAGAGTGGTTGCGGGTAGGCCCGTTGCGACCTAAATGTTCGCCATAACCTTAGCGGAGATTTTCCATGGCCCTAGACCAGCAAAGCTGCACAACCACCGAATTTGGCGAATTGCCCGACTGGGATCTGAGCGCGCTCTATTCCGCGCCAGATGCCCCGGAAATTGCGCATGATTTCGCGTTCCTTGAAACCGCCTGTACTGATTTTGCAAAAACCTATGAGGGCAAGCTGGCGGAACTTGATGCAGCGAATATGCTCGATTGCGTGCGCCGCTACGAGAAGATCGACATGGTGGCCGGGCGGCTGATGTCCTACGCGGGGCTGCGCTATTATCAGAACTCCATCGACACGGAGCGCGCGAAATTCCTGTCCGATGCACAGGATAAGGTGACAGTTGCCACCACGCCGCTGGTGTTTTTCTCGCTGGAAATGAACCGGATTGATGACGCGCATTTTGATGCGCTGCTGAGTGCAAACGCCGATCTGGCGCGGTTTCGCACAGTGTTTGAACGCATGCGCGCCATGCGCCCCTATCAGTTGTCGGATGAGCTGGAAAAATTCCTGCATGACCAGTCAACTGTCGGGGCTGCTGCGTGGAACCGGCTGTTTGACGAAACAATGGCCGCGCTGGAATTTGACGTTGCAGGCGAGGAAGAACCGCTTGGCCTTGAAGCGACACTGAACCTGCTGACCGACACAGACAGGACACGGCGCGAAGCCGCTGCGCGCGCCTTGGCCGAGGTGTTCAGCAAGAATGTCAAACTCTTTGCCCGCGTGCACAACACGCTTGCCAAGGAAAAGGAAATCGAAGATCGCTGGCGCAAAATGCCGACACCGCAAACCGCGCGCCATCTGGCCAACCATGTAGAGCCGGAAGTGGTCGAGGCTTTGCGCAACTCTGTCGTGGCCGCTTATCCGCGCCTGAGCCACCGCTACTACGCGCTGAAAGCCAAATGGCTGGGGCTAGAGACATTGGAAGTTTGGGACCGCAACGCCCCCTTGCCAATGGACGCCCCCCGCCAGATCGGTTGGGATGAAGCGCGCGCGACTGTGATGGAAGCCTATGCAGGCTTTTCGCCCAAGCTGGCCGAACTGACCGAACCGTTCTTCACCCAAGGCTGGATTGACGCCGCCGTCAAACCTGGCAAGGCACCGGGCGCATTTGCCCATCCCACCGTGACGGATGCGCACCCGTTCGTAATGCTCAACTACCTGGGCAAGCCGCGTGATGTGATGACCCTGGCGCATGAGTTGGGGCATGGTGTGCACCAGCGCCTTGCAGCCGGGCAGGGTGAATTGCTGTCCTCAACCCCGCTGACACTGGCCGAAACCGCGTCCGTCTTTGGCGAGATGCTGACCTTCCGGCGGATGCTGGCGAATGCGAAATCACAGACCGAACGCAAGGTCTTGCTGGCGGGCAAGGTCGAGGACATGATCAACACAGTCGTGCGCCAGATCGCGTTCTATGACTTTGAGTGCAAACTGCATGATGCGCGCCGTGGCGGCGAATTGACGCCCGAAGATATCAACGCATTATGGATGAGCGTGCAGGCCGAAAGTCTGGGGCCGGTGTTCGACTACATGGACGGCTACGAGTCGTTCTGGGCCTATATCCCGCATTTCGTGCATTCGCCTTTTTATGTCTATGCCTATGCTTTCGGCGACGGCTTGGTGAACGCGCTTTACGCAGCTTATGAGGATGCGCCCGAAGGGTTTGAGGACAAGTATTTCGAGATGTTGTCCGCAGGTGGGTCCAAGCACCACAAAGACCTTCTCGCGCCCTTCGGGCTGGATGCGTCTGACCCGGCATTTTGGGATAAAGGGCTGGAAATGATCGCGGGCTTCATCGACGAGTTGGAAGCGATGGAATGACGATCCCAAAATGATCGCGGCAAGAGGGGGGCTATTGCCCCCTTTTTCATTTGTCGATGCAAGGAAAATGAAATCGTTTTTCATTTTGCGCGAATAACGGAGATCTGAAATCTTTATTCATTCTGTGAAAAACGCAGGATGCAGCACCCTCAGACCGGATTGAGCAATGCGCGCCCCTCGATATGGGCAATGGCATTCTCAACCGCCATCAATCCCATTTCCTCGCGCACGTCCAAGGCGGCGGTGCCAAGATGCGGCAGCAGGGTCACGTTTTGCAATTTGCGCAGCGCATCGGGCACCTGTGGTTCTTTCTCATAAACGTCCAGACCCGCACCCCCAATCGTGCCCGCCTCCAAAGCCGCGATCAGGGCGGCCTCATTCACGACATCCCCGCGCGCGATATTGATCAGATGCGCATGCGGGCGCATGGCGGACAGCTCTTGCGCGCCGATCAGATGGCGTGTCTCGCCGCCACCCGGAACGGCCAGAACCACGCAATCGGATATGCCCAACAGTTCGTCCAGTGATCCGACCTGCCGCGCGGGCATATCCAGAAGTTTGGCCGAGCGGTTGTGGTAGACGACATCCATGCCCAGCCCGAAATGTGCCCGCCGCGCAATTGCTTGCCCGATCCGGCCCATGCCAACAATGCCGCAGGTCTTGCCACCCAGATGCAGGCCCAGCATTTGGGTCGGGTGCCAGCCGGTCCATTTGCCTGTGCGCACAAGCCGCTCGCCCTCGGCGGCGCGGCGCGCGGACATCAGCATCAGCATCAGCGCGATATCGGCGGTCGCTTCGGTCACAGCACCGGGGGTGTTGGTGACGGCGATGCCTGCGGCGCGCGCAGCGGCCACGTCGATATGATTATACCCGACACCGAAATTCGAAAGCAAGCGGCAGCGCGCATCTTCCATCCCCTCGAACACTTCGGCTGAGAATTGGTCGCCCAAGGTTGGCAGGACCACGTCATACAGGACCAAAGCGGCCCGCATCTCACCTTTCTTGAGGGGGGCGTTCTGCGTGCGCAGGGTCACATTGAAATGCGCCTCTGCCGCGCGCAGCACTTTTTCGGGCAGGGCGCGGGTGATGTAAAGTTCGCTCATGTGTTGCGCCTTTAATGCATTCGCGTGCCGGGGGGCACGTCATGGTCAGGGGCCAGCAAGCTGATCTGACCCTGAGAATCGTTTGCGCCCAGAACCAGCACCTCTGACATGAACGGCCCGATCTGGCGGGGCGGGAAATTCACCACAGCCATGACCATGCGCCCGACAAGAGCGTCTGGGGTATAGAGGTCCGCAATCTGGGCAGATGATTTCTTGATCCCGATGTCCGGCCCGAAATCCACCCACAGCTTGATCGCGGGTTTGCGTGCCTCTGGGAAAGGTTCGGCGCGTGTGACCTTGCCCGCGCGGATATCAACCTTCAGAAAATCATCGAAACTGATGTGATCGCTCATTGCGCCAATTCCCGAGAGCGCGCGGCGGCGGCCGCAACGGCGCGGGCCATTAAGGGTGATAGGCCCGTGTCAGCATCCATCAGCACCTCCAACGCGGCGGCGGTAGTCCCCTTTGGGCTGGTGACATTGATGCGCAACTGCTCTGCTGTCTCATCCGCGCCGGCTGCAAGCTGGCCTGCACCTATGACGGTTGCACGTGCAAGCTGCATCGCCAGATCGGGCGCAAGGCCCGCATCTGTGCCCGCCTGCGCCATGGCCTCGATCATGTGAAACACATAGGCAGGGCCAGAGCCAGACAGCGCTGTGACAGCATCCATTTGCGATTCGTCCTCCAGCCTGACGGTCGCGCCGACTGCCGCCAGCAAGCCTTCGGCCAGTTCCATATGTGCCCGCGACACCTTGTCATTGCCGATCAGCGCCGTGATCCCGCAGCCAACGGCAGCGGGCGTGTTGGGCATGGCGCGGATGATCGGGGTATCGTGCCCCAAAGCCTGAGAAAAGCGGGCCAGAGATGTGCCTGCGGCAATCGAGATGAACAAGGTCGTGCCATTGCCCAAGGCTTGCAGACCGGGCAGGGCGTCGCCCATCATTTGCGGCTTTACGGCAAGAATTGCGACGGCTGGTGCCGCGGGCAGTTCGCCGTTCAGGTGTGCGCCCGTCTTGCGTACCCAATCTGACGGGTTAGGATCGATGATATGGACGGATTTTGCAGGCACACCGCGCGCCAGCCACCCAGCAAGCATGGCAGAGCCCATTTTGCCACATCCCAGAAGCACCATGCCGTTGCGGGCAATCTGGTCAAATTCCATACGCACTATCCCTGTCCTGATCTGCCCCTTTGTTACGCCGGGACGTCAGAGGGTCAAGGGGCTGTGCGTTTCATGCGCGGCCAACCGCTTCGGCCAATGCCATTTCCAGTGCTGCGGTCGGGCTGTGATTTGCCCATGCGACAAGCTGAAAGGCGGGGTAAAAGCGTTCAGCCGCCATCAGGGCTGCGGTAATCATCCGCTCGATCTGATCCATATCGGCAGGCTGATCTTCGGCCAGAAGCAGACCATAGCGCCACACCATCAGGCGCTGCGTTTCCCAAAAGCTGAACGCGCCAGACCAAACCATATCATTCGCACGGCTGATCGTTTCATAGATGGCGGGCATGGCACCTTCCGGCGGGTCCATCTCGAAGGTGCAGACCAGTCGCAGCATGTTGTCGCGCGGGGCCAGTGCAAGGCTGATGGAGTAGGTGCGCCATTGCCCCTCGACGGCCATGGCGATCTGGTCCTCGTTCATGCGGTCGAAGTCCCACGCATGATGCTCGGCCAAGGTTTCCACCATGTCGATGGGATGCAAGCTGTCTGATGAAAGGTAAAACTCTGCTGCTGACATACCCACCCCTTTGTGTTGGCTGTGTCCGGCACCGCTAGACACAGATAAGACCGCAACAATTTTACGCGCTTGAGTTAACGCATACTAAATATGGTGTGCCGAAACAATCGATCTGTAAAGGAAAATCGTATGCGCCCAACAGAAAGCTGGGGATAACCCTGCAACCTATCTGCCGATCGATGGGTGATTGTGCTGTTTTCCATGCGGGTAAAAGAAAAGGGCGCGCCCAAGGCGCGCCCTTTCAGATACGGTACGTTTGTTGGTTACTCTTGCTGGCCCATGAACATCAGCAGGAACTGGAACATGTTCAGGAAGCTGATATAGAGCATGAGCGCGCCATCGACTGCGGCTTTGTCCATCCAGTCCTGATCGCCACTTGCGGCGTGGGCGACATATTCGCTTTTGATGGTCTGTGTGTAGAAGGCCGTCAGACCTGCGAACACCAGAATGCCGATTGCAGAGATTGCAAACATCATCGCCGGGCTTTGCAGGAACAGGTTGATGATCATCGCCACGATCAGACCGATCACACCCATAATCAGGAATGTGCCCATGCCGGACAGGTCTTTCTTGGTGGTGTAGCCATACAGGCTAAGGCCACCAAACGCGATGGAGGTCACCAGAAAGGTCTGCGTGATCGAATAGCTGGTGAACACCAGAAAGATCGAGCTGAGCGACAGGCCAATGGCTGTTGCAAAGATGAAAAAGCCAAGCTGCACACCAGCAGGTGATGCGCGGCGCATCAGCGCGCCCCAGCCGAACAGAATAAAGGCCAGCGGTGCGAACATGATGACCCAACGCAGCGGCGACATATAGATTGCGCCGCCAAGTGTGTTCAGCATTGTGCCGTTTGGCAGTTCTGCAACGGCCATGCTAGGGTCGGTTGTGGTCGCAAGACCGGAAATGGCCCAAGCCGCAGCCGCTGTAATCAGCATGCCGACCGACATAGTCCCGTAAACTTTGTTCATGTGGGCGCGCAGGCCCGCATCGATCTCAGCGGCGCGGGCGCCACTGACGCGCTGCGTACGCATCGTGTTGAAGTCTGCCATACTTACCTCCGTAAATGGACGCAGCTCGGGGAGCCCCGAACTGTCTTGCGCTTAATATCGTCAAGTCCTGCGCAGGTTTCAAGCATTTCCGGAGTGAAATAGACGGGAATTGATCCGAATCCCCAAATTTGCCTGCCCAGTGTTCATCCTGCGAGCTCAATTACAACTTTTCCGGTCGATTTTCGACTGCGCAACAGCTCAAACCCTTCTGCAACCTGATCGAGCGGCAAAACATGGCTGACATGGGGGTGCAGGCGTCCTTGTGCATACCAGTCCATCAATTGCGACAACGAGTCGGTCAGGGTCTGGGGTGCAAATGTAAGGTAGCCGCCCCAATAGAGGCCAATGACTGTCAGGTTTTTGACCAGCAGAATATTCGCCGGAAATTGTGGCACCGTACCGCCCGCGAAGCCGATTGTCAGGAATCGCCCTTCGGGGCGCAGGGCACGCAGGGCGGGTGTGGCGAGAGGTTCGCCAATCGCATCATAAACCACATCGACACCGCCTGCGGTCTTGAGTTCCGCGCGCAGGTCCAGCCCTTCGCTGTCAAGACAGATGTCAGCGCCTGCTTTGCGCGCGATGTCCAGCTTCTCGGTGCCGCGCGCAACTGCAATCACGCGCGCGCCCATCGCCGCACCGATTTCGACCGCCGTCAAGCCGACCCCGCCAGCCGCGCCGAGCACCACAAGGCTTTCACCTGCTTGCAGGCGCGCGCGATTGTTTAGGGCGAGGTGCGAGGTGCCGTAGGCAACAAGAAACCCTGCCGCCTCGGTAAACGGCATCGCGTCGGGGATTGGCACGCAGCAATTGGCGGGGCAGCAGACCTGCTCGGCCAGCCCGCCTTTGCCCGTAAACGCTGCAACCCGCATACCGGGGCGGAGATTCTCGACGCCCGCGCCGACAGAGGCGATGGTGCCCGACACTTCCATTCCCATGACAAAGGGCAGCTCTGGGCGTTCCTGATACTGCCCCCGCGTCATCAAGAGGTCTGCAAAATTCAGCCCGCAAGCCGCCACATCAATCACCACCTGTCCCGCAGTGGGCGAGGGGCGATCAACCTTGGCGATCTGGGGCATTGTGTTGGCTTCGGTCAGCAAAACCGCTTTCATCTGAAGATCCTCTTGGTCGAAAATTGAGTGTTTGCCGAGAGCGCGGGAAAGCGCAAGCCATCCTGCATCTGAAGTTTCGCAATGCGCGATGCTTGCCCCGGACGCATTTGCAAATTGCGTTGCATTTTGCAAAGATCCAGTTCGGGCTTCGTAATTTCTTTCCTTGAAGGCCTGAACCCCTCACAACCTGTGTATGAGTTGTCGGAACTGGAATCGCGTGTAAGGACTGTAAGCAATTTTGTTTATCGGACGTCTTATCGAGTGATTGTCGGAATAGATAGCGTTCTGGCCAATCGAGTGGAAGCCCATTTTATTGAGTTGAAGCTGAGCGACATTTAGAGGTGGAGAGAAAAAGTATGACACATATGGTAGATTCACATGTTGGGCAGAAAATCAGGCAGCGCAGATGGATGGTCGGTATGACCCAGCAGCAGCTTGCAGAATCTGTCGGCATTAAATTTCAGCAGATTCAGAAATACGAAACTGGAATGAACCGCGTATCGGCGTCCAGATTGTGGGATATCTCGCGCGCTCTGGGTGTCTCGGCAAGCTTCTTCTTCGAAGGGTTGTCTGAGGGTTCAGAGGAAGCCCACGCCGAAGAACAGGTGATGCAGCAAAAAGAAACGCTTGACCTGCTGCGCAGCTACTATGCCATTCCCGAAGGTCAGAGAAAGCGGTTTTTGCATCTGGCACAGTCACTTGGAGACTTTAGCGTAGCGTCTTGATGCGCATTCGAATTTTATGACCTAAAAATTTTAACAACGGCAGATCCTGGATCTGCGTTGCTTTTCATTGTGAGGGCTGTAATTGAGGCGGTCATACGCAACAGATAGTGGACCTGCCCAATGCCTGACGATCGGCGAACGCTGTCGCAACACGCTGTGGTGCTTGAGCATATCGAAACTCTTGCCGATCTGGCGCGCGAGGCGATTTTGCCTTGGTTCCGCAGCCCAGAGTTGGGCGCAGCAAACAAGACTGCTGAGGGTTTTGACCCGGTGACACAGGCGGACCGCGCCGCAGAACAAGCGCTTCGTGCATATCTGCAAGAAGCGCGCCCGCTGGACGGCATTTTGGGCGAAGAGTTCGGGCAAAAAGCCAGTCAATCCGGCTTGACTTGGGTTATCGACCCGATAGACGGCACGCGCGGGTTTCTGGCCGGAACGCCCTGTTGGGGGGTTCTGATCGCCTTGGCTGATGCGGACGGACCTTTTCTAGGGGTGATTGACCAGCCGTATATTTCGGAGCGCTTTCTGGGCGGTCTGGGGCAGGCATGGGTTGATGGGCCGCAAGGGCGCAAAGCTTTGGCCACCCGCACCACGCGCGATCTGGGTGATGCGATTCTCTTCACCACATTTCCTGAGATCGGCACCACGACAGAGCGGGCCGCTTTCAAACGGGTTGAGCAGAATGTCCGCCTGACACGCTATGGCATGGATTGCTACGCCTATGCGTTGCTGGCCGCAGGGCATGTCGATCTGGTGATTGAGGCGGGCCTGAACCCCTATGACATCGCCGCGCCAATCGCCGTGATCGAGGCGGCAGGCGGCATTGTCACTGACTGGCAGGGCGCGCGCGTGGGCGAAAATGGACAAGTGATTGCAGCGGCAAATGCCGAACTGCACGCACAGGCGCTTGCATTGCTGCGCAGATGACACCCAACGGGCGGCGGGCAAGATTCCTTTAGCGCGATGTCTCGGCAATTGCGGATGTGATCATCGCCAGACAGTCTGGCGTCGAGAACCGGTGATCGGCATCCTTGACCAAGGTCAGGCGCATATCCGGGCAGGTGGCATGACCCAACAGGCGCAGCGGAACCGAGGTTTCCACAGCCTCGTCATCTGTGCCCTGCATCAAGCGCACGGGGAATGGCAGTTTCAATTCGGTGCGCAGCACCAGCTGCATTTTGCCGTCCTCGAACAGGCGGCGTGTCAGGATATAGGGCGTGTCATCATAAGCGTTGGGAACGCTGGTCTGGCCCTGCTCCAAAATCTCTGCGCGCTGCGCATCGCTCAGCCCCGGCCACATGCTGTCCTCAGTAAAGTCGGGGGCGGCGGCAATGCCGATCAGGGCATGCACACGCTTTGGCACGCTGCGCGCAAGTAGCAGCGCGATCCAGCCCCCCATTGACGAGCCGACTAGGATTTGCGGCCCGCTGGTCAGTTTGCTGAGCGCCTCTAGCGCATCTTCGGTCCAATCGCCTATGCAGCCATCTTCAAAGCGGCCAGAGCTTTGCCCATGTCCGGTATAGTCAAACCGTAAGAAGGCGCGCCCTTGTTTCTTTGCCCAGTCTTCCAGAAATACGGCTTTGGTGCCTGACATATCCGACATGAATCCTCCCAGAAACACGATGCCCGGCCCGTCTCCGTCAGTTTTATGATAGGCCAGTCTGTGCCCCACGCTTGTGTCCAGATACTCAACCATTGCCCAACTCCTTCAATCCACTTGCCGCCAGCGCGCCGCCAGCGGCCATACATGCAAACAATGCCATCGTCGCCCCTGCACCGGCAAGGGCTGCAAGGGCACCAAACACGCCACTGGCCAGCAGGATCACCCCGATGACCGTATTCGCAATCGCGGTATAGATGGCCCGGCGGTCCTGTCCAACCATGTCGACCAGATATGTTGCGCGCCCCAGCCGCACGCCCTGATGCGCGATCATCAGCCCGAACAGTGCCACAGGCATGGCCCAGATCGTTGCCGCTAGATCAGTGGCCGAAAAGAACAGCGTCAGCGCCATCGCTGCCGCCCCGCAAATGCCTGTCCAGATCAGCACTTGCCGCGAGGATTTGTCTGCAAGCCGACCCCAGACATAGCTCGACAACAATGCCGCCAGCGCCGAGGCCAGCACCAGCGCGCCCAACCCCTCCAGTGCGGCGCCGCCATCGCCAGCGGCCAACACCACCAGATAAGGCGGGGCCAAGGCGGTCGAGGTCAGAAGGCCCCGCGCCACGATAAAGCGGGCAAGCTGGCTGTCTTCGCGCAGGTAGCGCAAGTTGGCAATCGCCGCGGCAAACCCGTTCGCGCCCCCCGATTGCGCGCCCTTATCTTCGGCCAGCCCTGTGAACACCAGCCCCGACAGCAGCCACGCCCCGGCTGCCAGCGCAACAGCGCCAAGAACGATACCCGCCCGCATGTCGGAATACAGGATCAGAACCAGCGCAAATATGATTACAACCATCGCCGACCAACTGCCCGCAACGCCTGTGACTGTGCCGCGCTGGCCCTTGTCGATGGTTTTGCCCAAGACATCCTTATACGCAACGGACGCGACCGAGCGTGACAGCGCCAGTAGTGTCAGGCCCAGCAGAATCACGCCGCCCGCAGCACCGCCTTGCAGCACCAATGCCGCTGCCAGAATAATGGCAGCACCAATACCCTGACCGATTGCGGCGGCAGCCCAGACCCATTTGCGCTGCGCCATCGCCCTGATCCGCGCTGCGGTGAACAATTGCGGCAGCAATGCGCCTGCTTCGCGGATCGGCACCAAGAGCCCCACCAGTGCAGTGGGCGCGCCCAGATGGGTCATCAGCCAAGACAGGACAAGTTTCGGGTCTGCCAGCCCGTCGGCAGATTTGCTCAGCCCAAGGGCCAAGGCGTGCCGCATGAAATTCTGTGGCTGATGGTTGCAGGCTTCATCCGAGATGTCGCGGCACATACGCCCATCATCCTCGCTGACCAGCATGTCATAGGCCATACGGACTGCAGGGCGGGGGTTGTGCATGTAACATCTCCTTGCGGCGCCAGTTTGGCAAAAGAGTATAACGATGTCAGCTTGACTTTCGTTCCCTCCAAGGTCAAACCCTGCGCCACATAACCCGCAACCGGGCGTTCCGTGGGCGCCAAAACGACGAGGAGCAAGGCCTATGGTCCAGATTTCCCTAACATTTCCCGACGGCAATGCGCGCCACTATGACGCAGGGATCACCCCTGCCGAGGTCGCGGCCAGCATTTCCACATCCTTGGCCAAAAAGGCCATTTCCGCCACAGTCGATGGCGCGCATTTCGATCTGCAATGGCCGATCATGGCGGATGCCAGCATCGCGATTCACACCATGCAGGATGATGCACAGGCCCTGGAGTTGATCCGGCACGATCTGGCGCATGTCATGGCGCGCGCCGTGCAGGAAATCTGGCCGGATGTGAAGGTCACAATCGGCCCCGTGCGCGACAAGGGCTGGTTTTATGACTTTGACCGGGCCGAAGCGTTCGTGCCCGAAGATCTTGCGCAGATTGAAGCGAAGATGCGCGACATCATCAATGCGCGCGATCCGGTGCGCACCGAGGTTTGGGAGCGTGCACGCGCAATCCAGCACTACAAGGACGCTGGCGAGCCGTTCAAGATTGAGCTGATCGAGCGCATTCCCGAGGGCGAGCCGCTGCGCATGTATTGGCACGGGCCTTGGCAGGATTTGTGCCGTGGCCCGCATTTGCAGCACACTGGCCAGTTGCCAGCCGACGGGTTCAAGCTGATGAGCATTGCCGGGGCGTATTGGCTGGGCGACAGTTCGCGCCCCATGTTGCAGCGCATTTACGGCGTGGCCTTCAAGAACCGCGTGGACCTGAAAGCGCATCTGACCATGCTGGAAGAGGCCGCCAAGCGCGACCACCGCAAGCTGGGCCGCGAGATGGACCTGTTTCACATGCAGGAAGAAGCGCCGGGTCAAGTGTTCTGGCACCCGAATGGCTGGTCGATTTATACCAACCTTCAGGATTACATGCGCCGCAAGCAGCGCGCCGATGGCTATGTGGAGGTGAACACACCGCAGGTCGTCAGCCGCAAGCTGTGGGAAGATTCGGGGCATTGGGACAATTATCAGGAAAACATGTTCATCGTCGAAGTCGAGGAAGAACATGCCAAGACCAAGTCGATCAATGCGCTCAAGCCGATGAACTGCCCCTGTCATGTGCAGGTGTTCAACCATGGTCTGAAATCTTACCGCGACCTGCCTTTGCGCATGGCCGAATTCGGCGCCTGTAACCGGTATGAGCCTTCGGGCGCGTTGCATGGCATTATGCGGGTGCGGGGTTTCACCCAAGATGACGGCCATATCTTCTGCACCGAAGACCAGATTGAGGCGGAATCGAAGAAATTTATCGACTTTCTGTCAGCGGTTTATGCGGATCTGGGCTTCGATCAGTGGCGCATCAAACTGTCCACCCGCCCTGAAAAGCGCATCGGCAGTGACGAAAGCTGGGACCGTGTCGAGGCGGCACTTGGTAATGCCTGCAAGGCCGCGGGCCATGATTACGAGCTGTTTCCCGGCGAAGGTGCCTTTTATGGCCCCAAGCTGGAATTCGTGCTGACGGATGCCATCGGGCGCGACTGGCAATGTGGCACATTGCAGGTCGACCCGAACCTGCCCGAACGGCTGGATGCGGAATATGTCGCGGCTGATGGCAACAAACACCGCCCGATCATGCTGCACCGCGCTGTTCTTGGCAGTTTCGAGCGGTTTATCGGCATTCTGATCGAGAACAGCGCTGGCAAGCTGCCTTTCTGGCTGGCCCCGCGTCAGGTGGTGGTTGCCTCGATCATCTCGGATGCGGATGACTACTGCCGCGAAGTGGCCGAGGCGCTGCAAGAGGCCAGAATCCGAGTCGAGCTGGACGTGCGCAACGAGAAGATCAACTACAAGGTGCGCGAGCATTCCGTGGGCAAGGTCCCGGTCATTCTGGCAATTGGCGCGCGCGAAGTTGAAGAGCGGACAGTATCGGTGCGCCGGCTTGGCAACACCCGCACAGAGACGCAAGGCCTTGATGAGCTGGTCGCGGCTTTGAAGGCAGAGGCAACGCCGCCCGATTTGCGGTGACGCAAGCCATCAGACCCATGAAAAAACCCCGGCAAGTGCCGGGGTTTTTTTTGTCTTATGGTGTCAGGCGCTGGCCTTGGACTGTCGCTTGCGCTCATTCGGATCCAGGAAGCGCTTGCGCAGACGAATGGCGTTTGGTGTCACCTCGACCAGTTCGTCATCGTCGATATAGGCAATGGCCTGTTCCAGCGACAGAATGGTGGGCGTGGTCAGCTTGACCGCGTCATCCGTGCCGGAGGCCCGCACGTTTGTCAGCTTTTTGCCCTTCAACGGGTTCACTTCCAGATCGTTGTCGCGGCTATGCTCGCCAATGATCATGCCCTGATAGACGGGGTCTTGTGGGTGAATCATCATGCGGCCGCGATCTTCCAAATTCCACAGCGCATAGGCCACAGCCGTGCCATCTTCCATTGAGATCAGGACACCCTGACGACGTCCGGGAATGGACCCTTTATAGGGTGCCCATTCATGGAATACGCGGTTCAGAACACCTGTCCCGCGCGTGTCGGTCAGGAATTCGCCGTGATAGCCGATCAACCCGCGTGAAGGGACGTGCGCGATGATGCGGGTCTTGCCGACGCCTGCCGGTTTCATTTCCGCCAGATCGCCCCTGCGTGGGCCGGTCAGTTTCTCGATTACGGTGCCGGTGTATTCGTCATCGACGTCAATCGTGACTTCTTCGATGGGTTCCAGCCGCTGGCCACCCTCATCGCGCATCAGCACGCGGGGGCGCGAGATAGACAGCTCGAAGCCTTCGCGACGCATGTTCTCGATCAACACGCCCATTTGCAATTCGCCACGACCCGCAACCTCAAAGGCTTCGCCGCCCGGAGTGTCGCTGATTTTGATCGCTACGTTCAACTCTGCCTCGCGCATCAGCCGCTCGCGGATGACGCGGCTTTGCACCTTAGAGCCATCGCGTCCGGCCAGCGGCGAATCATTGATCCCGAAGGTCACGCTGATGGTGGGCGGGTCGATGGGCTGTGCGGGCAGGGCGATGTCGACCTCCAGCGCGCAGAGTGTGTCGGCAACCGTGGCTTTGGACATGCCTGCCAGAGTCACAATATCGCCTGCTTCTGCCGCGTCGATGGCAGACTGGCCCAGACCGCGAAACGCCATGACCTTGGTCACGCGAAACTGCTCGATCTTGGCGCCGTCGCGCGTCATGGCCTTGATGGTTTCGCCTGCTTTCAATGTGCCGGATTCAACACGGCCCGTCAGGATGCGGCCCAGATAGGGGTCTGCGGACAGCGTGGTTGCCAACATACGAAACGGCTCTGCGCGGCGTTCAATCTGCGCTGGTGCAGGCACATGCTGGACCACCAGATCAAACAGGGCCGACATGTCCTTGCGTGGCCCGTCCAGTTCGACATCGGCCCAGCCATTGATACCGCTGGCATAAAGCACAGGGAAATCAAGCTGTTCATCAGATGCGCCCAGATTGGCGAACAGGTCGAATACTTCATCAAGTGCACGGTCAGGTTCGGCTGCGGGTTTGTCGACCTTGTTGAGCAACACGATGGGGCGCAGCCCCAGTGCCAGTGCTTTCGAGGTGACGAATTTGGTTTGGGGCATTGGCCCCTCAGCCGCGTCGACCAGCAGAACGACACCATCGACCATCGACAGGATACGCTCAACCTCGCCGCCGAAATCGGCGTGGCCGGGAGTGTCGACGATATTGATGCGCGTGTCTTTCCATTCAACCGAAGTTGCCTTGGCCAGAATGGTAATGCCACGTTCGCGTTCCAGATCATTGCTGTCCATCGCGCGCTCGGTCGTCGATTGATTCTCTCGGTAGGTGCCCGATTGCTTCAACAGCTCGTCCACAAGTGTGGTTTTGCCATGGTCAACGTGCGCGATGATCGCGATATTGCGAAGAGTCATAAGTCATGCCTTTTGATGCTGCGCCGCCGCATTACCCGATTGCGCGTCCTGTGGCTAGCCCCCAAGCGCGTTACGTCCCGATATAGCGGTCGCGCCGGTGGTTAATTGCCAGAATGGCATTCAGCACTGCCGCGCCCAGCAGAGACCATAGCACAAGATCGGGGTCCAAGACCAGCAGCGCTACGGCAAACAGCACAAGATCGAAAGCAAGCTGCACCCAACCTGCGCGCCAGCCAAGGCGTTCTTGCAAATCAAAGGCGACAATCCCGACCCCGCCAAGGCTGGCGCGGTGACGAAAGATTGCCAAAAGCCCGGCACCGGCGATCAACCCGAACAATATAGCGGCGACGGCGGGATGGGCGGGATCAACCTGCACAAGATCCTCGATCACCAGCGACACTGCCGAGATAAGGGCGACCGACAGGAATGTCTTAACCGTGAAGGCCGCACCCAGCCGCCACCATGCCAGCGCGTAGAACGGAATATTCACGACAAAGAACACCACCCCGAAGCTGTAGCCCGTGATATACGCGATCAGCACGGCAAGCCCCGCCGTCTGGCCTGTCACAAGGCCGGCACCCGTCAGGATCAGCACGCCAAAGGCGCACATGACAGCGCCAAAGACCAAGCCTTGAGCATCTTCCAGCGCTGTGTGTGTAGAAGCAGTTGTCACCCTAATGTCCGACGCTTTTGCTGAACAGGTTGATGACGACGATACCGGAAATGATCAGCACAAGGCCCAGCAGGGCCGGGGCGTCCAGCCTTTGGCCAAAGACAACCCAGCCGATCCCCGCAATCAGGCAAACCCCAAGGCCCGCCCATATCGCATAGGCCACCCCGACAGGGATAATGCGCAGCACCAGCGCCAGCAGCCAGAATGAGATCACGTAAGACATAACAACCAGCAAGGACGGACCAAGCCGCGTCATGCCATCACTGGCTTTCAACGCGGTGGTGCCGATGGTTTCAAACACAATCGCGACGCCAAGATAGAGCCAATGCATCGCACATCTCCTTAAATCGGGCGGCCTGCCGCCATGTTTTCAACCGCGCGCTCGATCTCGCGCAGGCGCTCGGCATTGGGCGGGTGCGTTCCCAGAAACTGGTTGCCGGGGTCTGGAATGCGGCGGAAAATTTGCGCACCGCGCAACGGATCATACCCGCCGCGCGCCGCAATCAACGCGCCCAGACGATCTGCCTCTAACTCGAAGCTTTTGGAATACCGTCTGGCCCCCACGGTCGCGCTGGTGTTGACGATGCGCTGCGCGGTGGCCTCATCCGCGCCGGACAATGCCGCGACAAGCCCGCCCAGCAGCGCGCCGGTCATGGCCTGTTGCTGGATGCGGGGCAGGTGATCGGCGATGTGGTGCGCGGCTTCATGCCCGAAGATCAGTGCGATTTCATCATGGCTGCGCAGATCGTCGATCAATGCGAGCGAAAAGGCGATGACCGGACGCCCGTTCTCGTCGCGGGTGTGAAAGGCATTGGGCGGCTGGTTGGGCCGATCGTCCAGAACCACAAGGAAATTGCAATCCAGATGTGGGCTGCGTTCCCGGCAGACCTGATTGGCGACCGGGCGCATCCGCGACACAACTGCATTGAAATCAGCGCGCGTGCTGCTTGGGGCTGCCGACTGCTGGGCCGGAGGGGCAAGCATCGGGGCGGTGGCTATCGTACAGCCCGTAACCGCAAGCAGGCACAGGATCAGTGTCATTCGCAACGCATGCAACATCAGCTCAGACCTTTCTTGAGTCGGCCAAGAAATAGCGGGCCGCGCGAAAAGCACAATGCGCGTGACATCAACTCATTGGGGGCAGGGGCGCAGATCAGGCCGATCTTGGCACCCCTCTCACCCCCGGATTGCCCCGGTGCTTAGCGTGTGGATTCCGACAGGCGGCGCGTAACATAGCTGGTTACGGTTTCCAGCATGGGCTGCATATGCTGGTCTTCATCCTTGAAGAAATGGTCTGCGCCCTCAACCTCGGTATGTGTGATGGTGATGCCGCGCTGTTCCTGCAACTTGCTGACAAGTGTTCTTGTGTCGCGTGGCGGGGCAACACGGTCGGCGGTGCCGTTGATGACAAGACCGGATGCGGGGCAGGGCGCAAGGAAGCTGAAGTCATACAGATTGGCGGGCGGCGCAACCGACACGAAGCCGGTAATGTCGG
>SL_7KL_010_BRINEDRAFT_10000032_pt1:7500-54288 | contig 54288 bp, 59 predicted proteins | sample SodLak_010_BRINE_FD_10663 | JGI IMG/M metagenome (IMG submission 10663)
TATATATAATTATTGACAAGCCTAAAGATCCATATAAATTTGCATCAACTACTGCAGTTGAATTAGGAAAAGCTATCGTCCAAGAAATTATTGCATTAAGAAATGATCTGCCAACAAAACCAAGATCGTTTTTATTTAAAAATAGTAAAGTGAAAAAAAAGGTTTTTTAATTTATAATAATTAACAAGAAAGAACAAAACTACACATTTGTAATGTTGAGCGAAAAGCTCCTTAACAAATAAAGCGTGTATTTGAAAATATAAAATTTGAAATCTGGAGAGATTGATTGTGACTATTGCAATTGGAAAATCTGAAGAAAAACGCAGTTGGTTTGATGATGCAGATGACTGGCTAAGACGAGATCGTTTTGTTTTCGTAGGTTGGTCAGGCTTACTTCTATTACCATGTGCATATTTCGCTGTAGGTGGCTGGTTAACAGGAATTACTTTTGTAAGCTCTTGGTACAGCCACGGATTAGCAACTTCTTTTTTAGAAGGGTGTAATTTCTTAACTGCAGCTGTGTCTACACCAGCAAATTGTATGGGGCATTCGCTTCTACTACTTTGGGGTCCTGAAGCTCAAGGTGATTTTACTCGTTGGTGCCAAATCGGTGGGTTATGGGCGTTTGTTGCACTTCATGGCGCATTTGGCTTGATTGGTTTCATGCTACGTCAATTTGAAATTGCTCGAGCTGTACAATTACGACCTTACAACGCTATTGCTTTTTCTGGTCCTATTTCTGTGTTTGTATCTGTATTCCTAATTTATCCTTTAGGTCAATCAGGATGGTTTTTTGCGCCAAGTTTTGGTGTGGCGGCAATTTTCCGTTTTATCCTATTTTTCCAAGGTTTTCATAACTGGACACTTAACCCATTCCATATGATGGGTGTTGCAGGTATTTTAGGTGCAGCATTATTATGTGCTATTCATGGTGCAACTGTTGAAAACACTCTATTCGAGGATGGTGATGGTGCAAATACATTCCGTGCTTTTAACCCAACTCAAGCTGAAGAAACATACTCAATGGTAACGGCAAACCGATTCTGGTCACAGATTTTTGGTGTTGCTTTTTCTAATAAAAGATGGCTACATTTCTTTATGCTTTTCGTTCCAGTAACTGGTCTATGGATGAGTGCAATTGGTGTTGTTGGATTAGCCCTAAATCTTCGTGCATATGACTTTGTTTCTCAAGAAATCCGTGCTGCAGAGGATCCAGAATTTGAAACATTCTACACTAAAAATATTTTGTTAAACGAAGGTATTCGTGCTTGGATGGCTGCACAAGATCAGCCACATGAAAAACTTGTATTCCCTGAGGAGGTTCTGCCACGTGGAAACGCTCTTTAATGGAACTTTAGTTGTTGGCGGTCGTGACCAAGAGTCCACTGGTTTCGCATGGTGGGCTGGAAACGCAAGACTTATAAATTTGTCCGGTAAATTACTTGGAGCACATGTGGCTCATGCCGGTTTAATTGTTTTCTGGGCTGGTGCAATGAATTTATTCGAAGTTGCACATTTTGTTCCTGAAAAACCAATGTACGAGCAAGGTTTAATTTTACTTCCACATTTAGCAACATTAGGTTATGGTGTTGGCCCTGGTGGTGAAGTTATTGACACTTTTCCTTACTTCGTCTCTGGCGTACTCCATTTAATTTCTTCAGCAGTTTTAGGATTTGGGGGAGTTTATCACTCTCTTATTGGTCCAGAAACCTTGGAAGAGTCATTCCCATTCTTTGGATACGTTTGGAAAGATAAGAATAAAATGACAACAATTCTAGGAATTCATTTAATTATCCTAGGACTTGGTGCATGGCTTCTTGTTTGGAAAGCAATGTATTTTGGTGGTGTTTATGATACATGGGCCCCAGGTGGTGGTGATGTAAGAATTATTAGTAATCCAACTTTAAGTCCAGCTGTTATTTTTGGCTACTTACTAAAATCACCATTTGGTGGTGATGGTTGGATTGTTAGTGTTGATAATATGGAAGACATTATCGGTGGTCATATCTGGATTGGTACATCGCTAATTTTCGGCGGTATATGGCATATTCTTACAAAACCATGGGCATGGGTTCGTCGAGCATTTGTATGGTCAGGCGAGGCTTATCTGTCATACAGTTTGGCTTCTGTTGCAGTAATGGCTTTTATTGCAACATGTTTTTCTTGGTTTAATACAACTGCATATCCAAGTGAGTTTTACGGTCCTACAGGTCCAGAAGCTTCACAAGCACAAGCTTTTACATTCTTGGTTCGTGACCAAAGATTAGGAGCAAATGTCGGTTCTTCGCAAGGTCCAACAGGTCTCGGTAAATACCTGATGCGTTCACCAACAGGCGAAATTATTTTCGGTGGTGAAACAATGCGTTTTTGGGATTTCCGTGGGCCATGGTTAGAACCATTGCGTGGGCCAAATGGTTTAGATTTAAATAAACTAAAAAACGATATTCAACCATGGCAAGAACGTCGTTCAGCTGAATATATGACTCATGCACCGTTAGGTTCATTAAATTCAGTTGGAGGTGTAGCTACTGAGATTAATGCAGTTAATTTTGTTAATCCGCGTAGTTGGTTAGCAACTTCTCATTTTGTTCTTGGTTTCTTCTTTTTCGTTGCCCATTTATGGCATGCTGGCCGCGCAAGAGCTGCTGCTGCTGGTTTTGAAAAAGGTATTGATCGTGATAATGAGCCTTCACTTTCTATGCGTCCATTAAATTAATTTTGGAATTGATAGTTATACAACCAACAAACCCGTTCGAACGGGTTTGTTGGTTGTATGTAATTTAGTAATAAAAAGAAAATTTGCTTTATCAATCTGAGCTAATATAGAATAATCTTAGTCCTCAAAAAATTTTCTTATCTGGGGTTTTTCGAATGGCTCATTCAGTTAAAATTTACGATACTTGTATTGGTTGCACACAATGCGTTCGAGCATGTCCTACTGATGTTCTTGAAATGGTACCATGGGACGGTTGTAAAGCAAAACAAATTGCTTCAGCTCCACGTACAGAAGACTGTGTAGGTTGTAAACGTTGTGAATCTGCCTGTCCAACTGATTTTTTAAGTGTTCGTGTTTATCTGGGATCAGAAACAACTCGTAGTATGGGATTAGCATACTAAAAACAAGTAGGCCTTTTTAGGCCTACTCTAAACATTAAATTAATTTCTAGTCATATAATGAACTCGTTTCCATGGTTAACATTTATTACAATTTTTCCGACTGCTGCAGGTTTATTAATACCTTTTATTTCCGATAATACTGGTAAAAAGGTACGATGGTATACACTTGGAATAAGCTTGATTAATTTATTAGTTATTAGTTATATTTTTGCTAATTTCTATGAATTTGAAAGTACCAGTTTGCAGTTAGTTGAAAATTCAATTTGGATCAATAATTTATTTCTTCATTGGCATTTAGCTATTGATGGTTTATCAATTCCACTTGTTTTATTAACAGGGTTCATTACAACCATATCGGTTTTGAGTGCCTGGCCCGTCACAAAAAATGCAAAACTTTTTCATTTTTTGATCTTACTAATGTTTAGTGCCCAACTAGGTGTTTTTTTAGCTCAAGATTTTTTACTTTTTTTCTTCATGTGGGAACTAGAACTAATTCCTGTATATTTACTAATTTCAATTTGGGGTGGCGCACAAAGACAATATGCAGCAACAAAATTCATTCTTTATACTGCTATAGCATCAGTTTTTATTTTAATCGGTGGGTTGAGCTTAGCAATATATACGTCAGATTTTAGTTTTCAATTTGATGATATCTCAAAAAAAGAAATTCCACTCAATTTACAAATTCTACTTTATTTCGGATTTTTAATTTCGTATGGCGTAAAATTACCTGCATTTCCAGCTCATACCTGGTTACCAGATGCTCACGGTGAAGCTTACACTAGTGCAAGTATGCTTCTCGCAGGGGTACTATTAAAAATGGGCGGGTATGCTTTAGTACGAATTAATATGATGCTTTTACCCGAAGCCCATAAGATATTTTCTCCTGTACTTATTGTTATAGGTGTAATAAATATTATTTATGCTGCTTGTACAGCATTTGCACAAAGGAATTTGAAACGTAAAATTGCTTATTCGTCAATATCACACATGGGTTTCGTATTGATTGGAATTGGTTCTTTGTCGGTTAGCGGTTTAAATGGAGCAATTTTTCAAATGATATCCCATGGTCTTATTGGAGCGGCATTGTTCTTCCTAGCAGGTATCATTTATGATCGTACCCAAACATTAAACTTGGAAAGTCTTGGAGGACTGGGTGAATCTATGCCAAAGGTTTTTTTAATGATGACTACTTGTTGTTTAGCTTCATTGGCCTTACCTGGTCTTAGTGGGTTTTTAGCTGAATTTTTAGTATTTTTAGGATTAATTACTAGTGAACAATATACAGTATGGTTTAAAGCATTTATTACATTTTTTGAGGCAATAGGGGTCATTTTAACCCCAATTTATTTGTTATCTATGCTACGACAAGTTTTTTATGGTACATCCGTTATCAGCTATAAAGACGCCGGTCCCCGAGAGGTCTTTGTTTTTTCATCATTTTTAGTACCAATACTTAGCCTTGGACTATATCCAAAATTGGCAATTAAAATGTACGAAATTACGAGTCAATCCATTGTTAATCTATTCGTGTAGGCCAGTTTGGCCTACTTAAACTTGCGAAAGTATATAAAATTTCGGTAAAATAATTTATATGTATATTTTATATTCCTCAGTAGCTCAGTGGTAGAGCGATCGGCTGTTAACCGATTGGTCGTAGGTTCAAATCCTACCTGGGGAGATTGACTATGTAGCGGTAAACCAACCATAACTGTGAAGACCTTTACCTAATAGATTGACTCCTAAATAACAGATCCAAATTGTAAAGAAACCGAATGTTGCGACCCAAGCTGATTTTTCTCCTTTCCAGCCTTTATTCATTCGGAGATGAAGATAAATAGCAAAAACAAGCCAGGTTATTAAAGCCCAAGTCTCTTTTGGATCCCAACTCCAGTAGGATCCCCAGGATTCATTAGCCCAAACCGCTCCGGATAAAATACCAATAGTTAGGCAAGGAAACCCAAAACTCAAAGTTCGATAACTTAGATCGTCTAATTGAAAAGTTAGTGGGCTCTCTAATAATTCTTGTTTTGTTGAACCTTTCATGACTAATAGTGCAATAGCAAATAATGCGCCACATAACAAAGTTGCATAACTAACAATCATTACTGTTACGTGCATGATCAACCAGTTAGATTGCAAAGCAGGAACAAGAGCAGAAGCAACTTGCATATCTTTAGGAAGTGATAGAGTGGCAAAAGAAAAAATAAAAGTCACAACCGGCGCCAGTAAAACTTTCACCCAATAAACTTTTTGGGTACTTTGAAAAATCAATAAAGTAGTTGATAAAAAAATTAGTGATTCATATAAATTACTTAATGGAAAATGGCCAGAATTTTTCCAACGTAATATGAACCAAAAAATTAAAATTGAAACATTTATAATACTTAGAATATTATGAATGTTTTTTAAAACAATTTGTCTTGTAAAAAGAACTGACGCCCAACTTACAAACATATTTGTTAACAAACCGATGAATGTAAAGTTTGTTAAATTCGTTTCGATCATCAAAATTAATCTTATTTTTGTTACGTGTTTAGTATAACTTGGATAATAAAAATTCGTAAATAAAAAAGTTAACTAAAATTTCATTTACCTTGAAAAACAACTTACAGCATTTATGTTAAGCAACATTTTACAAGTATTCCTTATAAATATTAAGCTTATTAGTCAATATAATTTTACTTTTCAACAAATTAAATTTTTCAAAAAATTTAACAAAAGGTTTTGAAAGAAAAATGATTCTCGAGTAAGTCATGACTTACTCGAGAATCAATTATTAGGCTTTTCTTGAATAGTATTCAACAACTAATAGTTCATTTATTTTTATTGGAATAGAAGAACGATCCACAATATTATTTACTTGACCAAAATTTTCATCCATTTTACGAGTTAGATGGTTTGGAATGTTAGGATGATTAGAAAGTGTAATTTGTGCTTGAATTTTATCAGAGGCTCGACATTCGTAACTCGGAATATTGACGATCCTACCATTCACAAGAATATGTCCATGATTAACTAGTTGACGAGCTGCAAAAATAGTCGGTGCAAATCCCAAACGATACACAATATTATCAAGACGCATTTCTAGAAGTTGCAGAATAATATCACCTGTTGATCCTTTTTTTCGACGAGCTTTTCGTACGTAGTTTAATAATTGACGTTCAGTAACACCGTAGTTATAACGCAATTTTTGTTTCTCTTGTAAACGAACACCGTAGGCAGATAGCTTTGTATCTTTTGCTCCATGTTGTCCAGGGCGGTTAGACTTCTTTGACTGTTTTTGAGTAAATCCCGGTAATTCTCCTAAACGACGTACTATTTTAGCACGAGGTCCTCTAAAACGAGACATAAAAATTCTTTATTTTTTTGATATTAACTATCATAGCATTCTTAATAAGTAAATCCTACTTATAATGTTAAAAACTAAGCTTACTAATAGCTTATTAGTGATTTTCATACGAATAAGTAGTATAAAATTTGATTCAAAAAATTACTTGAAATATATATTCAAAATCAAAAATGTGTAAATATTTACTTATATTCTGTTCAATTTTTATTTGAATAATTAACAATTATATTGTTACTAGATATTAAAACAATTGTCAAAAATCTTCTCTAACGAACAATTTGTGACAATATATAATGACGTTTAGGTTTTATTTAAAAAAAGTTTAGTTTATCGAAAGCTATATCGAAGCTTATTTATGAATTAATCATAAGTTCATATTTTTTTACTGTAAAAAACTAATTTATATGTTGTGGTATTGGCTAGTTATTAAGGAAAAAAATCAGTATAGTACAACGACTTGTATGAATAACTAAAATCTGGGGTGGAAGGATTCGAACCCTCGAATAACAGGACCAAAACCCGCTGCCTTACCACTTGGCCACACCCCAACAAAACTAGAATAGCATTTTTTTCAGGCAATCTGTCAATGTGTCCGATAAAAAAATTATGTAGTAATATAATATTACAAAGTTTAATTTGAAACGTAGGAGAACTTTTGTGTTTACTACAACAAATCTTGTTTTAGCAAAGCTTCCTGAGGCTTACGCACCTTTTGATCCAATTGTAGATATATTACCTGTTATTCCTGTTCTTTTTCTTCTCCTTGCTTTTGTTTGGCAAGCAGCAGTAAGTTTTCGTTAACTTTATTCTTGAGTGATCCTAGTAAGGATCACTCAAAGCTAGTATACTAGAAATTACGGGATGTAGCGCAGTTTGGTAGCGCTCCTGTTTTGGGAACAGGAGGTCGCAGGTTCGAATCCTGCCATCCCGAGACGCGTCCTTAGTTCAGTTGGTAGAACGTAGGTTTCCAAAACCTGATGTCGTGGGTTCAAGTCCTACAGGGCGTGTTGAATTACATTTAAAATAATTCTACAAAAGTAATAAAAAAAACTTTATGCGATTTAATGAAGAACATCAATCAGTCAGTTTTAAAATTGATTATAAAAACGTAGATTTCTTACGTCGATTTATCACTTCCGAAGGAAAAATATTACCAAGACGTGCAACGGGGTTAACGGCTAAGCAACAACGTCAATTAACAAAAGCGGTTAAACGTGCGCGTATTTTATCTTTACTACCCTTTGTTCACAAAGCTTCATAAAAAGCTTTGCGAACAATCTTTCAACTAAGTAGAATGTATTAGTGTAGAAAATGCATTTTGATCAAATAAAGCTATTTGTGACAACACTTTTCGATTAATTTCTACATTCTTTAATTTTAGTTCGTGTATCAACTGACTATATGTTAATCCTTGTTCTCTTGCAGCTGCGTTTATACGTGTAATCCATACTTTACGAAATTCTCTTTTTTTACGTTTTCGATCTCGATAAGCATATTTTAAGGACCTCATATTTCTTTGATTAGCTGTACGAAATAGGGTTGAATTCGCGCCGCGAAAACCTTTGTTTATTTGAAGTATCTTGTTGCGTCGTTTTCTAGCAACGTTTCCTCTTTTTACTCGAGTCATTTTTTTGTGTGGCTTTATCACTTTTTAAAAGGTTACCAATAAGTGTACACTATTAAAACTTTTAAGAGCAAGTAAATTGACAAAAGCTTACTCAAAATGTCAACATTATTATGTTGGGACTGTAGTTCAACTGGTTAGAGCACCGCCCTGTCACGGCGGAAGTTGCGGGTTCGAATCCCGTCAGTCCCGTAAAATTATGTAGTACTAAATCCCTTCTTGTCCATAAAGCACTAAAAGTCATGTCATAATAATTCATAGGAAAGCTTTACTTATAAAACTTTTGTACCCGTCTTTCAGACGCTTTTAGTAAAGTATTTCGATCATTAAAAAAGAGGAGAATCTCGATGACAATTCGTCCACCTGAGCGTGAAGCTAAAAAGGTAAAAGTCCTCGTAGATCGTAATCCGGTGCAAACTTCGTTTGAAAAATGGGCAAAACCTGGACATTTTTCTCGAAGCCTTGCTAAAGGACCAACAAGTACAACTTGGATTTGGGATTTACATGCTGACGCACATGACTTTGATAGTCATACTAGTGATCTTGAAGATATTTCGCGAAAAGTTTTTAGTGCTCATTTTGGCCAACTAGGTATTATTTTTATCTGGATAAGCGGAGCTTACTTTCACGGTGCAAGATTTTCAAACTATGAAGCTTGGTTAACAGATCCTGTTCATATCAAACCAAGTGCGCAAGTAGTTTGGCCGATAGTTGGGCAAGAAATTTTAAATGGCGATGTCGGCGGCGGTTTTCAAGGAATTCAAATCACTTCTGGATTCTTTCAACTTTGGCGTGCTGCAGGTATTACAAGTGAACTACAACTTTACACCACTGCAATTGGTGGTCTTGTAATGGCTGGTTTAATGTTTTTTGCAGGCTGGTTTCATTATCATAAAGCAGCACCAAAATTGGAATGGTTTCAGAACGTTGAATCAATGCTAAATCACCATTTAGCTGGTCTTCTTGGTCTTGGATCGCTTGCTTGGGCAGGACACCAAATTCATGTGTCTTTACCAATTAATCAGTTATTAGATTCAGGAGTAGATCCAAAAGAAATTCCATTACCTCATGAGTTTATCTTAAATCGCGCTTTAATGGCACAATTATATCCTAGTTTTGCTAAAGGTTTGGCGCCTTTCTTTACTATGCATTGGTCCGATTATACAGATTTTTTAACTTTTCGTGGTGGATTAAACCCAACAACAGGAAGTTTATGGTTAACTGATCAAGCTCATCACCATCTTGCTATTGCTGTTCTATTTATCATTGCTGGACATATGTACCGTACAAATTGGGGTATCGGGCATAGTATGAAAGAAATTTTAGAGGCACATCGTGGTCCACTGACTGGAGAGGGTCACCAAGGATTGTACGAAATTTTAACAACTTCTTGGCATGCTCAACTAGCAATTAATTTAGCGTTGTTTGGTTCATTATCAATCATTGTTTCACATCATATGTATGCAATGCCACCATATCCTTATATAGCAATTGATTACGCTACTTCTGTATCGCTATTTACACACCATATGTGGATAGGTGGTTTCATGGTTACAGGTGCAGCTGCTCATGCAGCAATCTTTATGGTTCGTGATTACGACCCTACAAATAACTATAACAATGTTTTAGATAGAATGATTCGTCATCGTGACGCAATTATTTCGCATCTAAATTGGGTTTGTATTTTCCTTGGGTTCCATAGTTTTGGGTTATATATACATAACGATACTATGAGTGCTTTAGGTCGTCCACAAGATATGTTTTCAGATACTGCAATTCAATTGCAACCAGTTTTTGCTCAATGGGTTCAAAACCTTCATAATACAGCACCTGGTTTTACAGCACCAAACGCAATTGCATCTACAAGTCCGACATGGGGTGGTGAAGTTGTAGCAGTCGGTGGCAAAGTTGCAATGATGCCAATACCTCTTGGAACGGCGGATTTTCTTGTGCATCATATACATGCATTCACTATTCATGTAACGGTACTTATATTGCTAAAAGGTGTATTGTTTGCACGCAGTTCTCGTTTAATTCCTGACAAAGCGAATCTTGGATTTAGATTTCCTTGTGACGGACCTGGACGTGGAGGTACATGCCAAGTTTCTGCTTGGGACCATGTATTTTTAGGTCTTTTCTGGATGTACAATTGTATTTCAATTGTTATTTTCCATTTTAGTTGGAAGATGCAATCAGACGTCTGGGGTAATGTAAATGCACAAGGCATTTCGCATATTACTGGAGGTAATTTTGCACAAAGCTCCATAACAATTAATGGATGGTTACGTGACTTTTTATGGGCACAAGCATCTCAAGTCATCCAATCTTATGGATCCGCTTTATCAGCATACGGTTTAATTTTCCTAGGAGCTCACTTTATTTGGGCATTTAGTTTAATGTTCTTATTCAGTGGCCGTGGATATTGGCAAGAATTAATCGAATCCATTGTATGGGCACATAACAAATTGAAAGTTGCACCAGCGATTCAACCAAGAGCATTAAGTATTACTCAAGGTCGTGCTGTGGGTGTAGCTCACTACCTTCTAGGAGGAATTGCCACAACATGGTCTTTCTTCTTAGCAAGATTGATTGCAGTAGGATAACAATGGCAACAAAATTTCCAAAGTTTAGCCAAGGGCTAGCACAAGACCCTACAACTCGTCGAATTTGGTACGGTATCGCAACTGCTCACGACTTTGAAAGTCATGACGGTATGACGGAAGAACTACTTTACCAAAAGATTTTTGCTTCTCATTTCGGACAGTTAGCGATTATTTTCTTATGGACATCTGGTAACTTATTTCACGTTGCTTGGCAAGGTAACTTTGAACAATGGGTACAAGATCCTTTGCATGTACGCCCAATTGCTCATGCAATTTGGGACCCTCATTTTGGTCAACCGGCAGTTGAAGCTTATACCAGAGGAGGAGCGTCAGGTCCTGTTAATATAGCGTACTCGGGTGTTTATCAATGGTGGTTTACAATCGGTATGCGCACAAACCAAGACCTCTATCAAGGTGCGCTATTTTTATTGGTTGTATCATCTTTACTACTTTTTGCAGGATGGTTGCACTTACAACCTCAGTTTAAACCCAGTGTATCTTGGTTTAAAAATGCAGAGTCAAGACTGAACCATCACTTAGCAGGTCTTTTTGGAGTAAGCTCACTTGCTTGGACAGGTCATTTAGTACATGTAGCAATTCCAGAGTCTCGTGGACAACATGTACGTTGGGACAACTTACTTACAACACTTCCACATCCACAAGGCCTTTCTCCTTTTTTTACTGGTAATTGGGCAGCTTATGCGCAAAATCCAGATACTAGTAACCATCTTTTTGGTACATCTGAAGGTGCCGGAACGGCTATACTAACTTTTGTTGGTGGGTTTCATCCTCAAACACAAAGTTTATGGTTAACAGATATGGCACATCATCACTTGGCGATAGCTGTTGTTTTCATTGTAGCTGGGCATATGTACCGTACAAATTTTGGTATTGGACATAGTATACGTGAAATTTTAGATGCTCATACAGCTCCAAGCGGTCGATTAGGTGCAGGCCATAAAGGTATATTTGATACATTAAATAATTCACTTCATTTTCAGTTAGGTTTAGCTTTAGCTTCCTTAGGAGTGATTACATCTTTAGTTGCTCAGCATATGTATTCATTACCGCCGTATGCTTTTATTGCGCAAGATTTTACAACACAAGCAGCATTATATACTCACCATCAATATATTGCTGGGTTCATTATGACAGGTGCTTTTGCGCACGGTGCAATTTTCTTTATTAGAGATTACGATCCTGAACAGAATGAAGGAAATGTCTTGTCTCGTATGTTAGAACATAAAGAAGCTATCATTTCCCATCTAAGTTGGGTTTCATTGTTTTTGGGATTCCATACACTTGGACTTTATGTACATAACGATGTTATGCAAGCATTCGGTACACCAGAAAAACAAATTTTGATTGAACCAGTTTTTGCACAATGGATTCAAGCTTCACACGGAAAAGCGTTATACGGTTTTGATGTTCTTTTATCTTCTGGTGATAGTGTTGCTACATCAGCTAGCCAAAATATTTGGTTACCTGGTTGGTTAGACGCAATTAATAATAATACAAATTCGTTATTTTTAACGATTGGTCCTGGTGACTTTTTAGTACATCATGCTATTGCATTAGGACTACACACTACTACTTTAATTCTTGTGAAAGGTGCATTAGATGCGCGAGGTTCAAAATTAATGCCCGATAAAAAAGAATTTGGTTACAGTTTTCCTTGTGATGGACCTGGACGTGGAGGTACATGTGATATATCTGCTTGGGACGCTTTTTACTTAGCTGTATTTTGGATGTTAAATACTATTGGTTGGGTAACTTTTTACTGGCATTGGAAACATATTACTTTATGGCAAGGTAATGTTGCACAATTCAATGAATCATCTACTTATTTAATGGGCTGGTTACGTGATTACTTGTGGCTAAATTCATCTCAGTTAATCAACGGTTACAACCCATTTGGTATGAATAGCTTATCTGTTTGGGCGTGGATGTTTTTATTTGGCCACTTGGTCTGGGCAACTGGTTTTATGTTCTTAATTTCTTGGCGAGGATACTGGCAAGAATTAATTGAAACACTAGCTTGGGCTCATGAACGTACACCTTTAGCAAATATTGTTCGATGGAAAGATAAACCAGTAGCTCTTTCTATCGTTCAAGCTAGATTAGTAGGATTAAGTCACTTTTCTGTAGGTTATATTCTTACTTATGCAGCTTTCTTAATTGCATCCACTTCTGGTAAATTTGGTTAAACAACTTTAAAAATAAACCCCCTTTTCAGGGGGCTTAAATATAGATTATAAAAGTTAGCTAGATAAATTTATTAAATCTAGCTGTATTATCTATAATCTATAATGTGCAAATGCCTTGTTTGCTTCTGCCATTCGATGAGTCTCATCACGTTTTCGGATCGCATTACCTAAATGATTTGAAGCATCAATTAATTCTTGAGTAAGTTTTGACTGAATATCTCGACCAGATCGGTTGCGTGAAGACTGCAATAACCAACGAATTGCTAGCGCTGTACCACGCTCTGGCTCTACTTCAATGGGAACTTGATACGTAGAACCACCTACGCGTCTTGCTTTTACTTCTACTAGAGGAGTAACATTGCGTATTGCTTGTTCAAGAATTTGAATGGCATCTTGCCCGGTATTATCCTCAATTTTTTGTAATGTTTGATAAAGTGTACGATAAGCAAGTGCCTTTTTACCGTTTTTTAACAGATGATTCACAATCATATGTAAAAGACGACTTCGATAAACTGGATCTGGGGTATGAATTCTCTTAATTGCTCGTGTTCGGCGGGACATTATTTCTCCTTAAAAATATAAAAGCTAAATTTATTTCGACGGTTTCTTTACACCGTATTTGGATCTACTTTGTGTTCGAACTTTAACTCCTGAAGTATCTAAGGTTCCACGAACTATATGATAACGAACTCCTGGTAAATCTTTAACACGACCACCACGAATTAAAACTACGGAATGTTCTTGTAAATTATGACCAATTCCAGGAATGTATGCTGTCACTTCTACACCAGAAGTTAATCGAACACGTGCTACTTTACGCAATGCGGAATTTGGTTTTTTAGGGGTTGTCGTATAAACTCTTGTACATACACCACGCCTTTGTGGGCAGGATTGTAGTGCAGCTGACTTTGTTTTTTTCCCAATTTTTAGTCGCTGTTTACGTACCAATTGTTGTATAGTTGGCATATTTTTTTTTATAGTACGTTTTCTCTGTAGAGTAAAATAACACATTTTGCTTTATTCTTGTCAACCTAATCTTTTTGGTTGTTGCCAGAATTAGTAGTTTTTTGGTAATCTATTTATTGAAAGCTGGGATAGCTCAGTTGGTAGAGCAGAGGACTGAAAATCCTCGTGTCACCAGTTCAAATCTGGTTCCTGGCAAAAACTTACTTTGTAAACTATTTATGGTGTTTTATAAAGGTATTGCTGTTTCCGGCGGAAAAGACTCGTATACTATGGCTTGGTTTTTCTGTTTATTTCAAAAACAAGCAGGCTGGATCCATGTTAATCACAACTGGTCTATAGAATCGTTAAATAATGCTTTTCTATTACATTCATTTGCTACCGGAATTAAACAAAAAATTTGTATTTTAGTCATTAACCGCCAACAAACAGAAACAAAAAGTCGAGAACTACGTTATCTTTCTTGGTTACACCTTGCTAACAGTGAAAATTATACATCTATAGAGACAGCTCATCATGCTAATGATTCTATTGAATCTATAATTCATTTTTTTTTACGAGGTAGTTTAAGTACAGGTATCCACTCAAAATTGCTTATTTTGTCAACTAGTTTTGCGAACGTGAAAGTTGTTTTAAATCGTCCAATTTTACATTGGACAAAAGAGCAAATTAAAGCTTTGCATTGGAGTTGGGAAATTCCTTGTATAAAAGATTTAACAAACGACATGATTTACATCAGGAGGAATCGTATTCGAACTCAATTAATACCCTTTTTGACCTTTTTTTATAACCCTTTTTTAAAAAAATCTTTATGGAATCTTACAAAAAGACAAAAATAACAAAAGATTTGAATTGACAGTAAACGTATACTTCGCACATAATATAAGGTAACAAGTGCAACACTTGGGAAACTCAATATATTATTAACCAAAAAACCATGACTGCTATTTTAGAAAGACGCGAAAGCGCAAGCCTTTGGGCTCGCTTCTGTAACTGGATCACTTCTACTGACAACCGCCTTTACATTGGCTGGTTCGGTGTTATCATGATCCCAACTCTTTTAACTGCAACTTCTGTATTTATCATTGCTTTTATTGCAGCTCCTCCTGTTGACATTGATGGTATTCGTGAGCCTGTTTCTGGTTCTTTACTTTACGGTAACAACATCATCTCTGGTGCAGTAGTTCCAACATCTAACGCAATTGGTATGCACTTCTACCCAATCTGGGAAGCAGCTTCTGTAGACGAATGGCTTTACAACGGTGGTCCTTACCAATTAGTTGTATGTCACTTCCTACTAGGTGTAGCTTGCTACATGGGTCGTGAGTGGGAATTAAGCTTCCGTTTAGGTATGCGCCCTTGGATTGCTGTAGCTTATTCAGCTCCAGTAGCAGCAGCAAGTGCTGTATTCCTTGTGTACCCAATCGGACAAGGTTCATTCTCTGATGGTATGCCTTTAGGTATTTCTGGTACTTTCAACTTCATGATTGTATTCCAAGCTGAGCATAACATCTTAATGCACCCATTCCATATGCTAGGTGTTGCTGGCGTTTTCGGTGGATCTCTATTTAGTGCAATGCACGGTTCTTTGGTTACTTCCAGCTTGATCCGTGAAACTACAGAGAACGAGTCTGCTAACGCAGGATACAAATTTGGACAAGAAGAAGAAACTTACAACATCGTTGCAGCTCACGGCTACTTCGGTCGTTTAATCTTCCAATACGCATCTTTTAACAACTCTCGCTCTCTTCACTTCTTCCTTGCTGCTTGGCCAGTAATCGGAATTTGGTTTACTGCTCTTGGTGTTTCTACTATGGCGTTTAACCTTAACGGGTTCAACTTTAACCAATCTGTAGTTGATAGCCAAGGACGTGTAATTAACACTTGGGCTGATATTATCAACCGTGCAAACTTAGGTATGGAAGTAATGCACGAGCGTAACGCTCACAACTTCCCACTAGATTTAGCTGCTGTTGAAGCTCCATCTATTCAAGGCTAGTTTTTTACTGAACTAATAAAAGCTGAGTGCCCCCTTTTTTAGGGGGCCTAGAATGTTTTTTGCCAGTTAGATTAAACTATTTTTAATATAAACTATGTTAGCTTAAAGTTTGTTTTAAAAGTAGTTTAAAAGTGTATACTGAGTTAATAAAAGAAATGAAGATTTTTTATGCCTATAGGTGTTCCTAAAGTTGCTTACCGTTTACCAGGTGAACCAACACCACAATGGGTCGATATCTATAATCGGCTGTATAGAGAACGTGTGTTATTTGTTGGTCAGGATTTAGATGATGAGTTGTCAAATCAACTTGTTGGAATTATGTTATATCTTAACGCCGAAGATGAAACAAAAGGATTATTTTTGTATATCAATTCACCAGGAGGTTCTGTAACTTCTGGAATTGCTGTTTATGACACTATGCACCATGTACAAGCTTCTGTAACAACAATTTGTGTTGGGATAGCAGCTTCTATGGCATCATTTGTTTTAGCAGGTGGGGACATTGGAAAGCGTATCGCTTTACCCCATTCTCGTATTATGATCCATCAACCAGAAGGAGGAACAAGAGGTCAAGCGTCCGAGGTTTTATATGAAGCCCAAGAAGTTCTAAGAATTCGTCGCCAAGTTGGACAGATTTATGCTGAGCGAACTGGCCAGAGTTTAAGTGTAATTGCAAGAGATATGGATCGAGACCGATTTTTATCTGCAAAAGAAGCTAAGGATTATGGTATTGTCGATCAAGTAGCATTAGATTGACGTTTTAGAAGGAAAAATATAAAATATCATATAAGCTCACTGGTCTTTTTGAGTGTTAACTATGTCAGAACGGAAACGTAGCATCATTACTCATTCAAAAAGTAGCCGTGAGCCGGAATTAAAAGGCGGCACCCAGATTCGAACTGGGGGTAAAGGATTTGCAATCCTCTGCCTTACCACTTGGCCATGCCGCCATAAACAATACTTAATATTACAGCTGGTATACTGTATTTGTTACTTAAATTAAATTAGCTGAATGATGATTCCTCCACTGCCGTGGTTTGTAAAGCTTCAATTATCAAGTTTTCGTTCTTTTTTACGCCAAGGACTGCTTGAAGAATTATGCTATTTATATCCAACGTTATCCGCAGACGACATTCGTTGGAAGTGGCCTAAACGAAGTCCACAAGAATGCGTACTAGAAAATCAGACTTACTGTACATCTTTTTATGTTTGTATTGAGAATCAATGGATCTGGTTAGGTGATTTACCGTTAATGACTAGTCGTGGTCACTTTATTTGGAATGGATCAGCAAGAGTGGTTGTCCATCAAATTGTTCGTAGCCCAGGTATTTATTTTAAAGAAGTTCGTGATGCAAAAAATAGACGCACCGTTGTTGGGAATATAATTTGCGCTCGTGGTTCATGGTTACGACTCGAGATGGATAAGCAAGACAGGATTTGGGTAAAATGGAACCAAGGAAAAAAGGTTTTGGTTTCAACATTTTTACAAGATTTAGAGCGCTATGACTTAGGATCGATCGGTAGAATTCAATTGAATCGAAAGTTAAAACTTTCAATTCCAGCTCATGTTCATAACTTACAGCCTGAGGATATTGTAGCAGCAACGGATGCATTAATCAATCTGGCATCAGGCGAGGGTACGTTCGACGATATAGATCATCTAAAAAATCGTCGCATTAAAGCTTCTGGCGAACTTTTACAAAATCAATTCAGGATCGGTTGTTTAAGGCTAGAAAGAATGATTCAAGATCAGGGAAAAATTAATCCAAAAACTATTTCTGGAGCATTACGAGAATTTTTTGGATCAAGCCCTTTAAGTCAATTAATGGACCAGACAAATCCATTAGCTGAGATAACACATAAACGTCGACTAACTTGTTTAGGACCAGGAGGTTTAAGTAAAGAAAGAGCAGGAATGGCAGTGCGTGAAATTCACCCAAGTCATTATGGACGAATTTGTCCGATTGAAACACCCGAAGGACCAAATGCGGGCTTAGTTGGTTCATTAGCAAGTTTTGCCATGACAAATCGTTTCGGTAACTTAATAGCACCTTTTTATAAAATTAAAAATGGGAAAGCTTCGAGTACTCCTCAATTCCTATTGTCCGAAGATGAAGAAAGATCTCGAGTTTCACCAGGTGATGTAGTATTATTACAAAATCGTATATTGCCGAACGACTTGATTTCGATACGCATAGAACAAGAATGGAAAAGTGTTCCTTCAAATTCAATTGATTTTATCGGTATTGCACCAATGCAAACCATGTCTATTGCCACTGCATTAATACCTTTTGTTGAGCATGATGATGCAAACCGTGCTTTAATGGGGTCAAATATGCAACGTCAAGCGGTTCCTTTAATCAAACCAGAACCCCCAATTGTCGGTACAGGTCTCGAAGCTCAAGTTGGACAATCCAGTACAATTTATGCTCCAAAAAGCGGAAAAGTTGTATATGCAAGCGCTGAAAAAATAAGAATTTTATCCGACTCACTTGACGAAATTTTTATGATCAACCTTCAAAGATCCAACCAAGGAACATGGCAAGTAAATAAACCCAATGTTTTTTCAGGAGAATGGGTTGAAGTTGGTGAATGTATTGCTGATGGACCTTCTACAGTACAAGGAGACTTAGCGTTAGGTAAAAACATTTTAGTCGCTTACATGCCTTGGGAAGGATTTAACTTTGAAGATGCAATCTGTGTAAGTGAGAGACTTATTTATCATGATGTTTTTACGTCTGTTCATATTGCAAATTATGAAACAAAGCTTCGCCAAACGGAATCTGGATTAGAGAAGATTACAAAAGATTTACCAGGTATTTCTGCTTACTTCACGCGTCACTTAGACAATCGCGGAATTGCACGAGTTGGATCATGGGTTAAAGAAGGGGATATTTTAGTTGGAAAAGTTACCCCTAGAGAAGTTTTAAGCGTGTCACCTCAACAAAGATTACTCTTAGCTATTTTTCGTAAAGAAGCCCCTTCTAATTTTAAAGAAAGTGCTTTGCGAGTTCCACATGGTGTTCAAGGACGTATTATTCGTGTAATTGTTGGATCTACCATTCAAGTTTGGATTGCGCAACAAAGAAAACTACAAGTTGGTGATAAGTTAGCTGGAAGACATGGCAACAAAGGTATTGTTTCAAGAATTATGCCGCGGGAGGATATGCCGTATCTGCCAAATGGTGTTCCGGTTGATATGGTTTTAAACCCATTAGGGGTACCTTCACGCATGAATGTTGGTCAAATTTTTGAATGTCTTTTAGGGTTTGCTGGTGATTTTTTAGATGAACGATATCAAATTAACTCTTTCGATGAGCGATATGGTTCAGAAGCATCACGTGGACTAGTTTATTCAAAACTATTTGAAGCGAAAAATAAAACAGGTCAACGCTGGATTTTAAATCCGAATTATCCAGGAAAAACAAATTTATTTGATGGTCGAACTGGCGATTTAATGGACCAACCGGTAACTGTTGGTAAAGCTTATATCTTAAAGTTAGTTCACTTAGTTGAAGATAAAATGCATGCTCGTTCTACTGGCCCTTATTCATTAGTGACCCAACAACCTTTAGGGGGTCGATCAAAACATGGTGGTCAAAGAGTAGGTGAGATGGAAGTATGGGCGTTAGAAGGCTTTGGCGCAGCTTATTGCTTACAAGAACTATTAACGGTGAAATCAGATGATATGAAAGGTAGAAATGAAGTGATGAACGCTATATTAAAGGGATCACCGGTGTCGCATCATGGTACACCAGAAGCTTTTAAAGTACTTGTTCGGGAACTTCAGGCGTTATGCTTTGAAATTGGGGTTTATCAAGGAACCAACCGACCGACTCGAGTACACCCAACCATTGGAATTATGAATATGACATGATGATTGAGTCAATACAAATAAATTTTGCCTCACCGGCAACAATTCGAGAATGGGCAACAAGGCAATTGCCCGACGGGACTTCGTTTTTAGGTCAAGTAAAAACTTCTGATACCATTAACTACCGAACATTTAAACCAGAAAAAGACGGTTTATTTTGCGAAGAAATTTTTGGAATAAAACAAGCCCGTCGACATTGGATAGGATGTATATTTTTACAATACCCAGTCACTCATATCTGGTTTCGCAAAGGAAGTTACCTTTCATTATTTTTAGGACGACCAAAAAAAGAATTAGAGAGTTTAGCATATTGTTATGCTTTTCTAGACACAAAAGATGGTTGTAATACGGGTAGTGAAGCAATTCGTTTTTTAATTCAAAATCGTAATATTTCTCGTGAGTCAGCACGAATTCGTACTGCGTTCAGTAAGTGGGAAAACCGACGAATACGTCGGTTACGGTTACTCCATCACTCACTACGAGTTAAGCCAGAATGGATGGTTTTGTCTATATTACCTATTCTACCACCGGATTTACGACCTATCGTTCAATTAGACGGCGGACAATTTGCCTCATCGGATTTAAATGATTTATATCGGCTAGTTATTAATCGAAACAAAAGATGTTTAGATGCAAAACAAGCGATGGCACCTGACCTGATTCGAACAGCAAATAAACGGTTATTGCAAGATTCGGTTGATGCACTATTAGATACACGCAAACGAGCTCGTCTTCGCCCATTACGTTCACTCGCAGAAATGTTAAAGGGTAAACAAGGAAGATTTCGACAAAACTTATTAGGAAAACGTGTTGACTATTCTGGTAGATCTGTCATTGTTGTAGGTCCACATTTAAAAATTTTTGAATGTGGATTACCAAAAGAAATGGCATTAGAATTATTTCAACCTTTTGTAATTCGACAGCTTCTTCAAACTGTTCCAACAATTCGGGCTGCAAAAACATTGATAAATGCAAAAGACGACTCTGTTTGGAACATACTAGCAGATGTTATCCATCACCATCCAGTGTTGTTAAATAGGGCACCTACATTGCATAGATTAAGTATGCAAGCTTTTGAACCTAGATTAGTTGACGGAAAAGCAATTTATTTACACCCACTCGTTTGCCCAGCTTTTAATGCCGATTTTGATGGGGATCAAATGGCTGTACACGTTCCCTTATCTGCTGAATCTCAACAAGAAGCTCGGCAATTGATGCTTGCTTGTGATAACTTATTATCACCAGCTACTGGCCAGCCAATAACAGTTCCAAGTCAAGATATGGTTCTTGGATTGTATTATTTAACCGCTGAAAAGCCTGGTATTCGAGCAAAATATAATTTACCAATTTTTAATTGGAAACAAGCTTATTTTCAAAATAAATTAGATTTGCATACATGGGTTTGGACTATTCAAGACAAGATGTCTGAAACACCCACAGAAATCCGTATTGATTTTAATGGAAAAAAACAAATAATAGGTCCTACATCTTTTAAATTATCAGATCAAAATTACAAGATGATTACTGTAGGTCAATTAATTTTTCAAGACATATTAAAAACACTTCAAAATAAAGATTTTTATGCTTGATAAAGGACGTATTAAGCAACTTGTTAGTTGGATTTTTGTTCAGTATGGACCAGAAAAAACTGTTGAATTCCTTGAACTTTGCAAGACAACCGGTTTTCATGAAGCAACAATAGCCGGTATATCACTTGGGATTGAGGATTTACGAATCCCGCCTACTAAAGAGAGTTTAATTAAAGAAGCAAAGCGGCAATCTAACTGGACAGAAAAACAACATCGAAGAGGTACAATTACAGCAGTTGAAAGAACACGAAGTATTCTAGATATTTGGCATAACACAAGTGAAACGCTAAAAGAAGAGGTCATTGAAACTTTTGTATCCATGGATCCTTTTAATCCAGTTTATATGATGGCTTTTTCAGGTGCCCGAGGCAACTTATCACAGGTACGACAACTAGTTGGTATGAGGGGGCTTATGTCGGACTCTGAAGGTAAAATCTTAGATTTTCCGATTATAAGTAACTTTCGAGAAGGCTTAACCGTCACTGAATATATGATTTCATGTTATGGTGCAAGAAAAGGTTTAGTCGATACTGCATTACGTACTGCCAATTCTGGTTATTTAACACGTAGACTTATTGATGTTGCGCAAGATGTAGTCATAAGAGTAATTGATTGTGGTACACCAAAAGGGATTACAGTTAATATTAATCAAATCTGTGGAAGAGTATTAGCGCTCGACTTGCCAAAACTTGATTCTTCATCACACTTTTTGGTTAGTTTATACTATTCGCTTTCAACCCCGAATTTTTTATTTCGAAGTGATAACTTAGCAAATCGAAATGATGTAATTACAACAATACTTGCAGCAAGAATTCGTGAAGAAGGTTATAAAGATGTAATTGTTCGTTCACCACTAACATGTGAAGTTGAAGTTTGCCAAATGTGTTATGGTTGGAGTTTAGCCAAAGGTGAATTAGTTCATCTAGGAGAGGCTGTTGGTATCTTAGCTGCTCAATCAATTGGAGAACCTGGGACTCAGTTAACGATGCGAACATTTCACACAGGTGGTGTTTTTTCTGGTGAAGCAGGAAACTTAATTCGTGCACCATGGACTGGAAAAATTTTATATCAAATGCCTGGTCTTGGTTCAGTTATAAGAACGCGATACGGTAGTTTTGGTTTTTTGCTTAAAAATAAAAATCGCGTATTTGTTCAAAGTTCAAATGGACCATTAATTGGTATGAATTTACCTGCGCAAACAATACTTCTTGTAAGACATGGAGAGTTTGTACGAAAATACCAACGAATTGCAGAATCCAATATTTCTATACAAGGTGTTCAAGCAACACATCCTGTATTATCAAATATCGAAGGTCAAACTTATTTTAGTAACTTAAAGTCAGGGAAGGGTGGTTCGGCAAGGATTGCAAAAAAAGGTGGATCTTTATGGGTACTTTCGGGTAAAAAAGTTACACCACCTGTTCCGGGAAATCAAATAGGCTTCAAAGCTGATTTGATTCACAAATATATTTCTACACATAGCAGTATCACTCCTGAAAGTGGCGTATTCTTAAAAGGTAAAATGTATTTTTCATTTGGAATTTATAATTACTTAAAAGGAAACAATTTAAAATCAAACAGACTAATTTGGTGGTATTCCCCAAAGAGAAAATTAAAGAAATTGAACTTTGTTCCACCTGGGAAACTTATTATTGATGATGTTACTTTCCCCAATACGTTTGTATTAGCAAAGTATTTTTCTTCATTAATTGGCTTTATGCAAATTAGTCGAAACACTATCAACTCTTATCTAAATATTGTGTTCCAGTCAAGAAATTTTGTTAAAAAAGGTAGAATTTATCCAAAAGAATATAAACCTAACTTTTTTTACATTTTTAAAAATCAAATTGGCGCTGGGTATAGTATTTCTTTATTACCACCAAGGCAAATGCCTTTTATTGAAACAAATGTTCAGAACAAAATTTACCCAATTAAATGGATATTTCGACATAATCCTGTTAATACAACTTACGCTTCCATAGGTTTTGGAGGTGAGTTTACTCAAAAAAACTCTATCGTTCAATTAAAAGATTTTCAATCGGTAAAAATTAATTTTCCAAAAATAGGCGAGTTTCTAAGAGAAAATGGGCAAATTATTCAAAAAACAAAAAACATAGTTATTTTTCGAACTGCTTTCAATTTTCTAATTTCACCTGGAGCAGAAATTCATGTCCAGAATGGTGAATGGGTGCAAACTGGTCGCAATCTAGTGACACTTGTGTACGAACAACAAAAAACCGAAGATATTGTTCAAGGTTTACCGAAAATTGAAGAATTATTAGAGGCAAGACATACAAAAGATTTACAACCTATCCCAAATAATATTCATCAACAATTAAACAAGTTTATTCATTTATTTTCACAACGCAATGAGAATATAGCAAAAGCTAGCTTAACGTCTCTTCAACCGATTCTGGTAAAACGTATTCAAAATGTTTATGCTAGTCAGGGCGTTCAAATTTCTGAAAAACATATTGAAATTATTGTTCGAAAGATGACGTCGAAAGTAAAAATTACATATGTAGACCCAGCGGGTCGTATTCCTTTTTTACCAGGTGAACTAGTTGAATTAACAACACTTGAATCAAAATTATGGGCAAAAAAAGCTGCTGAAGGTAGACTGATTTACGAACCAGCTATTTTAGGAATTACAAAAGCTTCATTGGAAGCTGGTAGTTTTATATCTGCTGCCAGTTTCCAAGAAACAACTCGAGTACTTACAAAAGCAGCGATTGAGCAAAAAACTGATTTTTTACAAGGGTTAAAGGAAAATGTGATTCTGGGTAGATTGATTCCAGCTGGAACTGGAATGTACAATGAAATGAAGAATGATTACTTAAACGAATCCCAATCTGATGAAATCAATTGAAGAAATGGTACGTGTTGGAATGCACTTTGGACATCAAACACGAAAATGGAACCCAAAAATGGCACCGTTTTTGTACGGTCAACGAAACGGTATTCATGTTTTAGATTTAGTTCAAACTCATCAATGCTTACAAAGCACTTGTGATTTTTTGGAAAAATCTGCCTCTGAAAATAAGACATTTTTATTTGTTGGTACAAAAAAACAAGCTGGTCGTGTAGTTGCCCAAGCGGCAGGTTTATGTAACGGTTTTTTTGTTAACCAAAGATGGTTAGGTGGAATGCTAACAAATTGGTCAACTTTACAAGTGTCATTAAAAAGATTGGAACAACTTGAAAATCAATCCTTTGAAGGTTTGCCTAAAAAAGAAGCAGCCAATTTAAAGAAAGAATGGGCTCGACTAAATAAATATTTAGGGGGGTTAAAATCAATGCAAGCTTTACCTGATGTTGTAATTCTAGTAGGACAACCCGAAGAACTAAACGTAGTACGAGAATGTAGAAAATTAAAAATTCCTGTGGTTGCCATGTTGGATAGTAACTGTGATCCTACTATGGCGGATTGGGGTGTTCCTGCAAATGACGATTCTGTTGGCTCAATTCAAGCAGTTTTAGAGTGTTTTGTTGAAGCAATTCAGAAAGGAAATATTGCTCGTTTATCTGCAGTCCGTTAATATGGGAATAGTCTCATAATATGGACAAAATATGACCAACTTAATTTATAATATTGCAGAAGTTGAAGTCGGACAACACTGGTATTGGAATATAGGAAACTTTGAAGTACATGGTCAAGTTTTACTAACTTCATGGTTTGTTATTACTTTATTAGTGATTTTTGCATTTTTTTCAACTCGTACTCTTAAGGATATTCCCCAAGGATCACAAAACTTGGTCGAATATATATTAGAGTTTATACGAGACTTAGCAAAAACTCAGATCGGTGAAGAAGAATACAAATCTTGGGTTCCGTTTCTAGGAACAATGTTTTTGTTTATTTTTATATCGAATTGGTCTGGAGCACTCATTCCTTGGGCTTTAATCGAAATACCAAATGGAGAGTTAGCCGCACCAACAAATGATATTAATACAACAGTGGCTTTGGCGTTGCTTACTTCGATTGCATATTTTTATGGCGGTATTCGAAAAAAAGGGTTACGCTATTTTACTAAATATGTACAACCTACACCTGTACTATTGCCGATTAATATTTTAGAAGATTTTACAAAACCTCTATCACTTAGTTTCCGTTTATTTGGAAATATTTTAGCTGATGAATTAGTAGTAGCTGTTTTAATTTCTTTAGTTCCACTTGTGATACCAATTCCAATGATGTTACTAGGACTCTTTACGAGCGCTATTCAAGCATTAATTTTTGCAACATTGGCTGGAGCTTATATTGGTGAATCGATTGAAGATCATCATTAAATTTTATTAAAACCTGTTAATCTACCATTAATTATAAAAAAGGACAAAAACTTATGAATCCACTAGTTTCCGCGGCGTCTGTAATTGCTGCAGGTTTAGCTGTTGGTTTAGCATCTATTGGACCAGGAATTGGTCAAGGTACAGCGGCAGGACAAGCAGTAGAGGGTATTGCTAGACAACCTGAAGCTGAAGGTAAAATACGAGGTACTTTACTTTTAAGTTTGGCATTTATGGAAGCACTAACAATCTATGGTCTTGTAGTTGCTCTTGCATTATTATTTGCTAATCCATTCGTGTCCTAAAAACCGAAGTCGTTTGAGCAATACAATAATAAATTATTGCTCAAACGCTCAATAAGTTGATAAGGAGAATTTCATGAATGCAAATTTTGGTTTCAATACAAATATTCTGGAAACCAATGTATTAAATCTGGCTCCTGTTATTGGAATTGTTGTGTATTTTGGTGGCGATGTTTTGCGTGGATTACTAACTGCAAGACAAAAAGCTATACAAAGCACAATAGATGATGCAGAAAAGAAATATAAAATTGCTCTCGAGCAATTACGTGCTGCCGAACAGCAATTTTCTATAGCAAAGTCTAAAGCCGAAGAAATTCGTGCACAAGGAAAAGAAGCAGCAGCAGAAGGAGCACGTAAGTTTACTGAACGTGCTGAAGAAGATATTATTCGTTTAGAAGAAACGAAACAGTTAAGTCTTCGCTTAGAAGAACAAAAAGCAATGCAAGAACTTTGTCAAAAGGTGGTTTCTTTGGCACTAATACAAGTGCGTGAAAAATTACAAAATCGTTTAGATGCTTCCTTGCATAAACGAGTTAATGACATTCATATTGCTCTCTTTGAACGTTTATAATCGACCCGGAGAAAAGGAATATGGTCAAAATTCGTCCTGATGAAATTAGTAGCATTATCCGCCAGCAGATTGAACAATATAATCAAGAAATTAAAGTTGTAAATATTGGAACTGTACTGCAGGTTGGTGATGGAATTGCCCGAATTTATGGGTTAGAGCGCGTTATGGCCGGAGAATTATTAGAGTTCGAAGATGGTACAATAGGGATTGCTTTAAATTTAGAAGCAGACAACGTTGGGGCCGTTTTAATGGGTGACGGACTAAATATCCAAGAAGGAAGTTCTGTAAAAGCCACTGGAAAAATTGCACAGGTTCCTGTTGGAGAAGCATTCTTAGGACGTGTTGTAGATGCACTAGCTCGCCCAATTGATGGGAAAGGTGATATTACATCCTCTGAGTCACGTTTGATTGAGTCTCCAGCGCCAGGAATTATTGCAAGACGTTCTGTGTATGAACCACTTCAAACTGGTTTAATTGCTATTGATGCAATGATTCCAATTGGACGTGGACAAAGGGAACTTATTATTGGAGATCGACAAACTGGTAAAACTGCAGTTGCAACAGATACTATTCTTAACCAAAAAGGTAAAGATGTTATATGTGTTTATGTAGCAATTGGTCAAAAGGCTTCCTCAGTAGCACAACTTGTAACTACTTTAGAAGAGCGAGGAGCAATGGATTATACCATTGTTGTTGCTGTCAATGCTGATGCTTCAGCTACCCTTCAATATTTGGCTCCATATACGGGAGCGTCTCTTGCTGAGTATTTCATGTATACAAATCGTCATACTCTTGTTATTTATGATGATTTATCGAAGCAAGCACAAGCTTATCGACAAATGTCTTTGCTTTTACGAAGACCACCAGGTCGTGAAGCTTATCCAGGTGATGTATTTTACCTTCATTCACGTTTATTAGAACGTGCTGCTAAATTAAGTAGCGCCTTAGGAGAAGGAAGTATGACTGCATTACCAGTAATTGAAACGCAAGGAGGTGATGTTTCAGCCTACATTCCAACAAATGTTATTTCAATTACTGATGGTCAAATTTTCTTATCAGCAGATATTTTTAATTCAGGAATTCGACCAGCAATTAATGTAGGTATTTCTGTATCACGTGTAGGTTCTGCTGCACAAGTTAAAGCGATGAAGCAAGTAGCAGGTAAATTAAAACTAGAATTAGCTCAGTTTGCAGAATTAGAAGCTTTTGCACAATTTGCTTCCGATTTAGATCAAGCTACTCAAAATCAGCTAGCTCGAGGAGCGAGGTTACGTGAGTTATTAAAACAAGCTCAAGCATCACCGTTATCAGTTGAAGATCAAGTTGCAACAATTTACACTGGAACTAATGGTCATTTAGATAGTATTGAAGTTTCAAAAGTACGTGAATTCTTAATTGGATTACGTGAATACTTGTTTACGAATAAAAAAGAATATGGTGAAATTGTTCGTTCTACAAAAACCTTAACCACTGAGGCAGAATCTATTTTAAAAGAAGCAATTACTGAGTATAAACAGAGCTTTAGTTAGTTTGTAGTTACTGTTTATCAGCTCATTTGGGAAGAGTTCTTCCCAAATGAGCTGATAAACAGTAACTACAATTATAGAATTATTTTAGATACTACTCCAGCTCCTACTGTTCTTCCACCTTCACGAATAGCGAATCGCATTCCATTTTCAATTGCAATTGGCTGAATAAGTTCAACTTCCATTTTAACACGATCACCCGGAAGTACCATTTGAATATCACTTCCATCATCTGCAATAAAGGATTCAATTTTCCCTGTTACATCAGTTGTACGTACATAGAATTGAGGTCGATAGCCTTGGAAGAAAGGCGTGTGTCGACCCCCCTCTTCTTTTGTTAAAACATAAACTTGAGACTCAAACTTAGTATGTGGTGTAATTGTACCTGGAGCAGCTAGTACCATTCCTCGTTCAATATCTTCTTTTTGAACGCCACGTAATAAAACACCAACATTGTCACCTGCAAATCCTTCGTCCAATGTTTTTTGAAACATTTCAATACCAGTAACTGTAGTTGTTTTTGTATTTCGCAACCCTACAATTTCAATTGTGTCACCTACGCGTAGTGTTCCACGCTCTACACGACCTGTTGCTACAGTACCTCTTCCTGTAATTGAGAAGACATCTTCTACAGCCATTAAGAATTTTTTATCTGTGGCACGCTCGGGAGTTGGAATATAACTATCTACAGCTTCCATTAAATTAAAAATTTTGTCTACCCACTCGTTGTCACCTTTTGAAATTGAAGGGTTTTCCGTTAAAGCTTCTAAAGCAAGAAGTGCAGAACCTGCAACTACAGGAACGTCGTCTCCTGGGAATTCATAGTTTGAAAGCGTTTCGCGAACTTCTAATTCTACTAATTCTAAAAGTTCCGCATCATCAACTTGATCTTCTTTATTGAGGAATACCACAATATTTGGAACACCTACTTGTTTTGCCAAAAGAATATGTTCTTTAGTCTGAGGCATTGGACCATCAGCACCAGAGACTACTAAGATAGCACCATCCATTTGTGCTGCACCTGTAATCATATTCTTAACGTAATCCGCGTGTCCTGGACAATCTACATGAGCATAATGACGGTTATTAGTTTCATATTCAACATGCGCTGTGTTTATCGTAATTCCACGTGCTTTTTCTTCAGGGGCAGAGTCAATCTCATCATAACCCTTACCTTTTCGTCCAGAGGCAGCTGACATTGCCATTGTAATTGCGGCAGTCAATGTTGTTTTTCCATGATCAACATGCCCAATAGTTCCAATATTAACGTGCGGTTTTGTACGTTCAAATTTTTCTCTTGCCATAATGTGTTTTCCAATTCGGAATGTATTTAATTTCGGGTGTATAAAATATACTGTGTGATATAATATCATTAAGTTACATTAGATTCCAAAAGAATCTAGAATTCTATTCTAAGAAAGTAAAATCAACTAGAAAAAAAAATTATATGGGACTACCTTGGTACCGTGTTCACACGGTTGTGCTAAATGATCCAGGTCGATTAATTGCTGTGCACTTAATGCATACATCACTTGTTGCAGGCTGGGCTGGTTCAATGGCTTTATATGAACTGGCTATTTTTGATCCTTCTGATCCAATCCTAAATCCAATGTGGCGTCAAGGAATGTTTGTTTTACCTTTTATGACTCGATTAGGTGTTACTCAATCCTGGGGTGGTTGGACAATAACTGGTGAAACAGCTACGAATCCTGGTATTTGGAGTTATGAAGGTGTCGCAGCCTCTCACATTATACTTTCGGGACTATTGTTTATGGCTGCTATCTGGCATTGGGTTTACTGGGATTTAGAACTATTCCGTGATCCACGAACAGGTGATCCAGCATTAGACTTACCAAAAATTTTTGGTATTCACTTATTTTTGTCAGGTCTTTTATGCTTTGGATTTGGAGCTTTTCATGTAACTGGATTATATGGCCCAGGTATATGGGTATCAGATCCATATGGAATTACAGGAAGCGTTCAGCCAGTTCCACCATCATGGGGAGCAGACGGTTTTGACCCATTTAATCCAGGAGGTGTTTCTGCTCATCATATTGCTGCTGGTATTCTTGGTATTTTAGCAGGTCTTTTTCATTTGACAGTACGCCCTCCACAACGCCTTTACAAAGGCCTACGCATGGGGAACATTGAGACAGTTCTTTCTAGTAGTATTGCAGCAGTTTTCTGGGCTGCTTTTGTAGTTGCTGGAACAATGTGGTACGGATCAGCAGCAACTCCAATTGAACTTTTTGGTCCAACACGATATCAATGGGATCAAGGATTTTTCCAAGCTGAAATTGATAAGCGTGTTCAATCAAATTTAGCTGAAGGTAAAAGCTTATCTGAAGCTTGGTCTACAATTCCTGAAAAACTTGCTTTTTATGATTATATCGGAAATAATCCTGCGAAAGGCGGACTTTTCCGTTCTGGACCAATGGACAATGGAGATGGTATTGCTGTAGGTTGGTTAGGTCACGCAGTTTTTGAGGATTCTAAAGGACGTGAACTTTTTGTTCGTCGTATGCCAACTTTCTTTGAAACATTCCCTGTTCTATTGGTAGACAAAGATGGAGTTGTTCGTGCCGATGTGCCATTCCGACGTGCAGAATCAAAATATAGCGTAGAACAAGTTGGTGTCACTGTAAAATTTTACGGTGGTGAACTTGATGGCGTAAGTTTTAACGATCCAGCGACTATTAAAAAATATGCCCGACGTGCACAGCTTGGAGAAATTTTTGAATTTGATCGTGCAACACTTCAATCTGATGGGGTATTCAGAAGTAGTCCTCGTGGTTGGTTTACTTTTGGACACCTTTGTTTCGCTCTTTTATTCTTTTTTGGTCATATTTGGCATGGAGCGCGTACAATTTTCCGAGATGTTTTTGCAGGTATTGACCCAGACTTAGACGAGCAGGTCGAATTCGGAGCATTCCAAAAATTAGGAGATCCTACTACTCGTCGTCAAGCAATTTAAAACAAAAAAAGAAACTGATTTATGGAAGCACTGGTCTACACATTTTTACTTGTTGGTACTTTAGGTATTATCTTTTTTGCAATCTTCTTTCGTGAACCGCCACGCATTATAAAATAAAAATTATTAATCTTCATGTTCCTCAAAAGGATCCCTCAGATCTTTAGATGGGGGACCGAAACCAACATAAAGGGAATAACCAGTTATGCTTACAACAAGGCAAGCAAGAAAAATTGCAATAACAAGAGCTGGAGTTTCCATAAAAATATCCGATTAAATTTTTTAGTTGGTATTATCATATGACAGAAAGTTAACTAAAGTCTAATTAAATTAGTACCCTTATGGCAAATAAAACTTCAGATGTTGGAAGTTCCAAAGTTACGGCACTAGGTACTGTGTTAAAACCATTAAATTCTGAATATGGTAAAGTTGCTCCAGGATGGGGAACAACTGGATTAATGGGATTAGTAATGGCTCTTTTCGCAGTATTTTTAGTTATTATTCTAGAAATCTACAATTCGTCTTTATTGCTAGACGATGTAGCAATGAATTGGACAAGCATGCAATAATACTAAATCAATTTTCTACTGAGGCTAAGCTTGGTTTAGCCTCACAAGTTTATAAACTATTCTTTAATTTACTTAATGCTATAATAAAGAGTAAATACCGACCCTTTGAGTTTGGAATATAAAATTACAATATGAGCAAAGTTTACGACTGGTTTGAAGAGCGATTAGAAATTCAATCCATTGCTGATGATATTACAAGCAAATATGTACCACCACATGTAAATATTTTTTATTGTATTGGCGGTATTACTTTTACATGCTTTATCATTCAAGTAGCAACTGGTTTTGCAATGACATTTTATTACCGTCCTACAGTAACTGAAGCTTTTGCGTCAGTTCAATACATAATGACAGATGTAAATTTCGGATGGTTAATCCGTTCTGTGCATCGTTGGTCTGCTAGCATGATGGTATTGATGATGATTCTGCATACTTGCCGTGTTTATTTAACAGGAGGTTTTAAAAAGCCCCGTGAATTAACGTGGGTAACGGGTGTAATCATGGCAGTTTGTACTGTTTCATTTGGGGTAACAGGTTACTCATTACCCTGGGACCAAATTGGATATTGGGCAGTTAAAATTGTTACTGGTGTACCAGATGCAATTCCTGTTATTGGTACTCCTTTAGTAGAGCTTTTACGTGGTGGCGCCAGTGTAGGTCAGTCAACTCTTACACGATTTTATAGTTTACATACTTTTGTGTTGCCTTTAGCTACAGCAGTATTTATGCTAATGCATTTTTTGATGATTCGAAAACAAGGCATCTCAGGACCACTTTAAAAAAATAAAAGGAGTTATAGTTTATGGGCGTTACAAAAAAACCTGATCTAAGTGATCCTGTACTAAGAGCAAAATTAGCGAAAGGGATGGGTCACAACTATTATGGTGAGCCTGCTTGGCCAAATGATTTGTTATATATATTTCCAGTAGTTATTTTTGGAACAATTGCATGCTGTATCGGTTTAGCGACACTTGATCCAGCATTAGTTGGTGAACCTGCGGATCCTTTCGCAACTCCACTGGAAATCTTACCAGAATGGTATTTTTACCCGGTATTCCAAATTTTACGTACTGTTCCGAATAAGCTATTAGGTGTATTATTAATGGCTGGTGTTCCCGCAGGACTTTTGGTAATCCCTTTTATTGAAAATATCAATAAATTTCAAAACCCATTTCGACGCCCAGTAGCGAGTACAGTATTCATTTTTGGAACTTTGGTTTCTATCTGGTTAGGTATTGGCGCGACATTACCAATTGATAAATCATTAACATTAGGACTTTTTTAAATTTTTGTACACTGGTCATCAGTGTACAAAGAGGGTATAACTCAGCGGAAGAGTGCTACTCCGACACAGTAGTGGACATCGGTTCAAATCCGATTACCCTCAAACAAGTTTATATGTAACATTTGGGCCGAGCTGGATTTGAACCAGCGTAGGCGTGAGCCAGCGGATTTACAATCCGCCCCCATTAACCACTCGGGCATCGACCCATTGAAGAAGATATTAGCATAAATCAACTATAAGTACAAGAAAATTCTATGATATACTTTTACAGAATTGATTTTTACTTGGAGAGGTGTCCGAGTGGTTTAAGGAGCAGCATTGGAAATGCTGTGTAAGTTAAATTTCTTACCGAGGGTTCGAATCCCTCCCTCTCCGCCATTATCTATTGGTATTTAGTTGACATCTAGCAAAAACTTCAGTAAAATTATCAACGAGCGCCCCCATCGTCTAGAGGCCCAGGACATTTCCCTTTCACGGAAGTAACGGGGATTCGAATTCCCCTGGGGGTAAGTTTTTGGGTTGCCCGGGACTCGAACCCGGAACTAATCGGTTAAAAGCCGAGTACTCTACCATTGAGTTAGCAACCCGTCTTCATCTATTTTAACATGCAAATGCCCAGAACTTTCCTGGGCAAAAACTTAAAAAGAATTTGTTGCTACATTTTGAAAAGCTTCGATCCATGTATTACTTAATATACCAGCGCCTAAAGTACCAGCGACGCAGGTTGCTAGTCCAATATTGAAAGCAACGCTTCCTTTTTTTTCATATACAATCTGATTATTATTTGTTGTATCGATAATCATTAACTGGACCACGCGCAAATAATAAGCTATAGAGATAACACTGGTTAATAGTCCAATAATTACTGATAAATACATTCCAGATTTCCACCCGACTATAAATAAGTACATTTTACCAAAAAACCCTGCAGATGGAGGTATACCAGCTAGCGATATTAAACAAAAACTTAAACCAGTTGCCAGCAAAGGTTCTTTTTGTAGTAACCCAATGTAATCATTAATTTGATCACTACCTATTTTTAAACTAAGCAAAATTACACAAGCAAAAGCGCCCAAATTCATAAAAATATAAAAATATAAATATGATAAAGTGCTTGCATAACCAGACGGGGTATTCGCCAATATTCCTATTAAGATAAAACCAATTTGTGCAATGGATGAATAACCAAGCATACGCTTCATGCTACTTTGACTTAAAGCAACCACATTACCAATTATCATTGAACCAATTGCCATTATTTGTAGTGCATATGCCCAGGTTTCACTTTGTAAATTGAAGATAGTTGTAAATAATCGAACTAATAAAGCTACACCTGCACTTTTGGATACTACGGAAAGAAAAGCAGTTACAGGAGCTGGTGCACCTTCATAAACATCTGGAGCCCATTGGTGAAAGGGAAATGCTGAAATTTTAAAACCAATGCCTATTGTAATAAAGGTCAAGCTTATTAAAATGCCCCAGGATTTTGTTAAATCTATGGCTTCTAAACTAGCGCTAATCCGATATAATTCAGTCTCACCTCCTGAAAGTCCGTAAAGCCACGAAAGTCCATATAAGAAAAATGACGTGCTCACAGCACCAATAATTAGATATTTAATCGCAGCTTCATTACTTTTTAAGTCATTCGTCATATAGGCTGTCATTAAATAAGAAGAAAGTCCTAATGTTTCTAACGCAACAAAAATAGTCACTAAATCATTAGCACCAGTTAGTAATAGACTTCCCAGAGTTGCTGTTAAAAGAATAGAAATGAACTCATTTACTTTGGCAGATGTTTGTTGAATATAATCAACAGAAAAGAAGATACAAAGAAGACTACTAAATAAAATAATCAATCGGAAGCCAAGATTAAAATATGTTCCTTCAAAACTCGTACCGAAAGAAAATCCGATTGGAGTTCGAAATATACTGAATAAGCTTATTATTATTCCAGAAGTACTGATTAGCCAAATTTGTTTTTTATTAGTTCGAATAAGATCTAAAATTAAGGTTAACAATATTGTTCCTAACAATATCCCTTCTGGAACAAGTTTGCTTAGTCCAAGATTATTCATAGTGACTTGAAATTAATTTTTAATTTCATAGTACCATTCATTGTTTTATTTTGTATAAAAACTTTGGACTTTTACTAGAAACCAGAATATAATAGTATTGCTAAGTAAAAAACCGATAAAGGAGATATTTATGGCAGCTTCTTACTTACCATCTATTTTAGTTCCATTGGTAGGCTTGGTATTCCCAGCAGTAGCCATGGCAAGCCTTTTTTTATATATTGAAGAAGACCAAATAGGTTAGAATCACCCCTTTTTGGGGTAACAGTTTTTTTTGATATAAAAAGAAAAAGTTAAGAAAGTTTGGGAATTCCCAAACTTTCTTAACTTTTTATAAAGAAGATCCTAAACCGACGTAAGAGCCGTAGAAAAAAATAGCAAGCAATCCAATAGCTGCTAGTCCGACGACTGTACCTACAAGCCATAATGGAATTCTTCCTGTCGTTTCTGTATTGGACATGATTGTTTCCTCTAAATTGAAATAGTTCTTAAAAAGAAAATCTTAATTAAAAATGTAACTAGAAAATAATACTGCTAAAACAAAAATTAATAATAGCCCCCAATATAAACTAGTGCGATTTAGTTCTACTGTTTGTCTATTCGGGTTTGGTCTTGTCATATTGCCGGCCCCCCTAACGTTGAATAAATTGCATTGCAGTAATAGAACCTAAAAAAAATACAGTTGGAACTGCAAGTGCATGAACTGCAAGCCATCGAACAGTAAAAATCGGGTACGTAAACGACTTATTTGCCATAATTATTCTAATCCTTCTGTATACTGTTTTACTTGCTCAAGTGCATTAAAACGATCTGTTAATAATGGCACTTCTTGTCTATCTTCGGTAAAATATTCATTTGGTCTTGGACTTCCGAAAACATCGTAAGCAAGACCAGTACTTACAAAAAGCCACCCTGCTACAAAGAGCGATGGGATTGTAATACTATGAATCACCCAATAACGAATACTTGTAATAATATCGGAAAAAGGGCGTTCTCCTGTAGTACCAGACATGGTTAACTCCTTACTATCTTACTTGTGTTGTTGAGAGCGCGTCTGTATGTATTTTAAAGGAAAACTTGTTTTAAAGCCATAGTTTCCAAAATTGAATACTTGAAGTAAGCCGGGTTCTGTTTTATTGTGATTATTTCTCTTTTAATTTTATCTTTTAAAATTATTTAGCGACCAATAAAAAGTCTTGCTCAATACTGGGGTTTACCGAGGTAAATATTCTCATACTTACTATCTTAATCTAAGATATTGCACCGTCAGTTAAACGTTTGTTTCTGTGGCACTTTCCTCACAACAATTTTTTGTTGCACTAGACGTTATCTAGCGGATATTTATTGAGTCCGGACTTTCCTCAAGAAGTTTTTATCTTCTTGTAATCACTCTTCAAAAATTCATTTTCGGAATAACTTTTTTGCCTGTTAATAAGATATTTCCCAGTATGCATTGGCAACTGTGGACTTAATTGATGTTTTAGAGTAAAAAAACGTGTACTTCGTTTTGGACGTTCTAAGATATTTTCTTGACCAACCTTTTTCCGTAGCTTAATTACTGCATCCAAAATTGCTTCGGGTTTTGGAGGACACCCTGGTAAATAAACATCAACTGGAATTAATTTATCAACACCGCGAACAGTGCTATATGAATCAGTACTAAACATACCTCCTGTAATTGTACATGCTCCCATAGCAATTACATATTTTGGCTCGGGCATTTGTTCGTAAAGTCGAACTAATGATGGAGCCATTTTCATTGTAACTGTTCCTGCAGTTATGATTAAATCAGCTTGTCTTGGACTTGATCTAGGAACTAGACCGAATCGATCAAAATCAAACCTAGAACCAATTAATGCAGCAAATTCAATAAAACAACAACTTGTACCATACAACAAGGGCCATAAACTCGAAAGTCGTGCCCAATTATACAAATCGTTAAGTGTTGTCAACACTAAATTGTTTGTTAAATCTTGAGTAATTTCTGGAGAATCATTTAAACGTTTATCTACGACCATTCTAAGGCTCCTTTTCGCCATGCATAAATTAAACCAATCAATAAAATTACAATAAAAATTAGTATTTCCACAAATGATTGAAGTCCAATTTCAGAGAAAGTGACTGACCAAGGATACAAAAAAACTGTTTCAACATCAAAAAGCAAAAAAAGCAATGCAAATATGTAATATCGGATATTAAATTGAACCCATGCTTCACCCATCGGTTCAATACCAGACTCGTAAGTTGTCCGTTGAATGGCTCCACCAGATTTTGGCCGGATAATTTTTGAAATTGTAAGTGATAAGATCGGAATTAGTAAGCTAATACAAAAAAGAGTTAAAAACCCATTATATCCTTCTAAAATAAACATTTTATACAATAGATTGTTATAAGAAGGGCGGACAAAGGGCGAACGACGGGGTTCGAACCCGCGAATGATGGAGTCACAATCCATTGCCTTACCACTTGGCTACGCCCGCCATCTGATATATATTATATCATTTATGATCTACAAAATTGCAAAGATAACATTCTTTATGAGTGTTTGTACTCTGGCTTTAGTTTCAATAACAAAAAAACAACGTCAAAACTTTCAAATACAGTACGCTTCTAATATAAAAACTAGTAATTTTTCTCAAAGAACTAGTTTTTCTCTCAACTCTCAGCTTCATGAAACTAGTGAAAGAGAAAGTAAAACCCATTATCCTCTTTTAATATCAGTTTTGATCCGAAAGGGCGACTTGGCGGGGGGTGGAATTGAACCACCGACCTTCGGATTATGAGCCCGACGAGCTACCAGGCTGCTCTACCCCGCGTCCATAGTAATCTAATATCATTTCTTGACAAAGTATGTCAAACCCTCCTATTCAATAAGAGGGTTATATTTACCAGCTTGCTTTTTGCACACCTGGTAAATGACCATTGTGAGCTAGTTCCCTTAGTACATGTCTACAAACACCAAAGTGACGATAAAATGCCTTTGGTCGACCTGTTATTGCACAACGATTATGCAATCGTATGGGTGCACTATTTCGAGGAAGTTTTTGTAAAGCATGTTGTAAAAGAAATTTTTCTTCTAACGAAACTGCCTTGATTAACTCCATTTTTAAACTTCTACGTTTGTTTGCATATTTTTGAACAAGAGATTTACGTTTTACTTCTCTTGCAATCATACTTTTTTTTGCCATAATTGATGATTATTTGTTTGGATACGGTGAAGCGTCAGCTTATCCTTAAAAAGGCTTTTGCGTCTCGTCACATCCTAAATATTACTTCGTTAAGAATGGTTTTTTTACTTTGAACTTAATAGTCTTGTTACAAACTTTGTATAAACCCTAGAGATGATAGATTTATTTTTGCAACAAAAAGTTTATTTAATCAATTTCTAATCGTATTCAAAGCAAAACCTTTTTGAACTACGCTTTATTTATAGCTATTCTATAAACTAGTTCAACACGAATCGCACCATCTCGGTAATAACTGAATGCTTCTTTCTCCCGTTTAGAGGTTGGTAATATATTTAATAATATATCAGCAACAACTGTAAATGTTTTATCGATAAAATTATCATTTCGTTGTGATCTAGGCATGCAGTAAAAGGAATAAGTAAACTAAATATCAACTTCACTGTACAAAATATTTTATCGTATTTGGACAAAAATACTTAAATTTTTTGAACAATATATGGTATATTTAGAAAAATATAATGTAGCCTGTAGTAATTTTATTCAAACATATGATTGATTTTGTTAAATATCCGGTATTAACCGAAAAATCAACACGATTAATTGAGAATGATCAATACACATTTGATGTTGATAAACAATTAAATAAATCACAAATAAAAAATTTGATGGAATCACTTTTTCAAGTAAAAGTAATTGCAGTAAATACACATTGCTTACCGCCAAAAAAGGGTCGTTTTGGAAAAAAACGTAGTGCAAAATATAAACGTGCAATTATTAGTTTAAGAAAAGGGGAATCAATCCCATTGTTTCCGAAGACAGATTGATAAAAATTTTTAACTGACTGTAATCTTATAAAAATAAAAAATCTTATGCCAATACGTTTTTATCGAACTTGTACTCCTGGTACACGAAATCGCTCAGTATCAGATTTCAATGAAATTACAAAAACCACACCTGAGAAAAAATTAACCGTACAATGTAAACGATCTTATGGTAGAAATAACCGCGGTGTGATTACAAGCCAAAATCGTGGTGGAGGTCAAAAAAGACTATATCGAATTATTGATTTTCAACGTAATAAATTTGATGTTTTAGGTCGTATTGTTAGTATCGAATATGACCCAAATCGAAATAGTCGGATAGCTCTAGTTCATTATCAAGACGGTGAAAAACGATATATTTTACAGCCAAAAGGCTTACAGGTTGGAGATGTTGTGTCATCTGGAAGTGATGTTTCGATTCAAATCGGAAATGCTTTATTATTAAAAGATATCCCTCTAGGGACTGAAGTACACAATTTAGAGTGTAACCCAGGTGGTGGAGGAAAATTAGTACGTGCGGCTGGGACAAGCGCACAAATTGTTGCAAAAGAAGGAACTTGGGTAACATTAAGAATGCCTTCTGGAGAAATCCGTCTATTATCACCAAATTGTCGTGCAACGATCGGACAAGTTGGAAATATTGATTGCTCAAATATCACAATTGGTAAAGCTGGTCGTAATCGCTGGTTAGGCCGTAGACCACATGTTCGTGGAGTTGTAAAAAATCCAGTTGATCATCCGCACGGAGGTGGGGAAGGTCGCGCTCCGATTGGTCGAAAACATCCAGTAACACCATGGGGCCGTCCAACTTTAGGTCATAAAACTCGCTCTCGTCATAAATATAGTGATTCTTTAGTTATTAGACGCAGAAAGAAATAGTACAATTTAAACTCAAAAAAATATGTCACGTTCATTAAAAAAAGGCCCTTTCGTTGCAGAACATCTTTTAAAAAAGATTGAATTATTAAATTTAAAAAAAGAAAAACGAGTTGTTACAACATGGTCACGTAGTTCAACTATTGTTCCAATCATGATTGGGCATACCATTGCTGTTCATAATGGAAAATCACACATTCCTGTTTTTGTAACAGACCAAATGGTTGGACATAAGTTAGGCGAATTCGCTTTAACTCGTACATTTAAAGGGCATATAAAGACAGATAAAAAAACACGCCGTTAAAAGATATGGGACAAAAAATTCATCCGGTCGGATTACGCATTGGAATTACACAAGAACACAAATCACAATGGTTTGCAAAAAAACACGATTATTCAAAATTAATACAAGAGGATGCAATCATTCGTGAATATTTTAAAACTAGATTTCAAAAGTCTGGAATTTCACAAATTAAAATTCAACGCAAAATTAATCGAATTAATGTAGAGATACATACGGCAAAATCGCGAATATTTGTTACCAAAGGACTCGATGAAATTCGAAAGGAGTTAGAAAAACAATTACCTTTAAATCGAGAAATTCGTATACAAATTACAGAAATTGAAGATGCGAATAAATATGCTACGTTAATCGCTGAAAATATTGTTGAACAATTAGAAAAACGTGTAGCTTTTCGCCGAGCAATAAAACAAGCAATGCGTAAGGCACAACGTTCCGGAGTTTTAGGTATAAAAGTTCAAGTGTCTGGAAGATTAAATGGAGCTGAAATTGCTCGTAGTGAATGGGCTCGTGAAGGTAGAGTTCCTTTGCAAACATTGCGTGTAGACGTTGATTACAGTTCACAGACTGCAAAAACAATATATGGAATCCTTGGTGTTAAAGTATGGGTTGTTCAATTAAGAAATTTTAATAAAGGAGTTAAATAATGCTAAGTCCAAAACGAACAAAATTTAGACGTCATCATCGAGGACGTATGCGTGGAAAAGCCCTTCGCGGCAACAAAATTGCTTTTGGGGATTTTGCTTTACAAGCTTTAGATCCAAGTTGGATTACTTCACGTCAGATTGAAGCGGGTCGACGCGCAATGACAAGGTATATTAAACGTGGTGGTAAAATATGGATCCGTATTTTTCCGGATAAACCTGTGACTTTTCGACCAGCAGAAACACGTATGGGTTCGGGGAAAGGAAGTCCTGAATTTTGGGTAGCTGTTGTTAAGCCAGGTAAAATTGTTTATGAAATGCGAGGCGTTCCAGAAACTTTAGCTCGTGCTGCCATGAGAATTGCATCTTATAAAATGCCAATGAAAACTAAGTTTATTACTCGTAACTAAAATTATGATTCAAGCACAATCTTATTTAAATGTCGCCGATAATAGTGGCGCAAAAGAACTTATGTGTATTCGAGTTCTTGGAGGTGGAAGTCAAGCAACGATTGGAGATACAATTATTGCTGTTGTTAAGGAAGCAGTTCCAAATATGAATGTTAAAAAATCAGATGTGGTTCGTGCGGTTGTTGTTAGAACAAAAAAATCTGTAAGACGCGAAAGTGGTATGTTAATACGATTTGATGAAAATGCAGCTGTTGTAATTACAAATGAAGGAAATCCTCGTGGAACAAGGGTTTTTGGTCCAGTCGCACGTGAATTACGTGAACGTAATTTTACGAAAATTATTTCACTCGCGCCAGAAGTTCTTTAGAAAAAAGTTATGGAAAAATAAAATGACTCAAAGATTAAAGACGTTTTATCTGAATTCGGTGATCCCTCAACTTCAATCTAGTGGGAATTATAAAAATTTTTATGAAATTCCAAAAATTCAAAAAATTGTGATCAATCGTGGAATTGGCGATGCTTCTCAAAATAACAAAAGTTTGGAAAACTCAATTTCTGAATTGAGTAAAATTACTGGGCAAAAAGGTGTTGTAAACAAGGCAAAAAAAGCAATTGCTAGTTTTAAATTGCGTCAAGGAATGCCAGTTGGAGTAACTGTTACATTGCGTGGTGAAAAAATGTATGCTTTTTTAGATCGTTTGATTAATTTAGCTCTTCCTAGAATCCGTGATTTTCAAGGAGTTAAAAGTTCCAGTTTTGATGGAAATGGAAACTATAGTATTGGTCTAGATGAACAACTTATGTTTCCTGAAATCAAATATGATGATGTTGACCAAGTTCGTGGAATGGATATTTCCATTATTACGACTGCTAAAGATGATCAAGAAGCATTAAGTTTATTAAAGCAATTAGGTATGCCATTTCAATAAGGAGTTAATTATATGGTAAATGACACAATTTCAGATGCGCTAACGCGCATACGAAATGCAAATCTTATACAAAGTCCAACTGTAGTTTTACCTAATACAAAAATGGTTAAAAACATAAGTCTTATTTTATTACAAGAAGGTTTTTTCAGTTCATGCGAAGTTGAAGAAAATAACACTTTAGTATTACGATTCAAATATTCAAACCGAAAGTCTTGTTTAACAGGACTGAAAAAAATAAGTAAACCTGGTTTGAGGGTTTATGTGAATCATCGTAAATTACCAAAAGTTTTAGGAGGTATGGGTGTCGCTATTTTATCCACCTCAAAAGGTATTATGACAGATCGGGAGGCAAGATTTTATCGTGTTGGGGGAGAAGTTTTATGCCATGTTTGGTAAAGTACCTTTTTGACTAAAAAGGAGGTCATTTGAACAAACAAGGATTAATTGAAATGGAAGGGAATATTACACAATCCCTTTCGAATGGAATGTTTCGAGTGAATTTAGATAATGGATTTAATATCCTAGCGCACGTTTCTGGTAAAATTCGTCGTAATTATATTAAGATTTTACTTGGAGATCGTGTTGTTGTTGAGTTAAGTCCTTACGATTTAACAAGAGGTCGAATCATCTATCGTTTGCGGTCTAATATAAAGGAAGATTTATCATGAAAGTACGTGCATCAGTTAAAAAAATATGTAGTCAATGTCGAATAATTCGACGTAAAGGTAAAGTAATGGTTATTTGTAAGAATCCGAAACATAAACAACGACAAGGATAATGGCTAGACAAAGTAAAACAACGCGCAAGCGTAGAATTAATCAAGGTATTATACATATTTATGCAAGTTTCAATAATACTATTATTACAGTGACGGATACAGAAGGCAACGTAATTGCTTGGTCTTCTGCTGGCGCTTGTGGTTTCAAAGGAGCACGAAAAGGTACTCCCTTTGCAGCACAAGTTGCCGCACAATCTGTTGCAAAACAATCGATGGATCAAGGAATGAAACAAGCAGAAGTTGTTGTAAAAGGACCTGGCGCAGGACGTGAAACAGCAGTTCGTGCTCTACAAACAGCTGGTTTAGGAGTAACTTTAATCCGAGACATTACACCAATTCCTCATAATGGATGTCGACCTCCAAAAAAACGACGTGTATAAAAAATGAATTTCTTAAAACTAAAATGTTTAGAAGAAAAAAAGGAATCTAGGTTAAATCACTATGGTTCTTTTGTATTAGGTCCATTAATGTCTGGTCAGGGTATTACTGTCGGTAATTCAATTCGCCGTACTTTATTGTCAAATATACCAGGAGTAGCTATCACTTCAGTGCAAATTGTTGGTGCTGAACATGAATATTCAACTTTACCAGGTGTAAGGGAATCAGTTCTGGAAATACTATCAAATTTAAAACAAATTATTTTTACTACTACATTGGACTTTACCACTTCTAAAGTAGGGTTTATTCATGCAGTTGGTCCAGGTTCAGTATTTGCACAAGATTTACAACTACCAAGTTTTGTTGAACCAGTTGATAAAAATCAACATATTGCAACTTTAGAAAGTGATGGAGAGCTCCATATAAAGTTTACTTTAGAGCAAGATGAAGGGTATCGAACACAATCATTACCCATTTATAAAATTCCTGTGGAGTTACCCATTGATGCTGTTTTTATGCCTATTCGGCAAGTCAACTATAAAATTCAAACTGAAAAAGCATATAGTTCTTATCAAGAATATATATATGTCGAAATTTGGACAAATGGTAGTATTTCACCGCATCAAGCACTGCAGGAATCTGCTTCAAAACTACAAAATTTGTTTGAACAATTAAGAACTGTACCAGTGCCAGAAAATAAATTATTAGGGCAATGGAGTTACGCAATAAGACGTGACTTAGTACATAATTATCCATTATAAAGGAAAAAGGAAAAAATGTTATCAAATAACGGTGAATATATTGGGATTGGTCGACGAAAGTCATCTGTAGCAAAAATTAAAATAATTCCGGGAACAGGTCAAATTGAAATTAATGGAAGACCCGGTTTAGCGTACTTACAATACAACCCATCATATGTCGCTCAAATTCAGGGTCCTATGGAAGTATTAGGGCTAAGTACGAAATACGATGTATTAGTTAAAACAAAAGGTGGTGGTTTGACTGGGCAAGCTGAAGCAATCAAGCTAGGTGTTGCAAGAGCTTTATGCCAATTTAATATTGCTCACCGAGCACCTTTAAAGGTTGAAGGTTTTTTAACACGTGATGCAAGAATTAAAGAGCGCAAAAAATATGGTTTGAAGAAAGCTAGAAAAGCGCCTCAGTTTTCTAAACGTTAGCTTAAAATTTAGGGCCATACGGACTCGAACCGTAGACATTTTCGGTGTAAACGAAACGCTCTACCAACTGAGCTATAGCCCTTTTCAAACTATTTTAGCACAGAGTAGGTTTGGGGGGAATCGAACCCCCGTTTTTACACTTCGGAAGTGTATACTTTTATCCACTAAGCTACAAACCCTGTGATGAATGAATCACTTTGTTCTACCAGTTACTTTCAACCAATTTTGCGCTTCTATATAATTTGTCGGCGCAATTCGAATTGCTTCTTTCCAAAATTCAGCTGCTTTGTCAAAGAGAAGAGTAGAAATTTCTGTTTGATCGTTTTCTATTGCTTGTTCTCCTCGATAGTGATATATTACCGCAATATTATTTAAAGCCTGTGGCATAGAGGGGTTCCTTTCTAGCGCCTGGTAATAGTACTCAAGTGCTTTTCCATGTTCCCCATTACTTGTATGTATTAAACCAATATTGTAAAGTATGTAACTACGATCATAAGGATCTGTTTCAAGACGCATAGCTTCATAATAATTTTGTAAAGCTTCTGCATACTCTCCTTCTGCTTGGGCAGACATTCGTTACACTAGATATTGTATCTGTGTTCCAAAACCATACATGAATGTTGCCATTCATACGGCTCCTCGCATCCATTAAAGAGTCGACTTAGATTTTTTATCTAGGAAAAATGGAATATCGATTTATTTATATAAAGCACTACCTAAACGTAATGCAAAAACACCTGTAATTAATGCTGCAAATAAAGCAATAAAAACTTGACTATCTGATAAACTCATAAAAATCTCCTTGTAATTACAAATTACCCTGTCGTACTGATAATAATAGAATTACGATTGGGCCTGAAATTAAAATAAGGCCTAAACTAGCAAGCTGTGCCAATACTTCAAAATTCATAGTTAATTATTAAATTAATATTTTTCTTTCTTTATTGTACATGACATTTATTCATATGGAAGGGCTTATCGTCTAAGGGATAGGACAGGAACCTTCTAAGTTTCTAATGTAGGTTCGAATCCTACTAAGCCCATGCAAAGATGTCTCGAAAAGTATCTTGTACTTTTGTTCCAGAATCAATGGTTTCGAGTGGGTCTTTTCGTAATCTATGACGTAAACATAAAGTAATGATTCGAGAAATATCTTCAGTTGTTACTTCACGACGTCCTTCAAACGCAGCAATTGCTTTAGCTGCTCTATTTGTAACAATGTCTCCTCGTAAACCGTCAACATTTAACTCAGAACAGATTTGAGAAATTTGCACTCGATATTCATAAGAAATTTGTACTTCTGGTAAAAGTTCACGTGCTTCAATAATTTTTGTTGTTAATTCCTCTTGTGCTATCTGATACCCTGCTCTAAATTCGTTAGGGTTTGCATCAAATTCACTTCTTTGTTCGACGATTTTTACTCGTAAATCAGGTTCTTTGACAGTACCAATTTGTGCATGCATTCCAAAACGATCTAGTAATTGAGGTCTGAGTTCTCCCTCTTCCGGATTTCCTGAACCAACTAAAATAAATCGAGCTGGGTGGCAAATTGAAATACCTTCTCTTTCAACAGTATTCCACCCCGAAGCTGCCGAATCCAACAGCACATCTACCAGATGATCATCAAGTAAATTTACTTCATCGACATATAAAATACCACGGTTGGCTTTTGCTAATAGGCCTGGTTCAAATGCTTTTATACCATCTGTTAACGCTTTTTCAATGTCAATTGTCCCACAAACTCTATCTTCTGTAGCTCCTAAAGGTAGGTCTACCATAGGTATTTTAATTTGGGTTATTTCTAAAGTTTTACCACTAGTAATTTGTTGACGAACCTCTTCACTCATCGATTCAGTATCTTTCGGATCGGAGTTAAATGGATCATTAGCTACTACTTCAATTTCGGGTAATAGGTCTACCAGTGCTCGTACAGTGGTAGATTTTCCTGTTCCACGATCTCCCATAATCATTACACCACCAATTTTTGGGTCAATAACATTTAATATTAATGCTAGTTTCATTTCTTCTTGCCCAACAATCGCCGTAAAAGGAAAAATGGGTCTGTCTTGTTGTGTTGATGCCATATTTTTGTTCAATTCACAAATAAATTCTTATTACTCTTAATATCGTAAATCATTCTGATTTTGATTGCAAGAATTGACATTTTTTACATGTACTGAGTACAATAATACTATTAGATGCGGGTGTAGCTCAGTTGGTAGAGCTTCTGCCTTCCAAGCAGATTGTCGCGCGTTCGAGTCGCGTCACCCGCTTTCGACTCCGACAGCAGGCTAAAAACGTTTACCAGAAAGAGGCGGATGGGATTGACAGTTTATCCTTAAACAAGGTAAACTCCATTTCGGAACCAATATAT
>SL_7KL_010_BRINEDRAFT_10000033_pt1 | contig 54212 bp, 51 predicted proteins | sample SodLak_010_BRINE_FD_10663 | JGI IMG/M metagenome (IMG submission 10663)
GGCGCGTCATGACGCGCCGCGCAACAGGTTAGGTAGGTCGGATCACTCGATCAAACCAGCTTCGCGGAAATACCGCTCGGAGCCGGGATGCAGTGGCGCTGACAGACCATCGCTGACCATTTCGCTTGGATCGAGGTTCGCCAATGCGGGGTGCAGTGCGGTGAACTGATCAAGGTTCTCGAAAATCGCACGTGTGACCTGATAGCCAACTTCTTCGCTGACCTCGTCCGAGCTGACAAATGTGGCGCCCACACCAAAGGTGGTGATGTCCTCATCTGTGCCGCGATACATGCCGCCGGGAATGGTGGCCATGCGGTAATAGTCACGCTCTCCCACCAGTTCGCGGATTGCGTCGTTATCGACATTCACCAGAATTGTATCGCACGCGGTGGTTGCTTCCTGAATCGCACCGGACGGGTGTCCGACAGTATAGACGATTGCATCGACATTGTTGTCGCACAGCGCCAAGGACTGCTCGGCCGGTGGCAATTCTGTAGCTTGCGAAAAGGTGTCAAGCGTCCAGCCCATTGCTTCCATCACGACATCCATTGTGCCACGCTGGCCGGACCCCGGATTGCCGATATTGACGCGCTTGCCTTCCAGATCATCGAATGTGGTGATCCCGGAATCAGCCCGTGCCACGACGGTAAACGGCTCTGGGTGCAGCGAGAAGACAGCGCGCAGACCTTCAAACGCCCCATCTTCTTCAAAGCTGGAGCTGCCATTGTAAGCGTGGAACTGCCAGTCGGATTGCGCAACGCCAAATTCCAGCTCGCCCGAACGGATCGCGTTGATGTTGAAGATCGACCCACCGGTTGATTCCACACCACACCGGATGCCATGCTCGGCACGGTCGCGGTTCACCAGACGGCAAATCGCACCACCTGCGGGGTAGTAGACGCCAGTTACGCCGCCAGTACCGATAGAGATGAAGGTTTCTTGCGCAAGCGCAGTCGTCCCCATCATCATACCTGCAGCAACCAGTCCTGCTGTAAACGGTTTGTTCATGTATTCCTCCATGTGAAACGCTGCTATTTCGGTGCAGCAAAAGGGTTCTGTAGCCACGCCTGTTTTAGGCTATGTGGCGCGTCCCATAGGATGAGTGGACTGCGACAACACAATGGAGTCAACCCTGAAACACATCTTGGTGAAAAACCAAGGTCAATTATTTGTTTATACGAGTAAAACTCTGGAACTTTCTGCAAATCGACACCAGAAATTTCACACATCCAAGCGACTCAAACCGATTTGGGCACGCACAGGACATGTGAAGCGTCACTCAAGGCCACACGATCGTGTAGGGCGTATTGTGGGACAGATCACACGGAAAGGCGGGTTTCCGCGATACCCACGAACCAACTGCAACCATAGGGAATTATCTCATCGTTGAAATCATATTCCGGATGGTGCAGCCCCGGCCCCTCGCCTGCGCCAAGCACGATATAGGCACCGGGGCGCTCTTCGAGCATGTAGGAAAAATCCTCACCCCCCATATTGAAACCCGCTTCAAGGCATTGGTTGGACACGTCCAAGGCCACGTCGCGCGCAATCTTGGTTTCGGCCTCATGGTTGACCATGACGGGATAGCCTTCGACAAACTCCACTTCGGCTGACGCGCCAAATGCCGCCGCAGTACCTTGCGCCACGGCATGAAGCCGTGTCTCTGCCAGTTTGCGCAAACCTGCATCATGGGTGCGGATGGTACCACGCAACTCCACCCGTTGAGGAATGACATTATACGCCTGCGACTCGGTGCGCACCCCGCAGACAGACATGACGATATTCTGTGTCGGGTCTGCATTGCGGCTGGCGATGGTCTGCAACGCCAGAATAAGGTGGCTGGCAGCAACAGTCGGGTCGATGGTCGCGTGCGGTTTGGCGGCGTGTCCGCCCAGCCCCTCAACCGTGATGCGAAACTCGTCACACGCGGCGTAGAACGCGCCTGCGCGAATGTTGAACTCGCCCAAGCCGTGGCCGGGGCGATTGTGCATGGCATAGACTTCCTGAATGCCAAACCGCGCCATCAGCCCCGCGTCACACATCACCTTGGCCCCTGCCCCGCCTTCTTCGGCAGGCTGGAAGATGACGGCAACAGTGCCATCGAAATTGCGCGTTTCGCACAGGTATTTTGCAGCACCCAGCAGCATTGCCGTGTGCCCGTCATGACCACAGGCATGCATCTTGCCATGGTGAATGGAAGTATAGGGTTTGCCCGTCGCCTCCATGATTGGCAGCGCGTCCATATCCGCGCGCAGGCCCACCACCCGGCCAGAGGCACGGCTGCGCCCATGTATAAGCCCCACAAGCCCGGTTACGCCGATCTTTTCGATCACCTCATCACATCCGAAATCCCGCAATTTTTCGGCCACGATTTGCGCCGTGCGGTGGCATTCAAACTGCAATTCCGGGTGCGCGTGAAAATCACGCCGCCATTCCGTGATCTCGGGCAGCAATTCGGCGAAACGGTTACGTATGGGCATGATGATCCTGACAGATTTACACTCTTGCCGCAAAACCTAGCCCTACATTGGGCGGGCTACAAGGCGTCAGTCCTCGAACAGTTCAGACTGGCCCTGTTCTGGCCCGTCCTCTGCCTCATCATCAGGCATCACTGACTGGCCCGGTGGCGGACGGCTGTCCAGAAGCCCCGCTTCGCGCAATTCTTTCAGCCCCGGCAAGTCACGCGCACTTTCCAGCCCGAAATGGTCAAGGAATTCATCCGTCACCACAAATGTCACCGGACGCCCCGGTGTCATCCGGCGGCGCCCCAGCCTGATCCATTCCAGTTCAAGCAACTGGTCTACAGTTCCACGCGACACGGCGACGCCGCGAATCTCCTCTATCTCGGCGCGCGTGACGGGCTGGTGATAGGCGATGATAGCAAGCGTCTCAATGGCGGCGCGCGAGAGTTTGCGCGTCTCGACCCGTTCGGTTTGCATAAGCCAGCCCAGATCCGGCGCGGTGCGCAGGGCATAGCGGTCGTCGATACGCAAAAGATTGACACCGCGCCCCATATAGCGCGACCGCAGATGCACCAGCGCTTCAGCCGGATCGCAGCCCGGTGGCATACGCTCGGCTATCTCGGACAGGGTCAGCGGCGAAGCGCAGGCAAACAAGATCGCCTCGACCATGCGCTCTTGCTCGGCGATGGGGGGGGCGGAAAACAGGCTGGGGCTGTCTTCGGTGCTGCGTGGGTGGTGCGCCTGTGCTTCGGTGTCATCTTCCATCTCGTGCCTCATTGCCCGGTCTTGCGCCGCAAATGCAGGGGCGCAAAGGTGTCGGACTGTCGTAATTCGATCTGGCCCTGCTTGGCCAGTTCCAACGTCGCAGCAAACGTGGACGCAATCGCAGAGCGTTTGCGCGCAGGCGCGCCGCGCCAACCTTCGGGCAGATAAGCCTGAAGGCTGGTCCAATCCCCTGCCCCTGGCACCATCTGCCGCAACCGTTCCAGCGCTGCCTCATACGGGTAGATGTCCGAGCGATCAAAGGCATAGGGCCGGAACTCATCGCGCGTGCGCAGTCTGGCATAGGCGCGCATCAGATCCAGTAGGCTGGCCTCGAACAATGTCTTGCGATTGACGGCCAAGGCTTCGGGTGCGCCGCGCGCGAAGAAATCGCGCCCTTTCTGGTCGCGCCCCATCAGCCGGGCTGCCGCCTCTCGCATTGCTTGCAGGCGCTCCAACTGAAACGCCAGATGGGCTGCCAGCTCTGCGCCACTTGGCCCTTCTTCGGACGGGTCGGGTGGCAGCAACAGGCGCGATTTCAGATAGGCCAGCCACGCGGCCATGACCAGATAATCGGCGGCCAATTCAATGCGCAACGAGCGCGCGCGCTCCACAAAGCCCAAATATTGTTCCGCCAGATGCAGCACTGAAATGCGGCGCAGATCAACTTTTTGCGTGCGTGACAGCGTCAACAGCAAATCAAGCGGACCTTCAAACCCGTCAACATCAACGATCAGCGCCTCGGCTTCTCGCCGAGCGATTACACTGTCGTCATTGTCGAATAGATCGGACATGATCTGCCTTGTTTTCAGCGATCATACGCCGCCGCCAAGTGTCATGTCCATCACACACTCGCAACATGGCGTTCCCAGTCGCGCAGCCGCGCCACATAGCGTGCCAATGTGTCTATCTCCAGATTGATCCGGTCCCCCAAGGCAATGTCACCCCATGTTGTGACCTGCTTGGTATGCGGAATCAGATTGATGCCAAATTCAGCGCCGGACACCTCATTGACGGTCAGCGATGTACCATCGAGTGCCACAGACCCTTTTGGCGCGATGAATCCCGCCAGATGATCGGGCGCGCGAAACACCAACCGCGTGCTGCCGCCCTCATCGGTCAGGCCAACCACCTCGGCCACGCCATCCACATGGCCCGAGACGATATGACCGCCCAACTCGTCACCGACCTTAAGGGCACGTTCCAGATTGACGCGCTTGCCCAGCGTCCAGCCCCCCAGATTAGTTTTCGACACAGTCTCTGCCGAGACTTGCACCTCGTACCAGTCCGGCCCTTTTGCAACGACCGTCAGACACACCCCGTCCGATGCAATTGATGCGCCTAGATCGACGCTGGCCATGTCATAGCCCGTGCCAATGCGCGCCCGCAGGTCGCCTTCCTGTGTCAAGGCACGGATCTCACCAATATCCGTAATGATCCCTGTGAACATCTCGGTTCCTTTCCCAAAACCTGCATCCCCGGCAGAGGTAACGCTGCCACAGCTTGATGACAAGCGCGCCATAAATCTACCGCATTTATTTAACATTGTGTCGCACAGAGCATCAAAGCGCGCCCAAACGGTCGCGCGGCGCTGCACCGACAAAAGTTGTAGATGAGTTGGAACGATTTCATGACCGATAGTGGCGAAAACAGACGGTTTCTGTTCCTGCAAGGGCCACATGGCTGGTTCTTCAACCGGCTGGCACAAGGGTTGCGTGCCGCAGGCGCAGAAGTCTGGCGCGTCGGTTTCAATCAGGGGGATGCATTTTTCTGGCGCGACAAGGCGCATTACATCCCCTTTGACGCGACACAGGATCAATGGCCCAGCCGCATTCGTGAACTTATCGAGCAACACAAGATCACCGACATCGCGCTTTATGGCGATGTGCGCCCGGTTCATGCCGAAGCGGTCAAGGCTGCCCGCGACTTGGGGGTGACGATCCATATATTCGAAGAAGGGTATCTGCGCCCCTATTGGGTCACATATGAACGCGACGGCGCAAACGGGAATTCTGCGCTGATGAATATCGACCTGCCAGAAATGCGCAAGGCGCTGGAAAAATGCGATCTTGAACTGCCTGATCCGCCCGCACATTGGGGCGATATGCGCCAGCACATCTTTTATGGTGCGCTATATCATTTCTGTGTCATGGCCTTTAACCAGCGCTACCGGAATTTCCGCCCCCATCGTGACATGTCGGTCAGTCAGGAATTTGGCTTGTATATGAAACGGTTGTGGCTAATGCCGCTGCATTGGGTCGAACGGCACATCGAAAGCTGGCGGGTGCGCAACGGTGGCTTTCCCTATCATCTTGTTCTGCTTCAGCTTGAACATGACAGCAGCTTTCGCGCGCACAGCCCCTTCAAGTCGCAAACGCAATTTCTTGAAAAGGTCTTTTCTGGTTTCGCACGCGGCGCAGCACGGCACCACCATCTTGTTATCAAAGCACACCCCCTCGAAGATGGCCGCGCACCCCTGCGCGAAACCATCCGCCATCTGACCAAAACGCACGGGCTGGAAGGGCGCGTCCATTATCTCCGGGGCGGCAAACTTGCACGGCTGTTGAACCACGCGCGATCTGGTGTCACCGTCAATTCGACTGCGGCACAACAGGTGCTATGGCGCGGTATGCCCTTGCGGATTTTTGGCCGCGCGGTCTATGACAAGCCTGAATTTGTCTCGGATCAGTCGATCCGCGCGTTTTTTGCGCAACCAAAGCGCCCCGATGCGCGTGCATATCGTGACTACCGCCATTTCCTGCTGGAAACGTCGCAAATCCCCGGTGGCTACTATTCGTTGGGGGGGCGACGCCAGTTGATGCGACATCTGGTAGATATGATGCTGGCCGCAGATGACCCCTACACCTCTCTGATCCGCGGAGACGCGGCACCAAGGCAACAGTTGCGGATGGTCAGATAGGCGCTAACCCGTTTCACTGCTTGGCGTTTTCACGCGGACCCTGTATGTTAAATAAAAAAATCTGAGGCAAACCCCAAGAAGGAGCCCGAGCAGTGTTCGCAAAATCTTTTACCCTGGGCCGCAGGATGGCCCTGGTTATGGCTGTAATCGCAGTCGCATCCTGCGCCGTTTCACGCGACGGACCCAGCAAACGAGAAATTTATGAAGGGTCTGTTATGCGCTCTGGCGATGCGCATATCATCATGGTTAACAAACGTGTAAGCGAAGCCGCAAATAAGCCGCAGGCCTTGGGCTTCAGCCACGCCCTGCGCGCAGGCGCGCTCATGGGCGGCGACACGATCCGTCCAGGCGATGTCATCCGCTTAAATGTGTATGAAAATGTACCTGAAGGCCTCCTCGCGCCGTCCGGAACCAACAATGCCGTTATCGAGGAAGTGCAGGTCGATGACGCGGGCTTCATCTTTGTGCCCTATGCAGGTCGCGTGCGTGCAGCGGACCATACCCCGGATGCACTGCGCCGCATCTTGACGCAATCTCTGGATGAACAAACTCCCGATCCTCAGGTCATGGTCACGCGCGCACCCGGTGACGGCGCAACTGTCTCTGTTGTAGGCGGCGTTGGCGCACAAGGCGTCTATCCCGTGACCCGTGCCAGCAACCGCCTCTCTTCAATGATCGCGACGGCAGGTGGCCTGAACATCCCACTGGAAACAGCACAAGTTTTGGTCACGCGCGGCAATCGGCAGGACTCGGCATGGTTGCAGGACATTTATTCCGATCCTTCGCTTGATATTGCCATGCGCGCAGGCGACCGGATTCTGCTGCGTCAGGATCAGCGATCTTTCACTGTGCTCGGTGCGACAGGCAGCGCAGATCGCATGACCTTCGACACACGGCAGATTTCAGCTATTGATGCGATTGCCATGGTCGGCGGGCTTGATCCGCTGCGTGCAGACCCGAAAGGTGTCTTTATCTTCCGCGACGAAATCCCCGAAGTTGCAACTGAGATTCTGGGCATAGGTCAATTCGTAACGGATGTGCGCTTTGTATATGTTCTGGACCTGACGGCCCCAACCGGAATGTTCAACGCGCGTGACTTCAAGGTCCGCGACGGCGATACGATCTTCGTGACCGAGGCGTCATCAGCGGTCTGGGCACGTCAGATATCTTCGCTGACCGGNGCACTCACAGCGGCTGGCGCGGTCCGACGCGCTGCCGACTAAAGATCTCGGTCTCACATGCAAAATCTTCCGCCAGAAAATCTTTACGCATATTCTGGCGGATTTCTTGGCCCCGGTCGGCAAGCACGGCGCATTCGCCGCATCCTGTCACTTGCCGGACTTGCGCTTCGCATCGGGTTTCCGGGCAAGGGTGACGGGGTAGTTGTCTGGGGCCATGCCAAACGTGCTGCACGCGGCGAATGGGTTGCGACCCGCCGCGGCGCGCAACTCCTGCGTCTGGAAGATGCCTTTTTGCGCTCGCTCTTTCCGGGCCGCATGGGCGAGCCGACCCTTGGGCTGTTGATCGACGGCCAAGGCGCACATTATGATCCCGCCACCCCGTCCGATATCGAGACATTGCTGGCCACCAACCCGCTTGATGATCATGCACTGCTGGAACGCGCGCGCCTTGGCATGGCGCGGTTGAAAACGCTTCAGCTTTCAAAATACGCGGCGCACGACCCCGATCTCTCCGCGCCCCCGCCTGGATATGTTNTGGTCATTGATCAAGTGCGCGGCGACGCCTCGCTCACGCAGGGCGGGCTGGATGGCCCGCTGTCACCGCATCTGTTTCGTGATATGCTGGTACAGGCGCAACTGGATTTTCCGGGTGCGCGTATCATCATCCGCACCCATCCTGAAACGCAGAATGGCCACAGGCAGGGCCATTTTACCCCCGCCGATGCAGCGGAAGATCACATCACGCTTCTGTCCGATCCCGTCTCGCCTTGGGAATTGCTGGAAGGAGCATTGGCTGTTTACACAGTATCCTCCCAGCTTGGGTTTGAGGCGATTTTCGCGGGCCATAAACCGCGCGTTTTTGGCCTGCCGTTTTATGCCGGCTGGGGGCTAACCGTCGATCAGACCCCTCATCCCCGCCGCCGACGCAAACTGACCCGCGCACAGCTTTTCGCAGGGGCCATGCTGCTCTATCCGACATGGTATGATCCCTGCCGCGACCGGCTGTGCACGTTCGAGGACGCGCTTGATCATCTGGAGGCTCAGACCCGCAGCTGGCGCGAAGATCGCCACGGGTATGTCGCACTGAACATGCGACTTTGGAAGCGCGCGCATCTGCGGGCTTTCTTCGGGCGCTGGAAAAAACTGCGTTTCGCAAAGACGCCGCGCACCGAACAGCCTGTGCTGGTCTGGGGAATGGCAGATGGGCCTGCGCAGGCAATCCGCATTGAGGATGGCTTTTTGCGCTCACGCGGGCTCGGGGCGGATCTTACCCCGCCGCTGTCATTGGTCGCCGATGATTTGGGGATCTATTACGATCCAACAACTCCCTCACGGTTTGAAGCGCTCATAGCGGCGCCCCTTCCGCCCGGCGGCGAGGCGCGCGCGACCGCACTTATGGAACGCATCCGCGCGCAGAGGCTCAGCAAATACAACCTCGACCATGCGCTGCCCGAACTGCCGCAAGGGCACCGCATCCTTGTCCCCGGTCAGGTCGAAGATGATGCCTCCATCCGGCTGGGCGCCGGGACAATTCGCACCAATCTTGCCCTTCTGGCCGAGACGCGCCGCCGCAACCCGGACGCGCAGATCCTCTACAAACCCCATCCCGACGTCGAGGCAGGCCTGCGCCCCGGCGCGATCCCCCCCTCAGAGGCCCTGCGCCATGCCGATATGGTGCTGGAACAGGCTGATCCCGCCCAACTGCTCGCACATGTCGACGCACTTTGGACAATGACCTCAACCATGGGATTCGAGGCGCTTTTGCGAGAGGTGCCTGTCACAACGTTTGGCGCGCCCTTTTATGCAGGTTGGGGCCTGACCTGTGACTTGGGCGCGGCGCCCGCGCGCCGCACGGCCCGCCCCAGTCTTGCCGCCCTAGCCCATGCGGCGCTCATCGCCTATCCGCGCTATTTCGACCCTGTCTCGCGCCTGCCCTGCCCGCCAGAGGTCGCAGTCGAGCGCCTTTCAGATCACAGCTCTTCGCGCCCCCCAAGCTTGCGTCTGCTGGCAAAACTGCAAGGGCTGTTTGCAAGTTATGCCCCGCTCTGGCGCTAGGCAGGCATTTTCTTGCGTCAAATACTCATCTTGGGGGGAATGCAGCGCCAAGCTGTATGGGGGGCGAAAGCCCCCCACATCTGACAATAGACTTGGCCGAAGGCCACATTCAGATCAGATGCGCTCAGTCGTTCAGCAGCCGGCTGACCACAATCGTGACCTCTGGCTTCTTGCCGATCTCTTCCATCACCACCTGACGCACGACTCGCCGCAACCCGTCATTCAGCTTGTCATCATCCGCCAGAACCTTGTGGCCCGCGCGCGAGACAAACTCTTCCAGCGCGCTCTCGATCACTTCATTCAGCATCTGCCCGCCGCGCGCTTCTGGGCGCAGACCCGCGATCTCGGCCCAAGGTGCGCCAAGCGCCTCATTCTCTTCATCCAGAATAAGGGTGACAAACACATGCCCGCCGATGGCCATACGAATCCGGTCGCGGATAATTCCGTCCATCGCACCAATCAAACGGCTGCCATCCAGATAGATACGGCCTGTGGGCACTTCATCTACCAAGCCCGGCACATCGCCGGTCAGGTCCAGAACGGAACCGTTGGGCACGACGACTGACTGCATCCCGCTCGAAAGCGCAAGTTTGGCATGTTCGTGCATCATGCGATGCTCGCCATGCATAGGGATCATCACCTTGGGCGAAATCAGGTCATGCATTGCCACCAGATCAGGCCGGTTGGCATGGCCCGATACATGGTACAGCCGTGCAGAATTATCGAGGACATCTACCCCCATCTGCGACAGCGCGTTAACCACACGCCCCACTTCGCGCTCGTTTCCCGGAATCGTCATGGAGGAGAACAGGAACGTATCCCCTTCCTTCATGCTCAACCCCATGTAATTGCCACGTGCCAACTGGCTGGAAGCCGCGCGGCGTTCGCCTTGCGATCCGGTGACGATCAGCAGCAGGTTTTCACGCGGGATGGATTTTGCTTCTTCCGGGCTGATCGTGTTCGGGAAATCCGTCAGAATACCGGCCTCTCTGGCCACTTGCGTCATGCGCAGCATCGCGCGGCCCATCAGACAGACAGAGCGTCCCGCCTCTTGTGCGGCCACTGCCAGTGTTTTCAGCCGCGCCACGTTTGACGCGAATGTCGTGGCCACAACCATACCCTTGGCGTCGCGCATCAGATCTGCAATCGGGCCATTCAGCGTGGCCTCGGACCGGCCTGCATGCAGGTTCATCACATTGGTGCTGTCACAAAACAGCGCCTTGACCCCTGTACGGCCGATTTCCGCCAACAATGCAGGGTCATGCGGCTCGCCCACACCCGGTGTTTCATCGGCTTTGAAATCGCCCGAATGCACGATCCGCCCTTCTGGCGTGTCGATGATCAGACCAGAGGCTTCGGGCAGCGAATGCGCCACAGGGAAGAACTGCACCCGGAAGGGGCCCAACTCCAGCGCCTCGGGGGCCTTGCCCACGGTGATCACCTGCTTGGGGTCCTGGCCTGCATCCTGCATCTTCAGCCGTGCAATCCGTGCCGTGAAATCACGCGCATAGACCGGCACCTGCAACTTGTCCCAAAGCAGGCCGACAGCGCCAACATGATCTTCATGTGCGTGGGTGATGATGATCGCTTCCAGACGGTCGCGGCGTTCTTCCAGCCACGAGATGTCGGGCAGGATCAGATCAACGCCGGGGCTGGAATCCATATCTGCAAAGGTAACACCCAGATCTACCAAGATCAGACGCTCGCGCCCTTTAGGGCCATAGCCGAACACATAGGCGTTCATGCCCACCTCGCCTGCCCCCCCAAGGGGAAGGTAGATCAGTCTGTCTTTGCTCATGGTCGCTCCTCGCTACCGTTTATCTTGTTATATGCGTGAATGACGCGAAGGCCATGCAATGTCAGATCATCCTCGACCCTGTCAAACAGGGTTTCGGCTTGGGCGAATAACGGCGCCAACCCGCCTGTGCCGACCACCGTCATCGGTTCGCCATACTCGGCCTTGATCCGCGCAGTTATACCCTCGATCAGTCCGATATAGCCCCAGAACACGCCCGACTGTATACATTCAACCGTATTCGTGCCAATCACCTTGTCAGGACGCGAAATATCGACATGCGGCAGGGCCGCGGCCCCCTGATGCAAGGCCTCAAGGCTCAGGTTGACGCCCGGTGCGATCACCCCGCCCACATAAGCCCCGTCATGGGCCACCACATCGAAATTCGTGGCGGTGCCGAAATCCACCACGACTACATCGCCGCCAAAGCGTTCAAACGCGCCTGCCGCATTGGCCAGCCGGTCGGGACCGGGCCTGACCCCGTCATCCACGCGCGGCGCCACTGGCAACAGGCATTCAGGCTTGCCGACCACCAAGGGGCGGCAGTTGAAATATCGGTCACACAACACCCGTAGGTTGAAAACCACCCGCGGCACGGTCGAGGCGATGATGACATCGCTGATGTCCAACTCGACCCCCTTGATCCGCATTAATGTGGACAGCCACACAAAATACTGATCCGCCGTGCGCATATGCTCGGTAGAGGTGCGCCATGTAGCCAGAACCTGCGCCCCGTCCCAGACAGAAAACACCGTATTGGTATTGCCGCAATCAATAGTCAGAAGCATACGCCTGCCCCCCCGATCATGAGAAATAGACTTCTGCCGCAGGAATGGCACGCAGGCCATGTGTCATGCGCAGCACAAGGGCACCAGTTGCATCGATCCCCTCGAACGTGCCTTCATGCGTTTCAGTCACCGTTCGCGCGACAATCGGCTGGCCCAAACGCGCTGCGCGGGCCAGCCACGCCTGCCGGATGGGCGCAAAGCCATAGGTCACCAACTGGTGGTCCCAGCGCGCATAGGCAGGTGCCAGAATATCCAGAAATTCCTCAGGCGAAGCGCAGATACCTGTCTCGGACATCAGGCTGACAGGGGAAACCGCGCCCGCCTCGCCCTCGGGGGCGTGTTGCAGGTTGACGCCGATTCCGATGGCCAGATGGCCGACCTGCGCACTGTGACCAATGCTTTCCAGCAAGATACCTGCCAGCTTGCCGCCATTCAGCAGCACATCATTGGGCCATTTCAGCGCAAAACTCTCAGGCCGTCCGGTCAGTGTGAGCAGCGTCTCGTGTAGCGCAAGGGCCGCAACAAAGGACCGCAGCGCCACCTGATCGGGCGGGCCACCGGGACGGGTGAGATAGGTTGCGGCAAAGTTGCCTTCCGGGTCGCGCCAGTCGCGCCCGCGCCGCCCGCGCCCTTTGGTCTGGCGCAGGGCCAGAATCCAAGTCGGTCCAGACAGGCCGGGTGCGATGCGCGCGGCTTCGGCATTGGTGCTGTCGATTTCGGGCAGAACAATCCGCCCGACGCCTTCGGGCCAGTTACTTGACAAGAGCATTTGCCGCCAACGCGGCCGCACCCTCAATCCCGAACAGGTTAATCACCCCAAGCACCATGATCGCCGCCGAAGCCACCAGAAGCGTGGCCTGCACAGGTGCGCGCACGGTATCCATCGGCTCCACTTCCTCGCCGAAATACATGTAATAGACGATGCGCAGGTAATAGAACGCGCCGATAACCGACGCCACGACACCTGCAACGGCCAGCCATGTCATGCCCGCCTCAACCGCTGCCCACAACACATAGAATTTGCCAAAGAAGCCGACCAATGGCGGCACGCCTGCAAGGCTGAACATCAGCACCAGCAGTGCCAATGCGCGCAACGGCTCGGCCTTTGAGTACTGGCGCAGGCTGTCGATATCAGCCACAGGTTTTCCATCGCGCGACATGGTCAGAATAAAGGCAAACACCCCGATATTCATCGTCACATAGATCGCCATATAGACCAGCATCCCCTGCACACCCTGCGCAGTACCCGCCGCAAGGCCCACGAGCGCAAAGCCCATATGCGTGATAGAGGAATACGCCATCAGCCGCTTGATATCGCGCTGACCAATGGCAGCGATTGCCCCCACAAACATGGATGCGACCGCCAGAAAGGCGATAATCTGCGTCCAGTCGCCGGGCACCACCCCAAAGGCATCGTGCACCACACGCGCGATCAGCGCAATCGCCGCAACCTTCGGGGCGGTTGCAAAGAACGCGGTCACGGGCGTTGGCGCGCCTTCATACACATCGGGTGTCCACATATGGAACGGCACCGCCGACACTTTGAACGCCAGCCCCGCCAGCATAAAGGCCAGCCCCATCAACAGGCCAATCGACATGCCATCTTCCGAAATGGTCGTGATGATGCCCGCAAACAGCGTTGTCCCCGAATAGCCATAGGTCAGCGACGCGCCATAGAGCAGCAAGCCAGAGGCCAAAGCGCCAAGGATAAAGTATTTCAAACCCGCCTCGGTCGAGCGCAGCGAGTCGCGATTCATAGTGGCGACGACATAGAGCGCGAGCGATTGCAGCTCTAACCCCATATAAAGTGCGATCAGATCCCCGGAGGAGACCATCAGCATCATGCCCACAACCGACAAGGCGATCAGGATGGGATACTCGAATTTCAGCAAGCCCCGCGCGGCCATATAGCTCTGGCCCATGACCATCACGACCGCAGCCGAGAACAGGATCAGCATTTTTGAGAAATGCGCGAAGGCGTCGGCAATATACATGCCGTTGAAGGCTGTTTGCGCTTCCAGTCCCTTGGAACCGGCAAGCAGGCCCAGCAACACCATCAGCCCCGCAGTTGCCCATAGGATTGGCTCTGCCAGCTTGTCCTTGCCGCCATACACACCCACCATCAGCGCCGCCATGGCAAACAATGCCAGCACGATTTCGGGCAGCGCCGTATAGAGATCAGCTCCGATCATCGCGAGACCTTTCAGTTCTGTACATGCTGGGATGCGGCCTCATGGGCCTGCAACGCCAGCGTATGCCCGTCGACCATCGCAGTGACCGAGGGGCCTATGATATCTGTGACAAGGGCGGGATACACCCCAAGGAGCAGCGTCATCGCAACCAGCGGCCCGATCAGCAGCTTTTCGCGGCGGTCCATATCCTTGATGCCTTTCAGCGATTCCTTGATCAACTCGCCCATGACAACACGGCGGAACAACCACAGCGCATAGCCCGCCGACAAGATCACACCGGTCGCCGCAAATAGCGCCACCCATGTGTTGACCTGAAACACACCCATGAAGGTTAGGAATTCGCCGACAAAGCCCGATGTGCCCGGAAGGCCGACATTCGCCATGGTGAACAGCAAAAACACCGCTGCATAAACCGGCATACGGTTAATCAGCCCGCCATAGGCCGCAATTTCGCGCGTGTGCATCCGGTCATAGATCACACCCACCGCGAGAAACAGCGCACCCGAGATAAAGCCGTGGCTGATCATCTGGAAAATCGCGCCATCAAGGCCCTGCTGGTTGGCCGCAAAGATGCCCATAGTCACAAAGCCCATATGCGCGACCGAGGAATAAGCGATCAACTTCTTCATATCGTCCTGCATCAGCGCCACCAACGATGTGTAGACGATGGCAATGGCCGACAGCCAAAGCACCAAAGGCGCAAAGATATCAGAGGCCACTGGGAACATCGGCAGAGAGAAGCGCAAGAACCCGTAGCCACCCATTTTCAGCAGCACCGCCGCCAGAATGACCGAGCCTGCGGTAGGGGCCTGAACATGCGCATCCGGCAGCCATGTATGCACCGGCCACATCGGCATTTTTACAGCGAAAGACGCAAAGAACGCCAGCCACAACAACGTTTGCAGCCCGCCGATCACCTGCCAGCCAGCAAGACTGAACGTCTCGGTGCTGAACTGGTGTTGAAGCAGTGTCGGAATATCAGTCGTGCCCGCATCCACATACATTGCGATCATCGCGATCAGCATCAGCACGGAACCAAGGAACGTATAGAGGAAGAACTTGAACGCGGCATAGATGCGCTCCTTGCCGCCCCAGATACCAATGATCAGGAACATCGGGATCAGGCCCGCCTCGAAGAACAGATAGAACAGCACCAGATCGAGCGCGGTAAACACGCCAATCATAAGCGTTTCCAGCAGCAGAAATGCGATCATGTATTCCTTGACCCGGTGCTTCACATTCCAGCACGCGCCAATGGTGATGGGCATAAGGAATGTGGTCAGCATCACAAACAGGATCGAGATGCCATCCACCCCCATCTTGTAGGTAAAGCCCATGATCCAGTCGTGTTCTTCGACAAACTGAAAGCCGGTATCTTGCGGGTCAAACCCGACCAGCAGAATAAGCGAGGCCGCAAACGTCGCCAATGTTGCTGCAAGTGCGACCCATTTAGCATTGTTCTGGGCTGCTTCATCTTCGCCACGCAGAAAGATCGCCAGAATGGCCGCAGCAATTGCCGGGGTAAAGGTGATGATGGACAGCAGGTTCAGCATCAGTTTGCCCCCCCTGTCAGTGTGACAAAGGTGACAATCACGACAATCCCCAGAACCATTGCAAACGCGTAGTGGAACACAAAGCCGGATTGCGCCCGACCGGCTAGTTTGGTGATGAAGGGAATAATTCCCATCGCCAGCCCGTTGATGCCGCCATCAATCACCGCACCATCGCCTTTTTTCCAAAGGAACCGCCCCATGAATTTAGTTGGGCGCACAAACAGGAAATCGTAAATCTCGTCGAAATACCATTTGTTCAGCAAGAACTGATAGGCACCGGGGAATGTCTCGGCCAGACGCTTGGGCAGTGACGTGTCGCGGATGTAGAACATATAAGCCAGTCCCAAACCCAGCAGCATGGCGATGAAGGGCGACACCTTGACCCAGCCCGGCACATAATGCGCCTCCGAGATAAGGTCGTTGCCTTCGGCCATGAAAATCGCAGCGCCGAAATAGTCGCGCACCTGATCGGTGGACCCGAAGAACGGACCATAGAACACCATGCCCGCCAAAACCGAACCCACTGCCAGAACCGCCAGCGGCACCAGCATGACAGTCGGGCTTTCATGGGCGTGTTCATGTGTGTGCTTGTCACCGCGCGGGCTGCCCCAGAAGGTCAGGAACATCAGCCGCCAGCTATAGAAGCTGGTCATCAGCGCGGCGGCCACCAAAGCCCAGAACGCATAGCCTGCGCCCGCCGCGAAGGTCGACTCGATGATCGCATCCTTGGACACGAACCCCGCAAAGCCGATCATNGTCAGCGGAATGCCCACCCCGGTGATCGCAAGTGTGCCGATCAGCATGGCGTAGAACGTGTAGGGCATCTTGTGCCGCAACCCGCCATAATTGCGCATGTCCTGCTCATGATGCATCCCGTGGATCACGGACCCTGCACCAAGAAACAGCATCGCCTTGAAGAACGCATGAGTCAGCAGGTGGAACATGGCCACCGAATAGACGCCCACACCCGCCGCGACGAACATGAAACCCAGTTGCGAACAAGTCGAATAGGCGATCACGCGCTTGATGTCGTTTTGCACAAGGCCAACCGTTGCCGCGAACAGCGCAGTCATTGCCCCGATGAACACCACAAACGCCATAACCTCAGGCGTGTATTCCATCAGTGGCGACATGCGCGCGACAAGGAATACGCCCGCCGTGACCATCGTTGCCGCATGGATCAGCGCGGACACAGGTGTCGGCCCTTCCATCGCGTCGGGCAACCATGTGTGCAGGAACAGTTGCGCCGATTTGCCCATCGCGCCGACGAATAGCAGAAACGCGATCAGGTTGGCTGCGTTCCAGTCCGTCCACAGGAAGCTGACAGTGGTTTCAGCCAGCATCGGCGCTGCGGCAAACAAATCATCATACTGGATCGAGTCGACCAGAAAATAGATCACCATCAGCGCAAGGATCAGCCCCATATCGCCCACACGGTTCACGATAAACGCTTTCATCGCCGCCGCACCGGCGCTTTGCTTGCGGAAATAGAACCCGATCAGCAGGTACGAGGCCAGCCCAACCCCTTCCCAGCCGAAGAACAGTTGCACCAGATTATCTGCTGTGACCAGCATCAGCATGGCAAAGGTAAACAGGGACAAATACGCGAAAAAGCGGGGCCGATAGCTTTCATTCTCGCGGAAATTATCATCATGCGCCATGTAGCCAAAGCTGTACAGATGCACGAGCGCCGAGACTGTGGTGATGACAATCAACATTACTGCCGTCAGACGGTCCAGACGGATCGCCCAGTCGCCGACAAGCGACCCGCTGTCGATCCAGCGCATCAGGGTGATTTGCTGGACAGACCCGTCATGCGTCAGGAAGATAACCCATGACAAGAGCGCCGACAGCATCAGAAGCGCGGTGGCGATGATCTGAGCCGGACGTTCGCCAATCAAGCGCCAGAACAGACCTGCGATGATCGCGCCCAGCAACGGGGCCAGAAGGACAGTTACAGCCATCTGTTCAGCCTTTCATCACATTGACGTCTTCGACATCGATCGTGCCGCGATTGCGGAAGAAGCACACCAGAATAGCCAACCCGATGGCCGCCTCAGCAGCCGCCACGGTCAGCACAAACATGGTAAAGACTTGCCCCACCAGATCATTCAGGAAAGAGGAGAAGGCGACCAGATTGATATTCACCGACAGCAGCATCAACTCGATCGACATCAGGATGATGATGATATTCTTGCGGTTCAGGAATATCCCGAAAATGCCGATGACGAACAGTGCCGCCGCCACGGTCAGGTAATGTTCAAGTCCAACCATCAAGGTCCCTCGTTCTTCCGTTTTTGCGGGGTCACTTCCGGACCCTCGTTCTTATTCAGCGCCGGTTGCAGAGCTTAGCCCAGCCCCTGCCCTGACTTGACGTCCTTCAGCTCCATCGCCTTGGCCGGGTCACGGTGCATCTGCGCCACGACGTCCTGACGCTTCACATCCTTGCGGTGGCGCAGGGTCAGCACAATCGCGCCAATCATGGCCACCAGCAGGATCAGGCCAGACACCTGAAACAGCAGGAAATACTGGTCATAGATGATCATGCCCAAAGCCTTGGTGTTGTGCGTCTCGGCCAGATCGGGCGTCGGGGCCTGACGCAGGTCGCGTGCGCCCTCTGCCTCCTGCCAAGAGCCGAACAGCAGCGCCATCTGCATCAACAAGACAATGCCAACAATGCTTGCAATCGGAAAATGGCGCGCCATTTCCCCCTTGAGTGCTGCAAAATCAACGTCGAGCATCATCACGACAAACAGGAACAGCACCGCAACAGCGCCGACATAGACGATGATCAGCAGCATGGCGATGAATTCTGCCCCCAGAAGGACGAACAAGCCCGCGGCTGACAGAAAGGTCAAAATCAGCCACAACACGGAATGCACCGGGTTGCGCGAAATCGTGACGAGAAATCCAGCGCCAAGCAGCGTCACCGCAAAGGCGTAGAATGTGATATCGGTAATCCCCATGTCCCTCGGGTTCCCTTTTGTCGTGTCAGACGCACTGGCGCGCGCCCGGTGTTCAGTCTTGCGCCATTCAGTGCCGGGATCTTCCGGCACGCTTTAGGCTTATCTGTAGGGCGCGTCGATCTCTAGATTGCGCGCAATCTGCGCTTCCCAGCGGTCGCCGTTTTCCAGCAGCTTTGCCTTGTCGTAGAACAGTTCTTCGCGTGTTTCGGTCGCAAACTCAAAATTTGGCCCTTCAACGATGGCATCCACAGGGCAGGCTTCCTGACAAAACCCGCAATAGATGCATTTCGTCATGTCGATATCGTAGCGCGTGGTGCGGCGCGATCCGTCATCGCGCGGCTCTGCATCAATGGTGATCGCCTGTGCCGGGCAGACGGCTTCGCACAATTTGCAGGCAATGCAGCGTTCCTCGCCATTCGGATAGCGGCGCAACGCGTGCTCGCCCCGAAAGCGGGGGCTGAGGGGCCCTTTTTCATGCGGATAGTTCAGCGTTGGCTTCGGCGCGACAAAATATTTCATGCCCAAGCCGAAGCCACGGATGAAATCGGTCATCAGCGTATATTTGATCGCGCGGTTCCAGTCAAAACCCATGACTACCCTCCAATCGCCCAGCGAGCCCAGAAGCCGCCAAGCACTTCGAATTTCGCAAGGAATGCCACCAACACGACCCAAGCCAGCGAGAATGGCAGAAACACTTTCCAGCCAATGCGCATCAGTTGGTCATAGCGGTAGCGCGGTACAATTGCTTTCACCATGGCGAACATGAAGAAGAAAAACGACATCTTCAGAAACATCCAGTGGAACCCGTCGGGCAGCCCCGGAATGGGCGACAACCACCCACCGAAAAACAGCAACGACAGCAGCGCGCACATCAGGAAGATGGCAATATATTCGCCCGCCATGAACAGCAGATACGGGGTGGAGCCGTATTCGACCATGAACCCCGCCACAAGTTCCGATTCCGCTTCTGGCAGATCGAAGGGCGGGCGGTTGGTTTCGGCCAATGCGCTGACAAAGAACAGCACCACCATCGGCAGATGCGGCAGCCAGTACCAGCCCAGCAGGCCATAGCCTGTATCCTGCGCGGCGACGATCGCACCAAAATTCATGCTGCCGGTCGAAATGATAACCCCGATAATAATCAGGCCAAGCGACACTTCATAAGAAATCATCTGCGCAGCAGACCGCAAGGACCCAAGGAAAGCGTATTTCGAGTTTGACGCCCAGCCGCCCATGATGACGCCGTAAACTTCAAGACTGGCAATCGCAAAGACGAACAGGATCGCCACATTGATGTCAGCCAGCACCCAGCCATCATTGAACGGAATCACCGCCCAAGCCAGCATCGCCAGTACAAAACTCAGCAGCGGGGCCAGAAAATAGACGGGCCGGTCCACACCTGCGGGAATCACCACTTCCTTGACGACGAATTTGATCGCATCGGCAAAGGTTTGCAGCAGCCCCCATGGCCCGACAACATTCGGCCCGCGACGCATCTGCACAGCCGCCCAGACCTTGCGGTCAGCATAGACCAGAAAGATCAGGCTGATCATGACGAAACCAACCACCAACATCGATTGCGCTGCAATCAACACGGTGATTCCCAGTCCGGTTTGCAGAAACTCTGTCATTCGTCCCTCAATTCCTCACACCGTGGGGATGCCTTGTTCCCGACAATCATCCACGATCACTTCGGCGTCCAGATTGCGTCGCCCCGCCGGAAGATCGGGTGAAATGACGAAACCGCCATCCCCTTCCCATATTTCCCCCGAACGGCGCACATTCGTCCGCACGTGCTGCGCAAAACTATAGCCGCGGATTACCGTATATTGCGCCGCAGCACAACGCGCATAGGCCACCACATCTGATCGATCTCGCGCACCGCGCATCCGCACAATGAAACTGACCGTTGATGCATCGAGCAGTTGCGTTTCAATGCCCAGATACTCGGCCCGGTCCGGCGGCGAAAGTGCCGCGCGTGCCACTGTCCGTTCGGCACAGCCCATCAACCCGCCAGAGGCAAGCAGGACCAGACCAAACAGGGGAAGGGCGCGCGCCATATGTCCTACTCTGCTGCCAAGGGCGCTTGCTGGCGCTGCTTCGCCATTGCAGACAATTCTGCCATCAGGCTGGACGCGCGTGCAATCGGGTTGGTCAGGTAGAAATCCGTCACCACATTGCGGAAATCAGCCTTGCCAAGGGGGGCGCTGGCAAGCGGCTCCCATGTATTTTCAGGCACGATGTCGATATCGCCCAGATGCGGAAAGGCCGCTGTCAGGTGTTTGCGCAGCGCTGTCACATTGTCGAAAGGCAGTGTCGCGCCCATTTCGCCAGAGAGTGCGCGCAAAATGGCCCAGTTTTCCTTCGCCTCGCCCGGCGCAAACCCGGCGCGCAACGCCAGTTGCGGGCGACCCTCGGTGTTAACGAAGATTCCGGGTTCTTCCGTATAGGCTGCGCCCGGCAAGATAATGTCAGCGCGGTGCGCGCCCCTGTCGCCGTGGCTGCCCTGATAAATCACGAATGCGCCCGGTGCGATGTCGATTTCATCTGCGCCCAGATTGTAAATCACCTCTGCGCCCTCGGTCGCGGATTTGATCCCGCCCTCGGATGTGCAGCCGATATCCATTGCCCCGACGCGGGCAGCCGCTGTGTGCAGCACCAGCAGTTTGGCATTTGATTTCTCGCAGATCGCCTGAACTGTCGCCAGTACGGCTGCGCCATCCGCCTCGATCAGTGCCCCCTGCCCGACGATCACAATGCAATTCTTGTCTTGCACCTGCGACATGTCAAGATCGGCCACATGTGCCAGCGCCGCGCGGTCGGTCCCCATATGCTCGTACTCATAGGTCAGATCAGCGGCAGCGCCCACGAGGGTGACATCCGCCCCATTCAGCCACGCCTTGCGAATGCGGGCATTGAGCACAGGCGCTTCGCTGCGTGGATTGGTGCCTACGAGAAGTATTTTATCGGCAAAATCAATATCTTCAATCGCCGCCGTGCCGACATAGCCCGCGCGGTTGCCCGCAGGCAGTTTGGCGCCATCGATGCGGCATTCGACCACGCCGCCCTGCCCTTCGATCAGCAGTTTCAGCGCATAGGCCGCCTCGGTCGAGACAAGATCACCCACAAGTCCGGTGACCTTCTTGCCCTTCATCGCAGCGCCCACAGCCGTCAACGCCTCGCCCCAGCTTGCAGTACGTAGCTTTCCGTTTTCGCGGATATAGGGCCGGTCAAGGCGCTGACGCTTCAACCCGTCCCAAACATAGCGCGACTTGTCCGACAGCCATTCCTCATTCACACCGTCATGGTTGCGCGGCAGAATGCGCATGACTTCGCGGCCCTTGGTATCGACCCGAATGTTGGAGCCAAGCGCGTCCATCACGTCAATTGTTTCATGCTTGGTCAATTCCCAAGGGCGCGCGGTAAAGCTGTAGGGCTTGGACACAAGAGCGCCGACAGGGCACAGATCCACGATATTGCCCACCATTTCAGACTCGATCAGCGCACCCAGATAGGTGGTAATCTCGGCATCTTCGCCGCGTCCGGTTTGGCCCATAACCGTCTGGCCCGCCACTTCGGTGGTGAAGCGCACGCACCGTGTGCAAGAAATGCAGCGAGTCATATGTGTCTCGACCAAGGGGCCAAGTTGCAAATCCTCGACCGCGCGTTTTGGTTCGCGATAGCGCGAGAAATCGACACCGTAGGCCATCGCCTGATCCTGCAAATCGCATTCGCCGCCCTGATCGCAGATCGGGCAATCCAACGGGTGGTTGATGAGCAGGAATTCCATCACCCCTTCGCGGGCCTTCTTGACCATCGGCGAATTGGTTTTGATGACGGGCGGCGCGCCTTCAGGGCCGGGGCGCAGGTCTTTGACCTGCATCGCACAGCTTGCCGCGGGCTTGGGCGGCCCGCCGACAACTTCGACCAGACACATGCGACAGTTGCCCGCAATGGACAACCGCTCATGATAGCAAAAGCGCGGAATCTCGATACCCGCTTCTTCGCATGCTTGAATCAGTGTCATCTCTGGCGGTACTTCAACGTCCTTGCCGTCAATGATGATCTTACGCAACTTGGACATATTTACCTCTCCCGCAACTGGCGGCCAAGCGCCGAGCGTTCGGCAATCTGGGCCTGCGCATAAGCACAGACCGCGGCTTCATTGGTCGGATCGACATCGGCACTTTGCAAATGCGCCTCGACAATACCTTTCAGGCGCGCCTGCTCTTGTTTGTCTTCGACAAAGGCTTCGATTTGTGCGCGACTGAACCCCAGATTTCTGGCCCTGTTATACAGAGACAAGAAATGACTTGTCCGCGCAAATCGGCCCGGCGGGCTGATCGCGGGGCAGGTATCGACGATGTGTTTTATCAGCGCAGCCGTAAACAGACCGTTATAGACAGCCGGCGTGGTGCGCAGGGTTTCATTGACCTGCGCCTGCGTGGTCGCAGCCACGGCAGAGCCGCTGCACAATACGGCAAGGCTGAAGGCAAGAAGATGACGTTTCATGGTGCTACTCCGCTGCGACAGTGCAAGACTGCCGCTTCCAAAGGTTGGCCTCGGCCAGCCAGTCCCAGCCAAAGGCATGTTCACTGGCCCCATGCGCGCGCATATGTTCAAGCCGCGCAAGCCCTTCGTCCAAACTCGGACGATGGGTCTGGGGCACAAACCACATGACAAAATGCTGATCCACCATCACCTGAAACCACTCTGCCCGGCGGGCATAGAATTGCCGGTGCACTGTATTCCAGACAAAGGCTTCCAGCGCTGCAACATCGGTCCAGACAGTCAGATTGGCCACGAATTGCGGATCACCTGCAATGCAATTTTCGGTGTTGCCACGGCCCGGTTCGCCCGAGCCTTCCATCATCCAGACAAATCCGGGGCTGCGTTTGCCAATGCCGTTGACCATATCCAGCGCGCCCATGAACTCCGCAACGCGCGGGTCATCAACCGGCGCTGCCAACCGCCCGATATTGAGTTGCGCTAGATGATGGCCCAACTGCGACATGCTTACTCCGCTGCGACCTTGGACATGCGACCCGCCTTTTGTGCGGTAATCCGATCTTCGATCACATCTCTGAAATTGCGGATCAGACCTTGGATTGGCCAAGCGGCCGCATCCCCCAGCGCACAGATTGTGTGACCTTCGACCTGCTTGGTCACGTCCCACAGCATGTCGATTTCCTCGATCTCGGCCTCGCCGCGCAGCAGGCGGTCCATGACGCGCATCATCCAGCCGGTGCCTTCGCGGCAGGGCGTGCACTGGCCGCAGCTTTCGTGCTTGTAGAATTTCGACAGCCGCCAGATGGCCTTGATGATATCGGTCTGCTTGTCCATAACGATCACTGCCGCTGTCCCAAGGCCAGAGCCAAGCTCATTGCGCAGGTAATCGAAATCCATCGTGGCATCGCGCATCTTCTCGCCGCGCACACAAGGCACTGAACTGCCGCCAGGAATAACCGCCAGCAGATTGTCCCAGCCGCCGCGAATGCCGCCACAATGCTTTTCGATCAATTCCTCGAAACTGATCGACATGGCCTCTTCCACCACACAAGGGCGGTTCACATGGCCCGAGATGGCGAACAACTTGGTTCCGGCATTGTTGGGCCGACCAAATCCCGCAAACCACGCGCCACCGCGGCGCAGGATGGTGGGCACCACAGCAATCGATTCCACATTATTCACAGTTGTAGGGCAGCCATACAGCCCCGCACCCGCAGGGAAAGGCGGCTTCATGCGCGGCATGCCTTTTTTGCCCTCTAGGCTTTCCAGCAAGGCCGTTTCCTCGCCGCAGATATAGGCGCCTGCACCGTGATGCAGGTAGATGTCGAAATCCCAGCCCGACCCGCTGGCATTGGGGCCGACAAGCCCAGCTTCATAGGCTTCGTCAATGGCGTTTTGCAGCGCTTCACGCTCACGGATATATTCGCCGCGAATATAGATATAGCAGGCATGCGCCTGCATGGCGAAGCTGGCAATCAGGCAGCCCTCGATCAGGGTGTGCGGATCATGGCGCATGATTTCGCGGTCTTTGCAGGTGCCCGGTTCGGANTCGTCTGCATTGACCACCAGATATGACGGGCGGCCATCGCTTTCCTTGGGCATGAACGACCATTTGAGGCCGGTTGGAAAACCTGCGCCCCCGCGCCCGCGCAAGCCCGATTGTTTCATCTCGTCGATGATCCAGTCGCGGCCCTTTTCCAGCAATGCCTTGGTTCCATCCCAATGTCCGCGTGCCTGCGCGCCCTTGAGCGAGCGGTCATGCATCCCGTAGATATTGGTAAAGATCCGGTCCTTGTCTTCAAGCATGTGCTTACCCTTATCTGCCGACTATTTGTCGGCCTTGCCCTGTCGCCAGACGCGAAACGTTACAATCAATGCCCAAACGAACGCTGCCAGCGCGGAAAAATCTATCAAGAACGCATAGCGCGGGTCCCAGCCAAATTCGCGCCCCATCCAGCCCAGAACCACCCAGGCCACGATGGTCACTGCCATGACCAACCCTGCAAGCCGCGCCTGCCGGGCCAGTGCCATTTCGCGGGACGAAGGTTTCGCCATGCGCTCTCATCCTTATGCCCCGTCAGGAGCGTTGTGACTCATCAGCCTCGCCGCCTGCGGCAAGATTGCTGGCTTGTTCAACCCAGCCATCCCGCGCAATCCGGCCCTTAAATTTCAGCCGCGCGTCCACCCACTCAATTTCTGCAGCACTCCAACCAGCGATCTGCCAGTAATGCCAAACACCCAGTTCATTCAGCACCCCTTCGAGTTTCGGGCCAACACCTTTGATTTTTTTCAGATCATCCGGTGTGCCGCGCGCGGTTTTCAGCATCTCGGGCGCAGTTTCTACCAGATCAGCCCCTTTGGCCACGGCTTCAGGCTTGGCGATGGGCTTGTCAGTATCAGCTTGCTTGCTCACTCCGGTTTTGTCGATCGGCTTCTTGGCCGCCGGCTTTGGCTCGTTCTTTTTTGCGGTGGCGCTGTCGACGGGTTTTGGCTTGGCGGGTTCTGATGCTTTCGCAATCCAAGGCGTGATGAGCGGCACTTCGGTGCCATCAATCCGCTTTAACGTATCGCCATGCGCATCCGCCAGCGCGACAGAGCCGTTCATCGGCTCGCCGCTATAGGCGTGCAGGCTGGTCACGCCACCAAGCGGTTCGGACGCAAAACGCCCGTTTTGCGGCCCCGGTGTCGGTACTTTTCCTGCGGCCATGTCATCCAGAATTTTGGCAAAGCTCTCGGCAGTCAGATCTTCGTAATAATCCTTGCCGATCTGTGCCATGGGCGCATTTGCACAGGCACCCAGACACTCCACCTCTTCCCAACTGAACTTGCCATCGGACGAGAGCATATGTGCGCGCGGCGCGATCTTTTCCTTGCAGATTTCGACCANCTTTTCAGCGCCACAAATCATNCAGGATGTCGTTCCGCATACCTGAATATGCGCAACAGAGCCAACGGGTTGCAGTTGGAACATGAAGTAGAACGTCGCCACTTCCAACGCCCGGATATACGCCATGTCCAGCATCGAGGCGATATGCTCAATCGCGGGACGGGTCAGCCACCCTTCCTGTTCCTGTGCACGCCACAACAGTGGGATGATGGCCGAAGCTTGTCTGCCTTCGGGGTATTTTGTGATCTGCCCTTCAGCCCATGCCTGATTGGCGGGCGTAAAGGCGAAGCTGTCGGGTTGGTTTGGGTGCAGGCGGCGCAGCATTAGCGGTCAATCTCTCCGAACACGACATCCATTGTGCCGATAATGGCGGCCACATCGGCCAGTTGGTGCCCTTTGGCAATGTAATCCATACTTTGCAGGTGCAGATAACCCGGCGCACGAATTTTGGCGCGGTAGGGCCGGTTGGTTCCATCGGCCACCAGATAGACGCCGAATTCGCCTTTGGGGGCCTCAACAGCTGCATAAACCTCGCCTGCGGGCACATGGAAGCCCTCAGTATAGAGTTTGAAATGGTGGATCAGTGCTTCCATTGAGGTTTTCATCTCGGCGCGCGACGGCGGTGTGACTTTGCCGCGTGCCAACACGTCGCCCTGCCCTTCGGGTTCGCGCAACTTGGCGATGGCCTGCAACATGATCTTGGTCGACTCGCGCATCTCGGCCATGCGGCACAGATAGCGGTCNTAGCAATCACCATTCTTGCCCACGGGAATCTTGAACTCGAATTCGTCATAGCATTCATAGGGTTGCGCACGCCGCAAATCCCATGCGAGGCCAGAGCCGCGCACCATGACGCCCGAATAGCCCCAATCAAGGATATCCTGTTCGCTGACGACACCGATATCCGCGTTGCGCTGCTTGAAGATGCGATTTTCGGTCAGCAGCCCGTCGATATCGTCCAACAGCTTGGGGAACGCGTGCGCCCATGCCTCGATATCGTCGAGCAGCGCGGGCGGCAGGTCTTGATGCACGCCACCGGGCCGGAAATAGGCCGCATGCAGACGCGCGCCGCAGGCCCGCTCGTAGAATATCATCAGCTTTTCACGCTCTTCAAACCCCCAGAGCGGCGGCGTCAGCGCCCCCACATCCATGGCCTGCGTCGTGACATTCAGCAAATGGCTGAGGATGCGCCCGATTTCGGAATACAAAACCCGGATCAGTGACGCCCGGCGCGGTACTTCAACGCCGGTCAGCCGTTCAATCGCCAGACACCAGGCATGTTCCTGATTCATCGGGGCAACATAGTCCAGACGGTCGAAATACGGTAGGTTTTGCAGGTATGTCCGGCTTTCCATCAGCTTTTCAGTACCACGATGCAGCAGCCCGATATGCGGATCACAGCGCTCCACAATCTCGCCGTCCAGTTCCAACACCAGCCGCAACACACCATGCGCCGCCGGGTGTTGCGGGCCGAAATTGATGTTGAAATTGCGAATCTTCTGCTCGCCCGTCAGCGTGTCATCAAACCCTTTGGCGCCGTCCATCATTTTGCAGCTTCCTTCTTCTCATCACCCGGAAGGATATACTCTGCCCCTTCCCATGGTGACATGAAATCGAACTGGCGATATTCCTGCACCAGATGAACCGGCTCATAGACCACACGTTTGAGCGCATCATCATAGCGCACTTCTGTGTAGCCCGTTGTCGGGAAATCCTTGCGCAGCGGGTGGCCGCGAAAGCCGTAATCTGTCAGCAGGCGGCGCAAATCGGGATGGCCGGAAAACAGGATGCCGAACATGTCGAAAACTTCACGTTCGAACCAATTTGCCGATGGGTGAATAGCTGTCAGAGAGGGGGCAATATCATCCTCGGCCACAGCAACTTTCACACGGATGCGGTGGTTCAGATACATCGACAGGAAATGATAGACCAACTCAAACCGCTTGCGCCGCCCCGGCCAGTCAATCGCCGTGATGTCCACCAGCGTCGAAAACTTCATGCTGTCATCATGCTGCAAATGCCGCACCAGCTTGATCAGGTGCGACAGCGTGGTGGTGATGGTCAATTCACCATGCGAGATTTCATGGCTGACCAGCGCCTCGCCCATACGCATTTCCAGCAAGGCGACCAATTCATTCAATGCATCAGACATTTTCGCGCCCCTTTACCTGACCAATGTCCCGGTGCGGCGAATTTTGCGCTGCAACTGTAGAATACCATATAACAACGCCTCGGCAGTTGGTGGGCAGCCGGGCACATAAATATCGACCGGAACGATCCTGTCGCAGCCCCGCACAACGGAATAACTATAATGGTAATAACCCCCGCCATTGGCGCAAGACCCCATCGAAATGACATAGCGCGGCTCTGGCATCTGGTCATAGACCTTGCGCAAGGCAGGGGCCATCTTGTTGGTCAGCGTACCTGCCACGATCATCAGGTCTGACTGGCGCGGGCTGGCGCGGGGGGCCGTTCCGAAACGTTCCAGATCATAGCGCGGCATCGAGGTGTGCATCATCTCGACCGCGCAACAGGCCAGACCGAAGGTCATCCAGTGCAGCGATCCATTGCGCGCCCAGTTGATGATGTCCTCGGTCGAGGTCAGCAAAAAGCCTTTGTCCTGCAACTCGCGGTTCAGATCGCCGGTCGCAACCTCGCGGTCGGGACCGGCGGTGTTCGCCCCTGTCATCACTCCCATTCCAGCGCTCCTTTCTTCCATTCATAGGCAAAGCCTACGGTCAGAACCCCAAGAAACACCATCATCGACCAGAAACCGGTCATCGACATATCCGAGAAGGCAACCGCCCACGGGAACAGAAACGCAATCTCCAGATCGAAAATGATGAATAGAATGGCCACAAGGTAAAAGCGCACGTCAAATTTCATCCGCGCATCATCGAAGGCGTTAAAGCCGCATTCATAGGCCGATACCTTTTCCGGGTCAGGGTTGCGCACAGCTATAACAATAGCTGACAGCAGCAAAACCAGCCCAAGGGCAACTGCGATGGCAAGGAAAATCAGGATAGGCAGGTAGGATGCGAGTAGGTCTTCCACCTTTGGCTCCTTTATCGCGCGGCGGACAGAAGCGCTTGCCGCGTGTTGGCTGCCCTTCATCTACTCCCGAAGACCGACAGGGTCAACTGAACTACAGCCAAACTTGCCGGAAAAACACCGCACGGAATACTATTGTATACTGATAAATATTCCTAAGAATGAATGATATCTTGGTCTTTGCGTGCAATCTGGCATCCTACGGTGGCAAGACCTGCTTCAAAATAGCGCGTCCAAGCGCCCGCTCGGGAAGTAGCGCTTACGCAAGGTCAGGTTGCCCAACTCGGTTTACGCCGCTCGAAAAAGGCAGCGACCCCTTCCTGCGCTTCCTCCCCCTCCCAACAGGCCACCAGCTCCGAAATGGAATGCGCAACGGCGTCCTTGTCTGCGCCAGCCTCAAACCGTTGGGCCAGCCGTTTTGCGCGCGCAACTGCCCCCGGCGCGCAGGCCAGATAGGGGGTGACTTCCGCCGCGACAGCCGCATCCAGATCGTGCTGTGGGACCGCGCGCGCCAGCAATCCCAGAGCCACGGCTTCCTGTGCATCGAAAATCCGCGCCGACATGAACACGCGCCGAGCCTTTGCCCCGCCCATGCGCGCCAGGACATAGGGGCCAATCGTGGCCGGAATCAACCCAAGCCGCGTTTCAGTCAGCCCGAAGGACACCCCCTCAACCCCGATTGCCACATCGCATACGGCCATCATCCCAACCCCGCCGCCAAAGGCCTGCCCCTGCACCCGCCCGATCAGGGGTTTGGGCAACTGGTTCAGCGCGCCCAGCATGGCCGCCAGCTTGCCCGCCTCGACTGCGCGCGTGGCGCTGTCGGCGCGCATCTGCTCTTGCATCCAGCCCAGATCGCCACCAGCACAAAAACTCTTGCCGCTGGCCTGCAAAACCACGACCCGCACAGCGTCATCCTGCGCCAACCGGGTGGCAGCGTCGGTCAGTTCGTCAATCATAAGGGCGTTCAGCGCGTTGTGTTTCTTCGCGCGATCAAGCGTCAATTCGGCAACGCCACGCGCATCTGGCTCGACTGTGATGGTCTGATACATCAGCTCTCTCCTTTGCATAGATCGCGCGCCATCCCGGCCGCCTGTGCCAGCACATCGCGGTCAATTCCGGTCTGCCATCCCATACCGGTCAGCCATTCATGCACCGCCTCAGTTGCCACATTGCCCGAGGCACCGGGCGCATAAGGACATCCGCCCAATCCGCCCACCGCCGCATCAAATACCCGCAATCCGAACTCGAGCGAGGCTTCGATATTTGCCAGCGCCATCCCGCCCGTGTCGTGAAAATGCCCGGCGAGTTGCGCGGCAGGCACCTCTTGCAACACCGCACGCAACATCGCGGCCACGCGGTCTGGCGTGGCGCGGCCAATCGTATCGCCAAGGCTGATCTCATAGCAGCCCATATCGCGCAACTCTGCGGCCAGCCGCGCAACCGCCGCCGGGGGCGTTGGCCCATCATAGGGACATTCCGTCACGCAAGACACATATCCACGCACCGGAATGCCCGCCGCCGATGCTGCGGCCATGACCGGGACAAACCGCTGCAAACTCTCTGCGACCGAGCAGTTCAGATTGGCCCGGCTGAACCCTTCCGAGGCCGACGCAAAAATCGCCACCTCATCCGCGCGGGCCGCGAGCGCTGCGTCAAACCCTTTCTGATTGGGCGTCAGCGCTGCATAGCGCACGCCCGGCGCACGCGTGATCTGGCGCAGCACTTCAGCAGAATCGGCCATCTGCGGCACCCATCTGGGGCTGACAAAACTCGCCACTTCCAGCCGCTTGAACCCTACACGGCTCAGACAATCCACCAGCGCCACCTTGTCGCCGGTCGGAATGAAGCGCCGCTCGTTTTGCAGACCGTCGCGCGGTCCGACCTCGAATATCTCGACCCGGCTCACGCGCCTACCTCCTGTGGTGGCGGATAGAAGGGCTGCGTATAGATTTCAGCGGGGCCATCCTGCTCAAGGGCGCGCACAAACCCTGCGCGCGCCTGACAGCGCTCCAGATAGGAGGCCGCGTCCGGCGGCAACGCCCCAAAACGCTGCGCCAGCAGAACGGCATATCCCAAGGCAATATCGGCCATGCTGAACTGGCCGGTGACAAAATCCGGCCCGACCGCGCGCAATGCAAATTCCAGCCGCTTGGCTTCCAGCCGCATGACAGTCTCAGATCGCATCCAGGCCTCGCGCAGAACGATGTGATGCTGGGTCAGATTGGCCAGATGCGCGCCCAATGTTTCCGCGTAATGCAGTCCTTGCAGGAACACAGCGCGCCCCGCCGCGCCCTCGGCCGGGCGCAGATGCACGCCGCGCGTCTCGGCCAGATAGAGCAAGATTGCGCCGCTTTCGCAAAGATACTGCCCATCAATCTCGATCGCGGGCACCCGCCCGGCAGGCGCGCGTGCAAGATGGTCCGGCCCGCGCAAGGATCTGTCAAAGAAGGAACATCTGATGAGTTCATACTCGACGCCCAACTCCTCCAGGGCCCAAAGCACCCGGAACGACCGCGATTGACTGACATGCCACAACCTGATCATCCACCTGCCTCATTTTCTTGCTGAAAATACTCATTTGCCCGATCACGGCTTGCGGCCGCGTGCGAACAGATGCGCCCGCTCAAACGCCATCCTCCAGACGCACCAATGCAGCCCCTGCCTCGACCTGCGCGCCCTCACGGGTCAGAAGCTCGGCCACCAGCCCCGCCCGCGCTGCCGTCAGAGTGTATTCCATCTTCATTGCTTCCAGAACAGCCAATCGCGTGCCAATCTCGACCGCCTCTCCCTCAATGACGAAGACCGCTTTCACCAGTCCGGGCATCGGGGCGAGAACCAGATCTGCGCCCGCCGCCAAGGCCCCTTCCCGCAACAGCGGGTCGCGCAGCCACAAGACGCGCGGCACTGTGCCAAAAAGGGTGATGCGCCCATGCGCGCAACACCCCCGCANCAGACCCGGCGCGCCCTCAACACGCAGGCCCGCCCCTTCGGCACGGACTGAAATCTCGCGCCCGTCTACTGCTACGCGCGCGCGCGATGCACCCGTCACGGCAATGCGGACATCGCCCACAGGCGCATCCCCAAGATCAAGCGCCACATCCTGCCAAATCGCCGCACCAAGCGTGAAACCCGCCAAAGGGTCTGTGCACCGTGGCAGTTCAATTGCGAAAGCGGCGGCGGCGGCGATCTGCCAGTCCTGTAGGTCAGGCTCATGGGTCAGCGCGTCAATATCGCGTGCGATCAGACCGGTATCCACCTGCCCCCCTTGAAACCCCTTATGACGGCTCAGCGCGCCGAGAAACGCCAGATTTGTGACTGTACCGGCCACTTCGGTATTCCCCAATGCGGCCTCTAACTGCTTGAGCGCGATTCTGCGCGTCGCACCATGCGTGACGATTTTGGCAATCATCGGATCATACCAAGGACTGATGTCATCCCCTGCACGCACGCCGGCATCATTGCGCGCCCCGTCACAAAAGCGCAAATGCTCCAGCCGCCCGGTCGCGGGCAAAAAGCCTGCCGGCACATCCTCGGCATACAGGCGCGCCTCAAACGCATGGCCCGTGATCGTGAGCGCATCCTGCGTCTTGGGCAGGGCCTCGCCTGCTGCCACGCGCAATTGCCATTCGACAAGGTCCACGCCGGTGATGGCCTCAGTCACAGGATGCTCGACCTGCAGCCGCGTGTTCATTTCCATGAACCAGAACCCGTCAGGGCGCAGTCCGCGCGCGCCATCCACGATGAATTCGACCGTACCTGCGCCCTTATAGCCAATCGCTTGCGCGGCGCGCACCGCCGCCTTGCCCATGGCCGCGCGCATCTCTGGCGTCATGCCTGGGGCTGGGGCTTCCTCGATGACTTTCTGGTGGCGACGCTGAAGCGAGCAGTCGCGTTCGAACAAATGTACGGCATCGACGCCGTCACCAAAGACCTGTATCTCGATATGGCGCGGCTTGAGGATGAATTTCTCGACCAGAACAGCGTCATTGCCAAAGGCCGTCGCGGCCTCGCTGCGCGCGCTTTGCAGTGCTTGCGCGAAATCCTCGCGCCGCTCGACCAGCCTCATGCCCTTGCCGCCGCCCCCNGCCACGGCCTTGATCAGGACCGGATAGCCGATTGCATCCGCGGCCGCGGCCAGATGCCCGGCATCCTGATTGGCCCCGTGATAGCCCGGCACAACCGGCACACCGGCTTCCTGCATCAGCGCCTTGGCTGCATCTTTCAGCCCCATGGCACGGATTGCGCGGGCCGGGGGGCCAATGAAGACCAGACCCGACGCCTCGACCTGCGTCACGAAATCAGGGTTTTCCGACAGAAAGCCATAGCCGGGATGGATGGCCTGCGCGCCTGTATCCAGCGCGGCCTGAATAATCGCGTCGCCGCGCAAGTAACTGTCGCGCGGGGCGGGCCCACCAATTGCTACCGCCTGATCGGCCAGCGCGACATGCGCGGCCCGCGCATCGGCTTCAGAATAGACCGCGACACTGCGCACCCCCAGCGCGCGCGCGGAGCGGATGATCCGACACGCGATTTCACCGCGATTGGCAATCAGGATTTTGTCAAACATGGGTGCGAGTTCCTTTTGGTCAGCGCCGGGGGTCCAGCCCCCCGGACCCCCCGGAGTATTTGCCGCAAGAAAATGGTGAAGGGGCATTTTCTTGCTTTAAATACTCCTGCCGGAGGCATGAAATCTGTCTACATCCGGAACACGCCGAAGCGCGTCTCCTCAATCGGGGCGTTCAAGGCCGCTGACAACGACAGGGCGAGAACCGCGCGCGTGCGGCGCGGGTCGATGATCCCGTCATCCCAGAGGCGTGCAGACGCATAGAGCGGGTGGGACTGGCTCTCGAACATCTCAGTGGTGGGGCGCTTGAACTCTGCCTCCTCCTGCGCGCTCCAGCTTTTGCCTGCCCGCTCAAACGCATCGCGCCTGACGGTTGCCAGCACCCCCGCTGCCTGTGCGCCCCCCATCACCGCAATACGGCTGTTGGGCCATGTCCACAAAAAGCGCGGGGAATAGGCACGTCCGGCCATGCCGTAATTGCCTGCCCCGAAGCTGCCGCCAACCAGCATGGTGATCTTTGGGACAGAGGTGCTGGCGACGGCGGTCACCATCTTGGCCCCGTGCCGCGCGATCCCCTCATTCTCGTATTTGCGCCCGACCATGAAGCCGGTGATATTTTGCAAGAAGACCAGCGGCATGCGGCGCTGGCTGCAAAGCTGGATGAAATGCGCGCCTTTGATGGCGCTTTCGGAGAACAGCACGCCATTATTGGCGACAATCCCCACCGGGCAGCCCATCACATGGGCAAAGCCTGTGACCAGCGTTTCGCCAAAGCGGGGTTTGAATTCGTCAAACCGCGATCCGTCCACCACGCGGGCAATCACTTCGCGGATATCATAAGGAGTGCGCAGATCGGCGGGGACCACACCGAACAGCTCGGAAGGATCATAGGCGGGGTCTTCGGGGCTTTGCCATTGCACGGTCGCCGGTTTGGCGCGGTTGAGGTTGGAGATCGCGCGGCGCGCAAGTGCCAAGGCATGTGCATCATCTTCGGCCAGATAGTCGGCCACCCCTGACAGGCGCGTATGCACATCGCCCCCCCCCAGATCCTCGGCGCTGACCACTTCGCCTGTCGCGGCCTTGACCAGCGGCGGGCCCGCAAGAAAGATCGTGCCATGCCCTTTCACGATGATGCTCACATCCGACATGGCGGGAACATAGGCGCCACCTGCGGTGCAAGAGCCCATGACAACTGCGATCTGCGCAATACCCTTGGCGGACATCTGCGCCTGATTGTAGAAGATGCGCCCGAAATGGTCGCGGTCTGGAAACACCTCATCCTGATTGGGCAGGTTCGCGCCGCCGGAATCGACCAGATAGATACAGGGCAAATGGTTCGCTTCTGCGATTTCTTGCGCGCGCAGATGCTTCTTCACGGTCATCGGGTAATAAGTACCACCCTTAACAGTCGCATCGTTGCAGATGATCATACAATCCTGCCCCGAGACACGGCCAATCCCTGCGATCACGCCCGCACAAGGGGCCGCCCCGTCATAAAGGCCATGCGCAGCGGTTGCGCCCACTTCCAGAAAGGGGCTGCCTGCATCGAGCAGATTGGCCACCCGGTCCCGCGGCAGCATCTTACCGCGCGACACATGGCGCGCACGGGCCGCTTCACCGCCGCCCGCACGAGCGAGGGCCTGCGCGGCCTCTATTTCGGCAAGCGCGGCTTCATGCGCCACAGTGTTGGTGCGGAACTGCTCTGATCCCGTCAAGATGGCAGAATTGAGTTTCATCCAAGTCTTCTCCCGTACCCGCGCGTCACCTGGTTATTTTGCGGCATGTCACCCTTCGCCCGAAAAGACGGACATAAGATAAAGCGCCTGCTCACCCGTCACTGTCATCATGCAGGCCAAATATGCCGGGCTTGCCCCTGTGCCGCCTTGCCATTGGGCGGCTTCGAAGCTGCACCTTGCATCACGAAATACTATCCAGGCCCGCTGCATATCGCGCAACTGATCCGCCTGAATGGCCAGCGTCTCTGGCAATTCAGCATCTGATGCTTGCAGTGCGGCACGCAACTGCTGGTAGCCGCTGTTGAGAATGCCGTCCCAGTAGCTCAGTTCCGCATCAAGGCAGAATCCCATCCCGATTGTGGTCTGGCCGTCAGTGCTCGACATACACTGATTTGCCGCCAGACCGATACACTGCGATTTGTCACCACCGTGCGCGGTATTATACAGGCATGTCTCGGTCGGTTCGGGCGCAAATGACAACTCCTGCGCTGAAAGGGGTGTGGCCATAAGGGCGATCGGTAGAATTAAAATGCGCATGACGTTTCTCCACTGGCGTAAAAGGCAATGCGTGCAGAATGCCCCTTGCCCGATAGCTACAGCAAGGCAAATCACCCCATCGCCGCCATCAGTTCACGCCCGACCAGCATCCGCCGGATCTCGGATGTGCCTGCGCCGATTTCCATCAGCTTTGCATCGCGGAACAGGCGGCTGACAGCAGAGTCGTTCATGAATCCTGCACCGCCCATCGCCTGCACCGCCTGATGGGCCTGCTTCATCGCTTCTTCGGACGCATAGAGTACACAGGCCGCCGCATCGGCGCGCGTCACAGCGCCCCGATCACACGCCTTCGCCACCTCATAGACATAAGCGCGGGCGGAATTCATCGCTGTGTACATATCGGCGATCTTGCCCTGCATCAGTTGGAAGCTGCCAATCGGCTGGCCGAACTGGTGGCGGTCGCGCAAATAGGGCATGATCTCGTCCAGACAGGCGGCCATAATGCCTGTGCCAATGCCTGACAGCACCACACGTTCATAATCAAGTCCCGACATCAGAACGCGCACGCCGCGCCCCTCTTCGCCAAGGATATTCTCGAACGGGACTTCGACATCCTCGAACACCAGTTCCGCCGTATTGGACCCGCGCATCCCCAGCTTGTCAAAATGCGGCGAGGTCGAGAATCCGGCCATGGATTTCTCGATCAGGAACGCCGTGATCCCCTTGGAACCTGCTGATGCGTCGGTCTTGGCATAAACGACCAGCACATCGGCATCGGGACCATTGGTGATCCAGTACTTTGTGCCGTTCAGGATGAAGCGGTCATTCTTCTTCTCGGCTTTCAGCTTCATGCCCACCACATCAGAGCCTGCGCCTGCTTCAGACATGGCCAGCGCTCCCACATGTGCGCCCGAAATCAGCCCCGGCAGGTAGCGCGCACGCTGGTCGTCCGTGCCATTGATCTTGATCTGGTTGACGCACAGGTTGGAATGCGCCCCGTAACTGAGCGACACGGACGCAGAGGCGCGCGCAATCTCTTCAATCGCGATGACATGCGCCAGATAGCCCATACCCGCGCCGCCCATATCGTCGGGGACAGTAATGCCAAGCAGCCCCAGATCGCCCATCTCACGCCAAAGCGCGTTCGGAAAGCTGTTGCTGCGGTCAATCTCGGCGGCCATCGGTTTGACGCGATCTTGCGCCCAGCGATGCACCATATCGCGCAGGGCATTCACATCTTCGCCCAGATCAAATGTCATGGATGCGGTGAACATTGCGTCTTGCCTCCCAAAACTGAACGCTTGTTCATTTAATACGCATGCGGGTGGGCCTGCGTCAAATGAATTCTGGTGTGGTGGTCGCGCAATCATTGCACTTGGCAGAACTTGCGCGCATTCTGTCGTGAACACAAAAAAGAGGATTGCATGAGCGCGCGCAAGATAATTATCGACACAGACCCCGGACAGGATGACGCGGTTGCCATTCTGCTGGCCCTCGCTTCGCCCGAGTTGGAGCTGCTGGGTATCAGTTGTGTGGCAGGCAATGTGCCGCTGGCCCTGACGTCAAAAAATGCGCGGATCGTGTGCGAATTGGCAGGCAGGCCAGAGGTTCGGGTCTTCGCAGGCTGCGACCGCCCCATGGCGCGCCCGCTTGTGACCGCAGAGCATGTGCATGGCAAGACCGGGCTGGACGGCATTGACCTGCCCGACCCAAGCATGACCTTGCAAGATCAGCATTCCGTCGATTTCCTGATTGAGACGCTGCGCACCGAGCCTGCGGGCACGGTCACGATCTGCCCCATAGGGCCTTTGACCAATATCGCCACGGCGATGGAACGCGCGCCCGACATCATCCCGCGCATTCAGGAGATCGTGCTGATGGGCGGGGCCTATTTCGAGGTGGGCAACATCACCCCCACGGCCGAGTTCAATATCTACGTAGACCCCGAGGCCGCGAAGATCGTCTTTGGCGCGGGCGTGCCGCTGACCGTGATGCCGCTGGATGTGACGCACAAGGCGCTGACCACCCGCGCGCGGGTAGAGGCATTCCGCGCCCTGCCCGGTCGTGTCGGCCCTGCGGTCGCAAGCTGGACAGATTTCTTCGAGCGGTATGACAAGGAAAAATACGGATCAGAAGGGGCCCCCCTGCATGACCCCTGCACCGTTGCCTATCTGCTCAAGCCAGAGTTGTTTTCNGGCCGCCATATCAATGTCGAGGTCGAGACAGGAGCGGAGCTGACCCTTGGCATGACTGTTGCCGATTGGTGGCGCGTAACGACGCGCACGCCGAATGCGAATTTTATCGGCGGGGTGGATGCAGACGGCTTCTTTGCGCTGCTGACCGAGCGTTTGGCGCGGCTATGAGCCTTGCAAAGCACCTGTCAGCACCAGCATTTTGAAAGCTGAACCCGCGTCATGAAAATCACGCTCAAGCAGTTGCTGTATTTCCGCGCCTTGGCCGAGGCGCGGAATTTCGGGCGCGCGGCAGAGTTGGCGAATGTCACACAACCCGCCTTGTCCATGCAGATCAAAGAGTTGGAAGGGGTGCTGGGCGTCAAACTGGTCGAGCGCTTGCCCCGCGATGTGCGCCTGACACGAGAGGGGCGCGCCGTGTTGGAGCGCGCAGAGCGTGTGCTGTCCGAAGCGATGGAGCTGGAAGCGACAGCGCATCATGAAAATCTGGGTGCAGCCCTGAATGTCGGCATGATCCCGACCGTGGCCCCCTACCTGCTGGCGGGCACACTGGCGCGACTGCGGGCGGCTGACATTACCCGCGAATTGCGCCTGCGCGAGGCGCAGACAAACGATCTGCTGTCGGCGCTGCGCGATGGCCGTCTGGACGCGGTTATTCTGGCCGATCCGCCGCGCGCGCCTGACCTCTATGCAGCCCCCTTGTTCGAGGATCGCTTCGTGCTTGCAGGCTCAACCGCGCGGCTTGCAGCGCTTGGAACCACGTCGGATGTGCTGCGCCCGATGGCCTTACGGCCTGAACATCTGCTGTTGCTGGATGAGGGGCATTGCCTAGCGGATCAGGCGCTGGATGTGTGCAGGCTGGACCGCCGCCAGACGCTGCTGGATCTTGGGGCGTCGTCTATGGCCACGCTTTGCGGATTGGTGGCGCAAGGATTCGGGCTGACATTCCTGCCGGAAATAGCCCTGCCCGCAGAATCGTCTGCCGCGCCCGATATGCGCCTGCGCCGCTTTGACGCGCCCGAACCCGCGCGCCAACTGGCCCTTGTGCGCAGACATGCCAGCGAGGGTGGCGCGTGGTTCGATGATCTGCACAGCCATCTCTGCGCCGCAGGACATGACCTGCTGCAACGCGCCCGTCAGGTGGCCCCCACGGGCTAGCAAAGGGTGCGCGCTGCCATGCGTGTATTGCAGGGCAGGTTTTCATGCAAAGCGTTGTTTTTCGCCGCGACTGGGGCTATGTCACATACAGCCAGCATCCATTGGAGGGGAAGCCTTGCGCGATTTGAAACTGCCTGACCAGCGTCACCCGGAAAAGGCCCATCGCCCTGTGCAGGCGCAGCCCAAAAAACCCGACTGGATTCGCGTAAAAGCACCAGGCGGCAAAGGCTATGCTGAAACGCACAAGATCATGCGCGAGCACAATCTGACAACGGTATGCGAAGAGGCAGGCTGCCCAAATGTTGGCGAATGCTGGTCACAAGGCCATGCAACCATGATGATTATGGGCGAGATATGTACGCGCGGCTGCACATTTTGCAATGTCGCCACAGGCAAGCCACAGACCCTCGACGCGTTCGAGCCGGGGCGGGTCGCCCATGCGGTCGAGAAGCTGGGCCTGAAACATGTGGTCATCACAAGCGTTGACCGCGATGATCTGGAAGATGGCGGGGCCGAGCATTTCGCCCAGACCATCCGCGCTGTGCGCCATCGCAGCCCCGACACGACCATCGAAATCCTGACCCCCGATTTCCTGAAATGTGCGCCTTCGGTGCTGGAAGAGGTGGTCGCGGCAAAACCCGATGTGTTTAACCACAACCTTGAAACGGTGCCCGGCCTCTATCCCGAAGTGCGCCCCGGCGCGCGCTATTTCCACAGCTTGCGCCTGTTGCAGCGGGTGAAGGAACTGGACCCCACAATGTTCACGAAATCCGGCATCATGGTCGGATTGGGCGAGGACCGGCAAGGCGTGTTACAGGTCATGGATGACATGCGCGCCGCAGATGTGGATTTCATCACCATCGGCCAGTATCTACAGCCCAGCCCGCGCCATCACCGGGTGGACCGTTTCGTGACACCGGATGAATTCAAAGCCTATGAGAAATCAGCTTGGGGCAAAGGGTTTTTGATGGTGTCGGCCACACCGCTGACGCGCTCTAGCTATCACGCGGGCGATGATTTCGCACGCCTGCGCGCCGCGCGTCTGGCACAGGTCGCGCGCGCCTAAGGTCAGCGGTTGCGCGGAATTGCCGATTGCGGATGCCTCCGGCGGGAGTATTTGTAGCAAGAAAATGTTGCAAAAGAGGCCTTGTTCCAAGGGGGGTATTTCCTGCATAGCTCTCGCTGAGAGACTGCGAAAGCCAAGTCAGGAGTGTGCTTCATGAGCTTTTCCCGCGCAATCAAGATTGCCCCGTCCATCCTTGCTGCTGATTTTGCCAATTTCGGCGCGGAATGCCGCGCGGTTGAGGAACAGGGCGCGGATTGGGTCCATATTGATGTCATGGACGGGCATTTCGTGCCCAATATCACCTTTGGCCCTGCAACATGCGCTGCAATCCGACCGCATATCAAAGGGGTGATGGACGTCCATCTGATGATCGCGCCAGTGGATATGTATATCGAGGGATTCGCCAAGGCAGGGGCAGATATCATCTCGGCGCATATTGAGGCGGGGCCGCATATTCACCGCACCTTGCAGGCGATCCGCGCCAGTGGTGCAAAAGCGGGCCTTGCGATCAATCCGGGAACCGGCCTCGACGGCGTGGAGAACCTGCTGGATATGATTGATCTGGTCTGTGTAATGACCGTCAACCCCGGCTTTGGCGGGCAGAAATTCATTGATATGAGCGACAAGGTCCGGCGCTTGCGCGCGCTGATCGGGGCGCGCCCCATCCATATCGAGATTGATGGCGGCATCACCCCCGAAACAGCCCCTTTGATGGCGCGGGCGGGTGCGGATGTTCTGGTCGCAGGCTCGGCGGTGTTCAAGGGCGGCTCGGTCAGCGATCCGGCCCCTTACGGCGCGAATATCCTTGCAATCCGGGCTGCGGCAGAGAGCGCAACCGGGGTTGCCCTGTGAGCCGCGCTGTCATTTTCGATCTGGATGGCACGCTGATTGACAGCGCCCCCGACATCTGGCGCGCGGCGAATGCCGTGCTTGAAGGTGAGGGCCTGCCGCTGGTCACATTCGAGCAATCGCGCGGCTTTATCGGGCGCGGCGCGCGTGTGTTTGTCGAGCGGATGGAGCTGGCTGTCACCGGCGCAAACGAGGCGGCGCGCACCACCCATTTGCATGCGCGCTTTTTGCATTTCTATGAACGCGCGCATGAGAACACGCGCGTCTACCCACATGTCGCAGAAGCGCTGGAGGGATTGCGCAGCGCAGGGCTGCGGCTAGGCCTGTGCACCAACAAACCCTTTCGCCCAACCGAAGCCGCGTTGCGGCATCTGGGATGGTCGGACCTGTTTGAGGTTGTGATCGGCGGCGACACATTGCCAGTCGCCAAGCCGGACCCCGCCCCTTTGCTGGAAGTGATTGCGCGCATGGGACTGACCCTGCCAGAGATCACCTATATCGGCGACAGTGAAACCGACGCCGAGACTGCCGAGCGCGCGGGTGCGCGCTTTGGCCTGTATACCGAGGGCTATCGCAAGGCCGCGCCAGAGACATTGTTTCATGACTTTCTGTTCGATGATTACCGGCACCTGCCGGATCATCTGGCGCAGTTGAAAACGGCATGACACGACCCCGCCGCCCCATGCCGCCCCCGCTGAAACCGCCTGCACCCGGACTGTGGCGGCGCACGCCGCCCGCAATCTTTCCACCGATTTTCGGATTGTTCGGGCTGGGGCTGGGCTGGCGCGCGGCGGGACAGGCGTTTGGCATTTCACCCGGATTTGGGGATATGATCCTTGGGGCGGTGGCCATATTATTTCTGTTTGCGCTGGTCGCATGGCTGGCCAAACCTTTGCGCAGACCCGCTGTGGTGCTGGAGGAATTGCGGGTTTTGCCGGGGCGCGCTGGCGTTGCGGCGGCCAGCCTGTGCCTGATGCTGCTGGCGGCAAGTCTTGTACCTTTCGCGCCTGTGCTGGCCTTGGGGCTGGCGCTGCTGGCCACCCTTGCGCAAGCCGCGTTTATTATCTTGCTGACCTATGTCATGCGCACCGGTCCGGCAGAGGGGCGCGTGGTCACACCGATCTTTCACCTCAGTTTCGTGGGCTTCATTCTGGGTGGGCTGGTGGCCAATGCGCTGGGGCATCATGAGGTGGCAAAATGGCTGCTATGGGCCATGCTTGTGCCTGCGGGGCTGATCTGGGGCATAAGCGCGCGTCAGCTTCTGGCGCGTGTGCCGCCCGCCCCCCTGCGGCCCTTGCTGGCCATCCATCTGGCGCCCGCGGCGCTGTTTGCGATTGTCGCGCAGGGCGCGGGGCTGGAGGGGGCCGCATATGCGTTCATGGCCTTGGCGGCGGCGATTTTTGCCGCACTTCTGGTCGCGCTGCGCTGGCTGACTGCTAGCGGGTTCTCACCGCTCTGGGGGGCGTTCACCTTTCCGCTGGCCGCCTTTGCGACAGCGCTGATCACAGTGTCACAAGGCGTGGGACCAATGGCATGGGCAGGGGGTGTCCTTCTGGCCGGGGCAACCATCACGATTCCGCTGGTCGCCTTTCGCATCCTCAAGATGTGGGCCAGTGGCCCGCTTGCCGCCAAGACCAACGCCGCAGAGGCTTAGGGGTTTTCATTTCTGTCAAGACATGAAAAAGGAACCTGCCAAGCGATCCACCCATAAGGAGACCGATCATGGAGATTCGCGAGGCGCTAACCTTTGATGATGTGCTGCTGGTACCTGCCGCGTCCCGCGTGCTGCCGACGCAAGCGGATACATCAACCTTCGTCACAAAATCCATTCGGTTGAATATTCCACTGCTATCCTCAGCTATGGATACAGTGACCGAGGCGCGCATGGCCATTGCCATGGCGCAATCGGGCGGTATGGGTGTGATCCACCGCAATCTCGATATCGAGACGCAGGCCCGCGATGTGCGGCGTGTGAAGCGGTTTGAATCGGGCATCGTTTATAACCCAATCACCCTGACCCCCAACCAGACGCTGCGCGATGCCAAGGAATTGCAGGCGCGCTATAATGTCACGGGCTTTCCCGTGGTGGATGAACAAGGGCGTGTCCTAGGGATCGTGACCAACCGCGATATGCGCTTTGCCAATGAGGACAGCACCCCCGTCAAAGCGATGATGAGCGCGGATAATCTGGCGATCCTGCGCGAACCCGCCGACCGGGACGAAGCGCGCAGCCTGATGCAGGCGCGCCGGATCGAGAAGCTGCTGGTCACCGATGGCGAAGGTCGCCTGACCGGCCTTTTGACGCTGCGCGATATTGACCGCGCCGTGCTGAACCCGACCGCGTGCAAGGACGAGTTGGGCCGCCTGCGCGTGGCGGCAGCGACCACTGTCGGCGATGCCGGATTCGAGCGGTCGATGGCGTTGATCGATGCAGGTGTTGATCTGGTGGTGATCGACACGGCACATGGCCATTCCGAGGGCGTCGCGCAAGCCGTCGCACGGATCAAGGCGGAATCGAACACAGTTCAGGTTGTGGCGGGCAATGTTGCCACTGCGGATGCAACGCGCGCGCTGATTGATGCGGGCGCAGATGCGGTCAAAGTGGGGATCGGGCCCGGCTCGATTTGTACCACGCGGATCGTGGCCGGTGTCGGCGTGCCGCAACTGACGGCGATCATGGATTGCGCGCGGGCGGCAGGCGATATTCCTGTTATCGCAGATGGCGGCATCAAGATGTCCGGCGATTTTGCCAAGGCAATTGCGGCGGGTGCAAGCTGTGCCATGGTTGGTAGCGCGATTGCGGGCACGGATGAAGCGCCGGGCGAAGTCATCCTGTATCAGGGGCGCAGCTACAAAAGCTATCGCGGCATGGGAAGTTTGGGTGCGATGGCGCGCGGGTCGGCGGATCGGTATTTCCAAAAAGATGCCGCCAGCGACAAGCTGGTGCCCGAAGGGATTGAAGGACAAGTGGCCTATAAAGGGGCTGCGGGCGCGGTGGTTCATCAGCTTGTGGGCGGTTTGCGCGCTGCAATGGGCTATACCGGCAATGCAACCGTGGCCGAGATGCGGCAGAACTGCACATTCGTGCGGATCACCAATGCCGGATTGAGCGAAAGCCATGTGCATGATGTTCAGATCACACGCGAAAGCCCCAATTATCGCATAGGTTAAGGCAGACACGCACTCTCGCGCAGGCCTGCATCAACGGGCTGTGCGAGAGCGCATTTGACAATTTGCCCCCGACATTCATATTCAATACTTGCAATATATATAAAATCCCATATATACCGGCCAACCCTGCGTTGGATTGCTGCTGTAAGCATCTGCGCCTTCACTTTTCGCGATGTCAGGTTTTCCGGCCATGCTTCACCGTTTTCTGCCATTCCTGTCATGGGCGCGCGTCTATTCACGCGCAGATATGACGAATGATTTGATCGCAGCGGCGGTCGTGACCATCATGCTGGTGCCGCAAGGCATGGCCTATGCCATGCTGGCGGGCTTGCCCCCGCAAGCGGGCCTGTATGGCGCGATGCTGCCCTTGCTTCTTTATGCCGCGTTCGGCACCTCGAACGCGCTGGCAGTGGGACCGGTGGCGGTTGTAGCGCTGATGACCGCAGCCGCAGCGGGGTCCGTGGCCGAAATCGGCGGGCCGGAATACCATCTGGCCGCCCTGTGGATTGCGCTGCTTTCAGGCATCATGATGCTGACGCTGGGGCTGTTCAAGCTGGGGTTTCTGGCCAATTTCCTAAGCCATCCGGTGATCTCCGGCTTCATCACGGCAGCGGGAATCCTGATCGCCTCCAGCCAGTTGCGGCATTTGCTGGGCGCAGATGTCAGCGGCAAAACCTTGCCAGAGGTGATCCCGTCACTTGTCAACAATATCGGCGGCCTGTCACCCGTCACACTGGCGCTGTCTGTGGTCATGCTGACATTTCTGTTCTGGTCACGCGTGGGGTTGGCAAAACTGCTTGTCCGGCTGGGCCTGTCCGCGCCTGTAGCGAAATTGCTGGGCAAAACTGGACTGCTGATTGCGGTTGTCGGGTCCACATTGGCAGTCTGGGGTTTTGGGCTGGACCAGATGGGGGTCGCCTCGGTCGGTGATATTCCGCGCGGCTTGCCGCAGATCGGTCTGCCCGCCTTCGAGTTTGACCTGATACATCTGTTATTGGCCCCTGCCGCGATGATCGCAATTGTCGGATATGTCGAGTCGATCTCGATTGCGCAAACCCTCGCGGCCAAAAAACGCCAGTTCATTGACCCTGACCGTGAATTGGTGGCCCTTGGGCTGGCCAATCTCGGTGCGGGGCTAAGCAATGCCATGCCGGTGACAGGCGGTTTGTCCCGCTCGATCGTGAATTACGACGCAGGCGCCGCAACCCCGGCGGCGGGCGCGATCACAGCGGTTCTGATCGGTCTGGCCGTGCTGGTGCTGACACCGCTGATGTTCTACCTGCCCCGCGCCGCATTGGCGGCCATCATCATTGTGGCGGTGTTCTCACTGCTCGATTTCCGCGCCCTGCCCCGCACATGGAACTACTCGCGCGCCGATGGCGCCGCGATGGCGGCAACCATGGCTGTCACGCTGCTGATCGGGGTGGAACAAGGGCTTCTGGCCGGTGTCGGGCTGTCACTGCTGCTCTATCTGTACCGCACCTCGCGCCCGCATATGGCTGTGGTCGGTCAAGTTCCGGGCACCGAGCATTTCCGCAATGTGACACGGCACGCCGTCGTGACGGACCCCACGATCTTCTCCATCCGCGTGGACGAGTCGCTGTACTTTCCCAATGCCCGCGCGCTGGAAGACCGGATCGTGCAGGCGCTGGCCGATACGCCTGCCCTGCGCCATGTCGTGCTGCAATGCGGAGCGGTAAATTACATCGACGCCTCGGCGCTAGAGAGCCTTGAGGCGATCAATGAACGTCTGGACGGTGCAGGTGTTGCCTTTCATCTGTCCGAGGTCAAAGGGCCGGTCATGGACCAGTTGAACCGCAGCCACTTTCTGCACGATCTGACAGGAAAGGTATTTTTGACACAATATGACGCAATGCTTGCCCTCGCTCCCGACCTGACCCGTGACTGCCTCACGTCCGAGCGCTTCGAGACACATTTGGACAAGGTGTGAGCGCGTAAAGCCTTTCTCTGGAGACTGTCTAAGTCCATGTGAGAGAAGCGGTGGGGATGCTGTTTTAAGAACTTTGCGGAAGTTGAGGTGATGCACCAAGCCGCGCAGCGTCGGGCCGCGGTGCGACGATCTCCCATCGATTGATCGCACTTTATGCCAGCCAAATCCGAGCAAGATCAGAGCTTCCCGCTTGGGGCAGCCAAATCGCCGTGCCCCTGCGCGGCCCGGCGATGCGCGGCGGGTGACGCCCTTGATTCCGCGCGAGAGGGGGGCGAACGACCGCAAAGTCCCGCATTACGAACATACCCGACAGGACGTGTCCCAGCCATGCTCATGTTCATAAAGAAAAAACGGCGCCCCAGAAGAGCGCCGTTCCTACATGCAAAGGCAAAAACCCTTAGCTGTTCATCTTCGCCACTTCTTCTGCGAAGTTTTCTTCTTTCTTCTCGATGCCTTCACCGACACCCATACGGATGAAGCCCAGAATCTCGACGCCTGCATCTTTTGCAGCCTGTGCCACAGTGATGTCGGGGTTCATGACGAATTTCTGGTTTACCAGCGTGTTTTCTTCCAGATACTTCTTCATCCGGCCGGGGATGATGTTGTTCTGGATCACGGCTTCGGGCTTTGGCTTGTCAGCGGTCGCGTTTTCTTCCAGCGCTTTTTGCGTCTGGACAGCGCGTTCGCGCTCGACCAGTGCAGGATCAAGCGCTTCTTCGTTCAGCGCCAACGGGCTGGTTGCGGCGATGTGCATGGCAAGCTGTTTGCCGATGCCGTTATCGGAACCTTTCAGCGCGACCAGCACACCGATCTTGCCCATGCCCTCAGCGGCAGAGTTGTGCACATAGGCCGCAACTGCGTCACCCTCGATTGTGTCCATGCGGCGCAGCGTCAGGTTCTCACCGATCTTGGCAATCGCCTCGGTCACAAGTGTTTCGACCGGCTTGCCGTCTACAGTCGCGGTTTTCAGCGCGTCCACGGATGACACGCCAAGTGCGGCGGTCGTGATCTGTGCGACCATGCCCTGAAATTCAGCATTCTTGGCAACGAAATCGGTTTCCGAGTTGATCTCGACTGCGACACCCTTGCCACCGTCGACACTCACGCCCACCAGACCTTCGGCGGCCACGCGGTCCGCTTTCTTGGCGGCCTTGGCCAGACCTTTGGTGCGCAGCCAATCAAGGGCCGCATCCATGTCGCCGTTATTTTCGGTCAGCGCCTTTTTGGCGTCCATCATACCTGCGCCAGTCGACTCGCGCAGTTCCTTCACCATTGCAGCGGTGATTGTCATGGGTTTTTCTCCTGCAGAAATGCGGTGTGACAGGGCGTTTCTAACACGTCCCTGTCACATATTCATGTCAATGGGTCACAGATTATGCGTCGGTTTGCTCTACGCCAGCCTCGGCAAGAGCTTCCTCGACCGGAGTTTCCTCCAATGCGCCAAGGTCGATCCCGGCAGCGCCCATCTGCGCGCTCATCCCGTCAAGGGCTGCGCGAGCAGCCAGATCGCAATACAGCGCAATCGCGCGTGCTGCGTCGTCATTGCCGGGGATGATGTAATCAACGCCTTCTGGTGGGCAGTTGGTGTCAACCACAGCCACAACCGGAATGCCCAATTTCTTGGCTTCCAGAATGGCCAGATCTTCTTTGTTGACGTCGATGACAAACAGCAGGCTTGGAAGGCCGCCCATGTCACGGATACCGCCCAGCGACGCTTGCAGTTTGGCCTGCTCGCGCTCCATGCCAAGACGCTCTTTCTTGGTAAGGCCTTCGGCGCCGCTTTCCAGCTGCTCGTCAATTGCCTTCAGGCGCTGGATGGATTGCGACACGGTTTTCCAGTTGGTCAATGTGCCGCCCAGCCAGCGGTGGTTCATGTAGAACTGCGCCGAACGCTCGGCTGCGTCTGCGATCGATTTGGCCGCCTGACGCTTGGTGCCGACGAACAGAATGCTGCCGCCCTTGGCAACAGTTTCACGAATGACATTAAGCGCCGCGTCCAGCAGGGGCAGAGTCTGTGTCAGGTCGAGAATGTGAATGCCATTACGCTCGCCGTAGATATACGGGGCCATGCGTGGGTTCCAGCGCTGAGTCTGGTGGCCGAAGTGAACGCCAGCTTCCAAAAGCTGACGCAACGTGAAATCAGGAAGCGCCATATCGTTTTCCTTTCCGGTTTGCGCCTGAGCAGAGGATTTCAAGGCGTATCGCCTCAACCGGTGGACCTGCGGGGTCTGTCTGTCCCGCGCGCCCGCCTCTGCCTGTGAAGTGCGGATGCCTTACCGCCTTGCATCCGTGGATGCAAGGCGGTTTCCAATTAAAATGCGCTCTGTGTTACGGCTGGGGGGTGAATGCGGCCTCCAGCGCCAACTCGATCATTGCGCCAAAACTGTGTTCGCGCTCCGAGGCAGGCAAGGCCTCTTGCGTCAGCAGATGATCCGAGATGGTCAGCACTGCCAGTGCGCGCACATTGTGGCGTGCGGCAACCGCGTAGAGTTCTGCCGCTTCCATCTCGACACACAGCACGCCGTGACGTTGCATGATCTCGTTCAGGTCGGGGCGTTCATCATAGAACACGTCGGACGAATAGACATTGCCAACATGCGTGCGCACATCCCGCGCCTGTGCTGCCTGATAGGCCGCATGCAACAGGCCGAAATCGGCACAAGGGGCGAAATTGAGTTCGCGGAAAATCCCGCGCGAGGGTATGGTCAGGGTGGTGCACCCCTGCGCGAGAACAATGTCACGAATGCCCACACTGTGTTGCATGGCACCCGCAGACCCCACGCGGATCAGCGTCTTAGCCCCATAGTCGCGGATCAGTTCATTGGCATAGATCGATGCCGATGCCATGCCCATGCCAGAGCCGTGTATCGTCACCCGCTGCCCGCGCCATGTGCCGGTGAAACCCAGCATACCGCGCACCTGGTTGACGCAAATGACATCCTCCAGAAACTGCTCGGCGGCCCATTTCGCGCGCAAAGGGTCGCCCGGCATCAGCACGGTTTCGGCAATCTGGCCCGGCTTGGCCCCGATATGAATGGTCATTTGTGCCCCCATTGTCCGCTTTGCGCGCAGATTGCCCCCTTCCCCCGCGCGACGCAAGCGCCTATACGTTCGCGCGCAGAACCGCCAAGGAAAGCCCGATGCGCACAGCCACCATTACCCGCAAGACCCATGAGACAGATATTTCGGTCAGTATCGATCTGGATGGCACTGGCCGCTATGAGTGCCAGACCGGCGTGGGGTTTTTCGACCATATGCTGGACCAGCTTGCACGCCATTCGCTAATAGATATCGAGCTGCGCGCGACGGGTGATCTGCATATCGACGATCACCACACGGTTGAGGATTGCGGCATTGCGCTTGGGCAAGCACTGGCGCAGGCGCTTGGCGACAAGCGTGGCATCCGGCGGTACGGCGCGTGCAACCTGCCGATGGATGATGCGCAGGTTGCCTGCGCGCTGGACCTGTCGGGCCGCCCCTATCTGGTGTGGAATGTCGATTTTCCAACCGGCAAGATTGGGACATTCGACACGGAACTGGTGCGCGAGTTCTTTCAGGCTCTGGCCACACATGGGGGGATTACCCTGCATATTGACCAGCTGCATGGCTTCAATGCGCATCACATCGCAGAGGCTGCGTTCAAGGCCGTGGCCCAAGCCCTGCGCGCCGCAGTCGAGACGGACCCGCGCAAATCCGATGCCATCCCTTCCACCAAAGGGGCACTGTAAGCGCTATGCTGACGGTTCTGGTTGATTACGACAGTGGCAATCTGCATTCCGCCAGCAAGGCCTTTCAGCGCATGGCGCAAGAGGTCGGTGGCGGCGATGTGCTGGTCAGTGCGCGCGCCGAAGATGTGGCGCGTGCGGACCGGATTGTGTTGCCGGGCGATGGGGCCTATCCCGCCTGCCGCCGTGCCTTGGGCGCGGTTGATGGTATGGTGCAGGCGCTGGAAGAAGCGGTGCAACAGCGCGCCGTGCCATTCATGGGCATTTGTGTCGGTATGCAGATGCTGGCCACGCTTGGGCGCGAATATGACGATGTGGCCGGTCTGGACTGGATCGGCGGCGAGGTCGTGCGCATCGCGCCGCAGGATGCAGCCCTGAAAGTGCCGCATATGGGCTGGAATGATCTGGTGGTTGATCGCCCGCACCCTGTCCTGGAGGGTGTGGAAAGCGGGGATCACGCTTATTTCGTGCATTCCTACCACTTTCTTGTCGCAGACCCCGCGCATCTGGTGGCCCATGTCGACTACGCAGGCCCCGTGACGGCCATCGTTGCGCGTGATACGATCATCGGGATGCAGTTCCACCCCGAGAAATCGCAATCCGCAGGGTTGCGCATGATCGCCAACTTTCTGCGCTGGCGTCCCTGAGCCCTGCCAACACGCCCTGCCCCGGCCCATCTGAACCAGCAAGAAAGAAGCGCGATGTCACAGAATAGCGAAAACAAAGCTGCATCGCCTGACGGTGATCGTATCGCCAAGGTTCTTGCGCGTGCGGGCGTGGCGTCGCGCAGGCAAGCGGAAATCCTGATCGTCGAAGGGCGCATCACCGTCAACGGCAAGCGCATCGACAGCCCCGCGCTGAATGTCACGCCGTCCGATCGCATCACGGTCGATGGCAAACCCTTGCGAGAGCCGGAACCCGCGCGGCTGTGGCTGTATCACAAGCCTTTGGGCCTTGTGACCACCACCCGCGATGATGAGGGGCGGCCCACCGTTTTTGACAACCTGCCCGAGGGGCTGCCGCGAGTCATGTCGGTGGGTCGGTTGGACTTGAATTCCGAGGGGTTGTTGCTGCTGACCAATGACGGCACCCTGAAACGCAAGCTGGAATTGCCCAGCACAGGCTGGTTGCGCAAATATCGTGTACGCGTGAATGGCGCGCCCACGGATGATATTCTGGCCCCCCTGCGCGATGGCGTGATGGTCGAGGGCGAGAATTTTCAGCCCATGATCGTTTCGATTGACCGCCAGCAAGGCGCGAATGCTTGGCTCACCATCGGCATCCGCGAGGGCCGCAACCGCGAGGTGCGCCGCGCGCTGTCGCATGTGGGCCTCAGCGTCAACCGCCTGATCCGTATCAGCTATGGCCCTTTCCAGCTTGGCACCCTTGCCAAAGGCGCTGTCGAGGAAGTGAAGGCGCGGGTCTTGCGCGAACAACTTGGCCAATCGGCTGACAGCGCACCAGAGGCAGAGGTGGCCAAACCACCGCGCAAGAACAAGCCCCGCCCGCATGTGGCGCGCACCGACACGCGGCGCAAGGACGGGCCAAGCGACGCGGCGCACACCAAAGCCGGAGCTGCGAAAACCGCAAGAGGCAAACCTGCGCTGCGCAGCCGTCCACCGCGCAAGCCTTGATCATTTGTGTTCACAATAGCTTGAATTTGGTGTGCCTTGCGTCAGCCCTGTGATGTGGGCATGTCAGCATAACATGCAAGGCATCTTCAAAACCCGTTCATCTTGTCATATACCTACATTGTAAAAGGTGTATCGGAGTAGTTAACAATGTCCTCCACAGGGTTGCAGAAAACCTCTTTCGCCCTGTTGGTGGCGGTAATGCTCTATGTCGCGATTGTCGGGGGCTAGGGAAATGAGCCAGCGTTTCAGCGGGCGCTACAGCCCGAATGCCGCAAAACAAGATGCGCCCGCGACCGTGGCACGTCCGCACCCTGTCGGGGCACGTGTAAATCTTCTGTTTGTATTGCCCTTCGCCTTTGCCCTTCGCGCCTTCTTTCAGGACGCGACCGGATTGGCGTTAAACCTTTCCGCCTTCGCCATTCTGATGCTGGCCGCATGGCTGACACGCGAAGGGGTGCTTGCGCAAGCCGCTTACGCTGCGCGCACTGTGGCGCGCAGGCCCGCTATCCCGCGCAAGATTTTCGCCTCGGTGCTAACCGGCGCAGGGTTGGCTGTGGCAGCACTTGCCACAGGCGTTATCCCCGCGATGATTTTTGCCGTGCTTGGCGCGGCACTACATTTCGGCGCTTTCGGACCGGACCCATTGAAAGACAAGGGGATGGAAGGAATCGACACTTTCCAGACAGACCGTGCCGCACAGGCGATTGAAGAGGCAGAGCGCCACCTGACCGAGATGATGGCTGCGATCAAGCGCAGTGGTGATCGTGTCCTTGCGCGCCGTGTCGAAGGGTTTGCCGCCAATGTCCGCCCTCTGTTTCGCACAATCGAGAATGATCCGCGCAGGCTGAATGCAGCGCGGCGCTATCTTGGCATCTATTTGATGGGTGCGCGCGACGCGACGGTCAAATTTGCAGAGCTTTATGCACGCAACCAAGACACAGAGGCGCGCGTTGAGTACGAGGCACTTCTGGATGATCTGGAAACACGCTTCTCTTTGCGGCGCGAGGCGTTGCTGGCAGATGATCGCACTGCCCTTGATATTGAAATCGAAGTCTTGCGCGAACGATTGGAGCGCGAAGGGCTGCGAACAGGCGAATGAAATTACCTAGCCCCCCGCTACAGCATATAAAAAAGAGGGATTGTCCATGTCAGAAACACTCCGCGTCCAAGCCGAAGCCTTGACGCATGAAATTAGCGAACTGGTCGATACACCATTGGCCGAACCCTCGACAGAACTGGTAGTTCTTGACGACGCATCTGAGAATGACGCCAAGGCCATAAACACCCGTATGTCCGAGATTGACATGAGCCAGACCAGCTCGATCATCGGGTTCGGGTCGCGCGCGCAGATGGATTTGCAGCAGATCAGCCAGTCGATGCTCGCTGATGTGAAAAACAAGGATCTTGGCCCGGCGGGCGACGGCCTGCGCGAGATGGTCACAACACTGCGCGGGTTCTCCGTCAGCGAGTTGGACACCCGCCGCGAGCGCAGCTGGTGGGAACGCCTGACCGGAAAAGTTGCCCCGATGGCGAAGTTTCAGGAACGCTATTCGACTGTGCAAAGCCAGATCGACCGGATCACCGGCAATTTGCTGAACCATGAGACGACACTGCTCAAGGACATCAAGGGCCTCGACAAACTGTATGAAAAGACGCTGGAGTTTTATCACGAGCTGGCGCTGTATATCGCGGCGGGCGAAGCGAAGATCAAGCAACTGGACACAAACGACATTCCCGCCAAACAGACCGAGGTCGAGGCCGCCCCCGAGAATGATCAGGTGCTCAAAGCGCAGGAATTGCGCGATCTGCGCGCAGCACGCGACGATCTTGAACGCCGGGTGCATGATCTGAAACTGACGCGTCAGGTCACAATGCAATCCCTGCCCTCGATCCGTCTGGTGCAGGAGAATGACAAATCACTGGTCACGAAGATCAACTCGACATTGGTCAACACTGTCCCGCTTTGGGAAACGCAGCTTGCACAGGCGTTGACCATTCAACGCTCGCGCGAAGCCGCACAAGCCGTGCGCGCCGCCAATGATCTGACCAATGATCTGCTGACCTCGAATGCCGACAACCTGCGCGACGCCAACCGCGAGGTCCGCGAGGAAATCGAGCGCGGGGTGTTTGACATCGAAGCGGTGAAACAGGCCAATGATACCTTGATCGCCACAATCGAAGACAGCTTGCAGATCGCCGATGCCGGACGCGCCAAACGCGCAGAAGCTGAGGTCGAACTGAGCAAGATGGAAGCAGAGTTGCGCCAATCCCTGTCCTCGGCGCGCGCGCGCGACGACGACAGCGCGCACCGCTCTGACGTTTGACATCATGATGCATGCCACACCAATACCTGGACCAGCCAAAGGCCCGCGCCCGCGCAATATAACACATATTGCCACGGGTTGCGGGCTGGTGCTTGCTTCTGGGCTGTGGCTGACGGGCTGCACATGGACACCGGGCGCGGTCGAGACGGCCGCCCCCGCCCCCGAGGCTGCATCCCCGCCCCCGCCGCAGCGCGCCCAGATCGAAGTAACAGCGCCGACT
>SL_7KL_010_BRINEDRAFT_10000035_pt1 | contig 51805 bp, 40 predicted proteins | sample SodLak_010_BRINE_FD_10663 | JGI IMG/M metagenome (IMG submission 10663)
GAGGAAGATACAGATGAGGAAGATACAGATGAGGAAGATACAGATGAGGAAGATACAGATGAGGAAGACACAGAAGAGGAAGACACAGAAGAGGAAGAGACAGAAGAGGAAGATACAGAAGAAGATGATACAGAAGAGAGAGAGAAAGACCACCGCGATGATATTAAATATAATATGAAAAAGAATATAGACAATAGAAATGAGAGAAGAATCAAGTTTTCTGGTGGTAAAAACTGGATACAGAATTACTTCCATGATGGTAATTATAAAATTATAGAAAATATAGGTGGTGGGGATTGTTTATTTGATGCAATAAAACAAGCATATAAATCTGTTGGTAAAGATACAAGCGTTCAAAAACTAAGAAATTTAATTGCAAATGAGATTGATGAGCCAACATTTAACCAATATTATAACTTATATTTAACTATTAAAGTACGCAAAGATGATATTAAAAAAGATATGAAAGAATTGAATAATAAATATAATTCCTTAAAAAGAAAATTTAAACAATCGGATAGTAAAAGTGAAACTGATGTATTCATGAGTGAATTACGTAGAATCGCCGAAGAATATAAAAGAATGGAAAAAGAACTAACAAGTCAAGAATCATTTTTGAATGAATTTAAATTCATGAAAGATGTAAAAGATATAGATGATTTCAAAGAAGTCGTCCAAACTTGTAAATTTTGGGCGGATTCGTGGGCGATTTCTACACTAGAAAGAGTTCTTAATATTAAACTCATTATATTATCAAAGGAAGCTTATGAAAATGAAAATTTAACAGGAGTCATTCAGTGTGGTGGTATGGAAGACAACATCATACGAGAGAAAGGTGTATTCAATCCAGATAAATATATTATTATGGAATGGATCGGATATCACTACCGTGTAGTATCTTACAAGGGAAATTATGTATTTCAATATAAAGAATTACCATTTGATGTTAAGGAAATTATATTTAAGAAATGTATGAAGTCAGAACAAGAAGAAGGGTTATATATGCTAATACCTGAATTTAAGAGAGACATAAGTATTTACAATAGTATATGAGAAAATTGAACCGAATAGATGAAAACTTGGGTTAGCATTTATTCTATAACAAGGAAGAATAGTATGGGAATACCATTGTTGAACCGTTTTATTAAAGACAAACATATTGAAAATCCAAATGAGAATTGTATTGAAGAATCTCATTTTAAGAGTTTGAGTGATAAGACAGTCGTAGTAGATATGCTTATTTATATGTATCGTTTTAAAAGTGAGAATCTATTATTTGAAAAAATATACGAGTTATGTTGTCTCTTCATTCATTACAATATAAATGCTGTATTTATATTTGACGGAAAAATGAAAAAAATTAATGAAGAAAAAAAAATAGAACGATATAAATGTAAAGATAATGCAACCACTAAATATGATAATTTATATAAAAAGGTATCCTATTTAGATAAGATAAAAAGAGAGAAAGAGATAAAAACCGATTCAACAATTATTTCAAAATATAAAGATGAAATGAAAGATTATATTTCTACAAAGACAAAAATTACAACTGAAGAGTGTAAGAATGTTAGACATCTAATTCGGTTATTCGGTTTTAAATGTATTCGAGCTGATACGGAGGCAGATATTCTTTGTTGTTATTATGTGAATACAGGTAAAGCATATGGTTGTTTTACAGAAGATATGGACCTTTTAGTTTATGGTTGTAAAAAAGTATTCAAATATATGAGTTTAGTGAATCATAGTTTCTTGTGTTATAATTACGAAAATATATTAAGGACAATAGGATTGGATAGCAATACATTCAGAGAATTATGTGTCTTATCTGGTAGTGAATATAAAAGAACACAACATAATATATATTTCATATATAAAACTATGAAACGATACAATATTAATAGAGATTTATTAAATATATTTTGTGATTATGATTGTATTAAAAATAAAAAAAAAACAGAACCTATTCAAAAGCAGTATAAGAAATTGAAAGATGTGCTTCATTATTATAATTTAGATAATCATTCTTATTTAAAGTATTTTGATGAGTATTCTTTATCATATGATGTCATAAATAATACAAAAATAGAAGAGTTTCTTAGGAAACATAATTTTATATTCGTATAAATGTTATTAAGATAAACTTGTATATATATAAATGAAAGAATACTATGTTAAATTTAATTTTTCATACTTTTATAAAGTTGTTGTAGATAATAAGAATGTATCGTTATACTTAATAGATACAAGTGTTGAATTAGATAGAAATAGGGAGTATCCTAAAATACATTCTTTTATTATAAAAGATTATATGATTTCAAAAAATCATTGTAAATACAGTGGAGAAGAACAAGATGAGGATACAAATACATATGGTATTTTATTTCGAATAAATGAATTGAAGTATATTTATGTAGGGGATAGGATATATTCGTTTTCAGCATATAATGTCATAGAGGAGTTTTATTCTCCAATTGGGAATAATAATGTTCCTTATAGTTATGCGATTGACCGAGATAAAAATCATTATTTAATGTTAGAGAGAGTAATATTATACAATCAAACTATTCAAGAAGACCCATATAAAAAATATTATAAAGAAAGTATTATGGTAAATCATAGTAAAAATATTAAATATAAGGATATAGTTCGTTGTTTTATAAATGGTATTGAATATGATTTAACATACGATCCTTTTCCAAAAGAAAAATATAATTTTTGGTTATCATGTCCTGAATTATGTGATGGTAATTTGATTTTACATTATGAAACAGAAAATTCTAATCATGAAATTATGCCGAAAAGTATGTATATTAAAATTAATAATAAATTTGGAAGAAAACGAAACTATGTTCCTTTTATGGATAATAAGTTTTTGTAAATTATAAGAATAATTAAATAATTATTTTTATAACTTGGATTCTATTTCATTTATGAGGAAGGGGAACTTGCTTTTTGGAAATGAGGACTCATATATCTTTGCAAGTTAAAGTAGGTAAGCTCTTCATTCTTACCAATCTTAAGAAGCTTACGAAGCTCACTATTAGGAACAATACGACGACGATTAGATGGGTCTTGTAATTCATTTTTTACAATATATTGGTTAATCTCACGTGTCACCTCAGTTCGTGCCATCTCAGAATTCTTAGGCTTTCCTAGGAATCGTGCAAGCTCACTGCTGATTGGAGTTGGTTTTACAAATCCACTTGGTTTGCGATTTACATTCTTTCGGCGTTTGCCATTCTTGTGTGCTTGACGAAGCTCACGCTCAGTGCGTGTCTTCAAAGCACGAAGTTGAGTAGTTAGCGAACTAACTGTAGAACGCAACGAAGTTAGCTCACTTAAGAGAGTTGCGTAATCATCCATTAAACTAGAAGCAACAGTCTCAGGTGCAGTCTCTTGCTCCGTAGTTGCTTCTACAACTGGCTTTACATCTTCAGTAACGACTTCGTTCTTAGGTGCGGAACTCTTCATTTTTCTTGGCATCTTATTATAATACTATATAGAAGTGTCTTTTTAAGTTCTTTAATAATTAAAATATATAAACCGTATGAATGGTATAAATAATAATTATATTGTAGATTCGTACAACCAAGGCAATGCTTCTCTTGCATTATTATTTACAAGTGTAAATATAGTTAAACAATATAAAATACCTAACTGTTTATGGTCGTTATTTTCTGCATTATAACATAAATTCTCAATAATTTGAAGAATTAATTTTCGAACTTTGATTAATTTTCTCTCTCGTGTATATCTTGTAATATTATGTAAGCTTACATTATAAAAAGGATTACCATAAGGAGGACATATCAATTGTTTTAATTCTCTTGTAAGTTGTAATCTATAATTCCATAAATCATATAATTCTCCTACATAACGATATAATTGAATACAAGACAAATCCATAAACCATCTTGAATTAGTATAATTTCCCATATCATCCATAAATTTAAATAATTTTTCAACTCTCATTTTAAATACTTGTTCAGGTGATAAATAAGTTTCTGTATTTTCTATTTTTAAATTTAAAGGAATGGATAACAATTTAGAAAAACGAACATAACGTTCTACATCCTTTTTTACATTATTTTGTAATGGTGTTCTTGTATATGGATTTTGAATATCACCATCTTTTTTATTTACCAGTGTATAGAGAGAAAATATATTAAACCCATATATAAAACCATTTTTCTCTCTAAAACTAATAAATTCATCATTTGATATATCTTTTAAATCCTCAAAAAAGAAGAAATCATTACTATTTACACATAACTTTCTATCTCTGAATCCAGGTCCTTTTAATTCAAGATATTTATTTACTACATATTTTCTAAATGTTCTCTGGATAATACAAGCATATTTATAAAGGTATAAATAACTTATAACACGCTTAAGTAAATCATTCTTATTTCCACTTATTCGTTGTTTATAAAATTTACATATTTTTTTTAATTGATTCACATTGTAATTATATTGTAAAAAATAATCCATTGTTTCATAAGTTGGTATCTTGAATAAATCGTCTGTTATTTTCTTTTTATTTTTATTATTCAAATACTTTTTTATAAATTCATCATTCATATAAACAAACTCTCTCATACCTATATCTTATATTCGTATTTAATTTTAAGATATTTATATAATATATTTATCGTAATAGAGCAAGACCATACACAAAGCAAAACATTCTTATTAATTTCTCATAAAATTGATTTAAAGAAAACTCATCAATATATATTAACTTTATAATAACAAGAATGTCCGCTCAAGATCTTCTTTCGCATTATGATGATTTGAATGTATCCGATGTATCTTATGGAACTCCTAAAACTACATCTAGGGGAGGTAAAACCATTCCTTTGATGTATAATGGAAATAGACTTCTTATTGATACACCTCTTGTATTGACTTGGGGAATTAATAAAATGGTTGATGAAGACAGTGGCCGTGTAAGTTATAATATGAACCTTCAATGTAGTTCTAATAAGAAAAATGTATCTGACTTCTTTAATAAACTGAAAGAACTTGAGGAATATGTCCTCGACAGTTGCGTAAAGAATAGTAAGGATTGGTTTAATAAGTCAAAGATGACTAAGGAAGTTGCAGAAGCACTCTTTACACCCTTTGTTCGTTATCCCAAAGATAAGGATACAGGAGAGCCTGATTCATCGAGAGACCCTACATTGAGAGTTAAGATCCCTTATTGGGAAGGAAAATTCAATATTGAACTATATGATATGGATGGAAATCTAATCCTAAATAATAAATTTGTTGAAACTGAAACAGACCTAATTGAGAATTATGTTCCTAAATCATCACATGTAGTTTGTGCTCTTCAATGTAATGGTATTTGGTATGCAGGTGGTAAATTCGGTGTCTCGTGGCAACTTAAACAAGCTATGGTAAAAAGACCAGTAAAATTTGAAGGTAAATGCTTCTTGAGGGTAAATAAGAATGAACTTTCAAATGTAGAAACTGAGGAACAAAACGCACAACACGAAACACAAGAGCTAACTCAAACACAAGATGTAAACGTTCAAGATAGCGACAGTGATAGTGATAGCGACAGTGATAGTGATAACGAACAAGAAAAACAACCAGAAACTGAAACAACAAAAACTCCAGCAAAACCCAAACGCCGTGTTATCCGTAAGAAATAAATAAACTAGTCAATGTAAAATAAATTTATAATATAAATTTTTTATCTTTTTTATTCAATAGATATTAAAATACTTATTGAATAAACTATAACCAAGATATATTTTCGGTTTTTAATAATTGAGGTATATTATCTATAAATTTATATAATATATCTTTATATGAAATAGATAAATAATCTGGATCAATCTCCATACTTCGTTTAAAACAACAATTTTTATTTGCAAATGTATGAAATAATTGATTATATTTCCAAGTGAATAAAAATTGGTCTTTTGAAATCAATATACCATTAATGATACCAAATCTTGATATATTTACTATAATACTTCTAATTAAGAGAGTAATGATACCAATATAACACTCATACCAATTTTTGTATATCTTTAAAATCGATGGATAATACACTTTATTCTTATAATTCAATGGTTCCAATGAATACTTTGAATAAATATAATTTGATAAATCATTATATACAACCTCTTTATCTTTATACCAATCACAACTATTGTGTGTAAGACAAGAATGTAATATTTTTACTGTCTCTTTCGATTCTTCTTTTATAACACGAATACAATCTTGTGCAACCATATCCACTGGAACTGTGTTTAATACACAATTATTGTAATCCATACAATAAAAAAGAGACATTCCTGATACAATACCCAATATAAATAGATTAATTGTCTGGAATGAACCCCAGCTTGGATAAGGTTCTTGTACTGCAGATATAATTATTGATGGACGAACAATAAATAATTTACCACGATGAATTCTTTTTGCAAGTAATAACTCGGTTAAATTTTTACTATACGTATATGAATTCTCAAACTCACTATTTCTTAATTCATTCTCTCTAATTACTCCATTCAATATATTCGTATATGTTGTCTCACACATATCCAATGTATGTCCTTGGTTTTTATTTATATGAAACTCTTCTTCGATATTCTCAAAACCCTTACCCACTTTATGAAATCCTGTAAAAGCAGTTGAAACATAAGTATATTGTATTACATTCTTACATCGATTATATAACCTCATCCATTCCATCGCTGTCTTACAGTTATTTAATGTTGATTTTTTAATCTCTCTATTAAAATTCACATCGGCAAGTGCATTTATAAATATATTAATTTTATCAATAATCATATCTATATCTTCTTTATCCATTTGTAATTCTAATTCCTTAGTATATTCACCACGAATTACATATATTCGGTTTTCATTCAAATAAGTATTATAATCAAGAGTCATCTCTCTCATTATTTCGCCTATTCTCTCTTCAATCGTTTTTCCTTCTTTCTCTCTTATTACAATATAAACTATATCTTTTGTATTTTTTAAAAGTGAATATAATATCACTTTACCTAAACAACCCGTACAACCAATAAGTAAATAATTCAATGACATCTCTATGTATTATATCTCATTCATAATCTTTATATTCATATTTTTTTTACCAATATATAAAAACTTAATCTATATTGCGAACTACTTTTAATAAATAAAGTATAATTTTTTCAATATGAAAAATTGGTCTATAATTATTATTATAATATAAACAAAACTTATATATCTCTATATTTAATTCAAAATACTTCTCTATCGGTATATTATTTTGCAATTTCTCTAAAATACACCACAACACTTCATAGATATCAAAATGATATATCAATATATCATATAAATACTCTCTTAATCCGTGAAAATTAAAAGATTCACTCTCTTTTATATAGTCTATGATTTTTTCTGATAATATATGTGTCTTATTCTTGTCAGGAATACTATCTCCTTTTATTTCTTTTATATTAGATACTAAATGTAATTCTTTCTTCTTTATTTTTTGATTTGTAATTCTATTATACTTTATAATCGAAGGTTTCTTAAACTTCAAAATATTAAACGAATCTAAAAAACACTGGGGTAAAAAAGATAGACAATTTGTTAGTAATATATACCGTATATGAATATTATTTGGTATGTTTGTAATATATCCATAAAATATATCCAGCAATTCTAAATTTATTTTTTCAAAGTTCTTACATACAACGAACCCTTCCTTATTTTTTGTTGTGCATATAATATCAATAACCTGAGATAAAAACTCGCTCCATATTGTTTTACTATTACAACCTAATAAATCCATATCAATCTCATAATGTATATCACTTATTTTAAAAATAAAATTACTCTTTTTCTGTATTGCTATATTTATCTTCTTCTCATATTTTAATTTTGATGGACTATATTTACTTATCATCTTTAACATTTGAGAATACTTACCACACGCATTTACACCATATATAATTGTATGATTCATATCTTTTATTCTCTCTGGAAAATAAGAATAATATTTCTCATATTCTCTATGTATATTTACACGTTCAACCTCTCTCAAATAACTATCAAAAGATGTTTCAAAATATTTCATTACTATTAATTTATTAAAGTGTTTATATTTTTAATAGAGTATAATATAAATATAATTATTATCATATACTATAAATGGAACATGTCATTCAAAATTATAATTCAAAGTTAAGAGAGAAAATAACAATACTTCAATCTCAATCTAATTCTATGAAAGATACACACCCAAATCTATATAACTCTTGGATTAAATATATTGATGAATCGTTTCAAAATATTATTCAACAAATTGAAAGATTTGAAAATATTACAAGTTCAGACTTAGAACACATAAAAGACCCAAGTGAAGAAAACATAAATATTATTCAACTCTATAGTGAAATATGTCTAAGAAAAGAATAAATAGAGAGAAAATACTATACTATTAAATATATTAAATAGTATAGCATATATAAAATAATGAATATCATATTAGATTGTGAAGATAAAAAAGATAGTTTTAATATTTATAATATTTATTTCGGTGAAAAAGTTCCAAACACAATTGTTGAAAACAGTTCGTTTTATAATATAATCTATTCTACAAATAAAATAACATTATCCAATCTTCATATTTTAATACTTTTGAAATCAATCAACTTAACAAATTATTATAATAAATATAAAGTTTTCTTTATTCCATCTATTAATTTCAAAATTATAAATAAAATGAAAAAAATAGAACAAGAAATACTTCTTAAATTTAAAAAATTTAGAACTAAAAAAACACCTGTGTTTAATCTATATAACCAGATTCTTACAAAACAAATTAAAGTGAATAGTAAAGAACCCATATCTCAAAAAAAAGATACAATTCAATTACTACTTAAAATATCTGGAATTTGGGAAAACGACACAAATTATGGTATCATCTATTCTTTTATTCATCAACCATCTGTTACATAAAATGAAATCTCTCTCCAGATTAAACCTGATATAAATAAATTAAATAATGAAATACAAGCATTACCTATGAATAATTTATTTAATCCATACTCATTATGATATGAATTATATAATATTATTAATTGAGATATATAAATAACTATAAATATAGTAAGAAGTGTGTTATACTGTTCTAATTTTATATTTTTATTTTCAATCGTATTCACATACCTAATATTTGTATATAATAATATCACAATAGGTAAAACATTCGTCATTACATAATAAGCTAAATACATATAATCAGATACATTATCATATAATGAAAACGCAACACCACCAGATAATAAAATAAGTAATAAAGTGAACGAATATATCATAATAGATGAACCCTTAAATAAAGCAACTGGAATAAAAATATTTAATATTTGTAAGATTCCTACTGTTACTAGAAAAGTTAAAATTATATTATATGTATCTTTCTTATCCATTGTCTATAATCTATACAAATACTTTTTTTATTGATTAAGACACCACAAAACTATTTTTTCTTTGTCAAATTCATTTAATTCCAGAGTTTGTAAGTGTATATCTTTACTTAATAGCGGACATTTATGAATGGGTATAAATTTTGGTTTTTTCATCTTTTTCGTCTTGTAATAAATATAGAGACCATACTTACCACTACGAATACTTACTTGTTCGCTTAATTTATATATATTTTTATTTGTTTCTTTTTTAATATTCAATAACTTTTTAAAATCATCTAATGTAATATTTTCTGTAGAAATATTATCTTGTGTCAATGATTTTAAACTGAAATTTTCATTATTCCATTGTATATAATACCCATATTTTCCATTTTTTAATAAAACATCCTTGTTCTCAAAAACACCAATTACTCTTGATGCCTTGTTTTCCTTTATAATATCTTCTACAAAATATTTATTCTCTCTTAATTTATCCATATTAATATCATCACGAATACTTAAATACTCCTTTGTAGAACCATTCATCTTTAAAATGCACGGTCCATACTTTGTAATTTTATAATGATAAGTAGAATCTGTATCCTTCTTACTCTTTATCACATACTCTACTTTTTCTTCTTGTATATTCTCTGAAATAGATTTAATATCTTCATATGCCTTTTTACATAAATCCAAATAAGTCATTTTTCTCTCTACTATATGGTCCAACATATCTTCCATAGTAGAAGTATATTTATAATTGAATATAGTATCATAATATTTTATTAAATACTCCATTACCATGATTCCAAGAGGTTGTATAACTAATTTATTTTTCTCAGAACCAACTACTTTACTTCTCTCTATTTCTTCTATCTCATTATCAATTAATCTATAATCAATTGCATCTATTTTTTTACCTTCCACATCTTGGACCAATACATAATTTCTCTCTTGGATTTTACTAACTAAACTAGAGTAAGTAGATGGTCTTCCTATTCCGTTTTTTTCTAACAAAGAAACAAGACAAGCCTCCGTATAATGTTGCCCTAAGTTTTGAACGGTGTATTCACACTCGATTTTATTATAATTCACAATCTCTCGCTCCTTCTTTATGAATTCATAATCTTCATCTTTTTCGTATATATCTTTATTCTTATACACCTTTTCCACAATTAACCACCCAGGAAATTCTATCTTCTCAAACATATGTTTATAATATACTTCCTTTAAAGCTGATGTAATATACCCAGATAATGAATAATATATACAAGGAGACATACAACTCTCTATTGTATTACACCATATTAAATGATACATTTTTATTTCTTTTATACCAATTGATGAATTGTTGTCTTCCTTAATATCAATCTTCAATAAATTTGTTGGACGGATAGACTCATGTGCTTCTTGTATATTCTTATTTTTTTCCTTTCCTTTACTTTTCTCATTTGTAATTGTAATTTTATCTAATGTGTTCGATATATATTCACTACCCCATTTTTTACTAATAAATGATTTTGCTTTTTGGATAAACTCTTTACTATACTTTTTACTATCTGTTCTCATATAAGTAATATATCCGTTTTCATACAATTTTTGACAAATCGCCATTGTTTGTTTTGGTGTATATCGTAATATAGAATGAGCTTGTTGCTGTAATAAACTTGTTGTATATGGAAAAGGTTGTTTTCTTTCTTTCTTTACTTCTTTTCTCTCTTTATCTTTCTTATTTTGAGAGAGAAATAATCGATGTTCGTGATTCACTGTATCCTCTAAAAACAAATTTATTCCCTCTTTATTTTCTACATATTTTTCTAAATGAAAAGGTATATTCTTCTCGGTAAAATATCCTTTCACTTGGTATCCTTCTGTTTGTTGTCTATTTTTTAAAGAAATGTAATTGTCATATACTAATCGTAATGCAACACTTTGACATCTACCAGCAGACAAATTATACTGATTTAAATACTTCCATATCATCGGCGAAACCGTAAATCCAATTAACACATCCAAACTCTGTCTCGCACGTTGTGATTCCACTGAAGCCATATTTAATCTCGTTGGATTATTAACCGCAATCATTAAAGCATCCTTCGTAATCTCATGAAAGATAATACGCTTTGTTTTTTCTGGGGATAATTTTAATACTTTACATAAATGCCATCCAATTGCATCACCTTCTCTATCATCGTCTGTCGCTATATATATATCATTACAATTTGCTATACTTTCTTTTAGTTTTTTAATTACTGAATATTTATTTGATAATACTTTAAAGGATTGTTTAAAATCATTTTCAGTATCAATACAACGAATACCTTTGGATACATCTAATCCACGAATATGACCGTAAGAAGCTACGCATTTATAATTACTTCCTAAATATTCTTCAATCTTTTTACATTTAGCAGGTGATTCAACAATAATCAAAGAACGAACCATAATAAATATTATTATAATGTAATATTAATATTTATATCAATTTTTTAGTTTATTTACACCCCTTGCAACCTCTCCAACGACTATAGAGAGGAGAACCTGGTGAGGTTACTGCTGCACTCTTTGAGGCACGACTACCTTTGGTATGTCCTGGTCTGGCTGCTCTTGAAAAACGTATTGCGGATAAACTTCTTCCCATTTTCTATATATATAATAGTTATATTATTTTTCTAAATGTATTATTTTAAATTCACTCCATTTAATTTTTTTTATAGGTTTTTTATTTATTTTTTTAGATGACCCTTTTTCATCATTCAATTTAGTATCAATATATAACTTCTTCAATATCATTCCTACCTTATAAGAACCCTCATGTTGATCTAATTTTCCATCCTCAATTTCAGACAAAATGTCAATAAAATTAAATAAGACATTCTCATTTAACTCATCCTTTATTAAACGATTAAATATATTGGTATAATTCGTATATAAAAAATCACATCTCTTTTCACATATCTCTCTAAATTGTTTATAATTCGATATACGAATTCGTGAATATTCTTTTTTTAATTTTATAATTTTTGCAACATCCTCTTTTATTTTTTTACTATGTCTTAATTCACGAATTTTGCTCGTGGTCTCACTTGCATTATAATTTCGTATCATTTTACTTAAATTTAAACGCTCATTACTTGTTAAATCCTTCATTTTAGTATATGAAGTTATTATTTTATTTTTTTAAACTAATATTTACTTATTATATATGATTGATAAAACGACTGTTATCCACGAACATTTTGACGAAAATATTAAATTAGGCATAAAACATACACAAAATAAATCTTTTAATGTTGAATCATGGAAAAGACAACATAGAAGTTTATCAAAAAGAAAAATATGTCCTCAATGGAGAATTCGTTGGAATATTCCAACATTTAGTGATAGACTAGATAAAAAGACATTATTACATAAAGTAGAAGAATATATTTATTTAAATATTGAACTTAGAGAATACGAAGCAATACATTCATTATTCAATATTATCGATATCATAAAACGGCATAAAGTTGTTTCTCTCTTCTCTCTATCACAAATTGCTTATAACTTAGGAAACCTAAAGTATAACGATAAAAACAATCATATAAATGAAAAAATTAAAGATTGGATCCACGACAATGAAGATTTTTATAAAATATATTCGTATATTAACTTAAATCAATGTAAATCTATTACTCGTAAAAATAGAAGTCATAAAGGAGGCGGAAAAGAACCATCTGTTCCACCTGCAATGGTCCAAGGTTATAAATATGGTGCAACCAGTGCAAATGAAGAAGCTGTATTAAAGAATCAATACGAAGCAGAACAACAAACAAGTATGCTAAATGGAAGCTCAAATAATGAATCGAATGATAATGGAAATCATTTTCAATTAATAAAAGGAGGAGGTCATACTATACCACAATTTGACGCAGGTAATGTAGAGGGGCCATCTGGAACACAAGATAGCACCGTGAATAATGCAGAACTTCTTCTAAAAGCACAAGAAAACAGCAGATATGATGCATTTGACCCTAAAGATACACATAAAGGTGGAAAAAGAAAAAAACGATACACAAAAAAAAAGAGAAAATCTAAATAACTTAACTATTGTCTTTTTCATCCATTAACATAAGTGCCATAGCAGAATAATTGTGTAAATCAAGAAGGGTATCTCTTATTCTCTCGTCATCTACCAGGTGAATTCCTTTATTCGTTATAGAAATAGAACGCTGAATTTTATCTTCGATTCTTACTAACACACCAATCAATCCATATTTTGCAAAAGCGTCTCCATAATCATTATTCTTTTTCTTAAATAATTCTAAAGATTCTTTTTGTATTTCAATCATCTGATTCACCCTATTCATCTGTATAACTCTATATTTAATTCTCTTTAAATATAGAATACTAAAATAAAATATCAAATTATATTATTATAAATGAAGTTTAGCGATATCTTTTTATCTATTCTTATTATTTTAATGTATGTTTTATTATCATTTATAAATACTTTTACAATCGGTATGAATAATATTAAATCAAACTGGCCTAAATATAGATGTACGCCATCCGTTCTTCCATTTGCTGGATACTTTGGTCATGACCCAGTATCTAACTTCACATATTGTATTCAGAATATGCAGTCTTCTTATATTGGAGAATTATTAAAACCAACTAATTATATTATTACATTAGTTCAAAATGTGATTGGAGACTTATTAGAGAATATTCAATGGATCAGAAAAAAGATTGATAGTATTACTTCAAACTTTACCAATATTATAGGCACTATCTTAGGAATATTTATTAATATTATGATTGAATTTCAAAAAATGATTATTAAACTAAAAGATATGATGGATAAATTAATTGGAACAGTTACTCTAACTGTATATTTAATGGAGACTGGTATGAATACAGGTTCAAGCATTATGGCTGGACCCATTGGAAGAACACTTCGATTTGTATGTTTCCATCCCAATACAAAAGTTAAATTAATGAATGGAACTTATAAACCTATGAAAAAAGTCGAAACCGGAGAAGTGTTAAGCAACGGTGCCATAGTAGAAGCTTCTATGATTATTAGAGGAAATAAAAAAGATCCTGAAAATCCATATTATAAAATATATAGCAAAGAATACAATGACTATATTTATGTCACTGGAAGTCATTATTTACAACATCCAATTTATGGTAAATTCCTTCAAGTTAAAGATTATACTGACGCGATTCTAGAGAGAAAGATACAAACCGAAAATATGTCTTGTCTCGTTGTTTCTAATCATAGGATACCGATTGGAGAGTATAACTTCTGGGATTGGGAGGATAATGAATTAAGAGAGAAAGATAAATTAAATATATAATAATTATATCTATAAATAACATATGGAGACACCTAATGATATTAAAAATATTTTTTCTAAAATATATAATCAAAAAGGATATTTTGATTTTTATGGTGGTTCTTTTACCATTACTCTTGTCATTCTTTTCATTTTCTTTATTATCTTTTCATATTTTTATGTCATGAGTCAAATCAAACCCATTAAGGCAGATTGGATTAGACAACGTTGTAGTCCTATGGTAATTCCATTTGCTGGATTAATAAATAAACCTGAAGATAAAGGAAACCTTGAATTTACAAATTCAAACTTTAATTATTGTATTAATAGCATGTTTGAAAAAATATCATCAAATTTCTTTCGTCCTATTTTATTTGTAATGAATATTATTTATCAAACCATCACTATTATCAATGATAATATTCAAGAAATACGTATTAAAATTGGTGATATTACAGATAATTTAGTTAATATTAATGACCGCATCATTTCAAGGGTTTTTGGATTTATTATTCCAATACAATACATGTTTATTAAACTGAGAGATATTTTACAGAAAACAACAGGAGTTATTGTCGCCAAAATGTTTGCTTTATTAACAGGATATTATAGTCTTCTTTTATTTGTTCGTGTCTTTATTAGTATTATGATTGGTGGTTTAGTTCTTTTAGGTGGTATTATTGCGAAATTATTAGCATCATTATTTTTAGCACCTGTGGCAGCACCATTGCTTGTTATATTCATAACAGTTACAGGATTTCTTATTCCCATCCTTGCTGGATTAGCAAGAATACTAAGTAAATCACGAAGAAGCTTACCTAAACGTCCTAAGTGTTTTGATGAATATACGATTATAGAAACCAATGATGGACCGAAGTATATTAAAGATATAAGTCCAGGTGATGTCTTAAAAGATGGTTCTATAGTCCATTCTATATTTAAAGTTCTACGATGTCATTATGAAAACAACATACTTGAAGAAACATATATGTATCGCTATAAGGGGTGTATTGTATCTGGAAATCATAATGTTCTTATAGACAATACATGGAAACCAGTCAGTACATTACCAAATGCAAATATTATAACAGAGTACAATAAAGAATATATTTATTGTATCAATACAACAAATAAATGTATTTATATTCAAAATAATTGTTTTTCTGATTGGGACGACCTTGAAGATGAAGAAATTAACTATTTAGAAAAAAGATTATCACTTCTTAGGAATAATAAAGAGAGAGATATCAAAAATATTATTCTTAAAAAATATACAATTATGAATCATTTAGAAGGTGGATTTATTGGAAATACAAAAATTGAACTTCATGATGGTAGTTTTAAAAGTTTTGAAAACATAAAAATAAAAGACCGTTTAAAAGATAATGTTGTTGTTATTGGTATTGTAGAAATACTTAATGATTCTATTTATAAAATAAAACTACCAAATAAGAAAACAATATATGGAAAATTACATAATATGTTATACATAGAGAATAAACCTATATCTACAATGAACTTAGAAGTTGAACCAGATTCTTATTGTAATTCTAAAATAAAATTATATCATATTTTAACTGATAAAAATTATTTTTATTTAGAAGGTTATAAATTTACAGATTACAATGGAAATATAGAAACTCTTTTATAAATATATTATTTTATTATTTAATATATATAATGGATATTAACGTATTTGGAATTAGATTACGAATTGAATTAATTCTTATTGCCATTGTCATTTTGTGGTTAGCAAACTTACATTTAATTAGTTCGTGTAGTAAAGTAGGTTTAAAAGAAGGATTATCTATGTTAGGTTCTTCGGTAGATTATAGAATGGGAACTGGAGTTCTAGGAAGTTGGGATACAGATGACAGAAAAATAGAAGAAGCTGAACGATTAGCTTATCATCGTCAAGGCAGTGAAGGTTCAAGATTTGTTGGTCCTGAAGAAAGTATGTCATTTTTAGGAGATACCCAATTTAGTCCTCAATGTTGTGGTTCTAAGTTCAGTTCAAAAGGTGGTCTATTAATATCTGGTGGTTTTACTGGTGGTGGTTGTGCTTGTATGACACCAGAACAGATTGATTACTTAAATACACGTGGAGGTAATAGAACATACATGACAGAATTTTAAATATATAATTTATTATATTTACAAATTATATATGAACCAAATCCAAACTGGTGGAAAGTTTATTGCAAAAGGTCAATATGGTTGTGTATATAAACCAGCGTTGAAATGTAAGGGAGATAAGAAGAGAGAAAAAGATACTATCACAAAAGTAATGTTGAAAGAGGAAGCCATTAAAGAATTAAATAATGTAAAAATAATTGATAACATAGATAGTGATTTTAAATTCCATTTACCTACACCAAGGATGTGCGAACCTAAAAAGCTTTCAGAAAAACACGATAATATGTTACAAGATTGTGATTTTATTCATAAAATCATACAACAAAATCCGGAGAATTGGAAGGATAAAGTTCGTCTTTTACAATATAAAGATGGTGGTATTTCTATGAAATCTTTTATGGATAAACATCGTGGTAATGTTGGTGATATCAATGTAAATCACTTTATGAAACAATTAAAAACACTTTTTTTAGGAATTAAAAAAATGTATGAAAATGGATTCGTTCATGGTGATATCAATTATAATAATATAGTTATAAATCCAAACACATTTCAAGTAAATTATATTGATTTTGGGCTCTCTTTTAAAGTAGAAGATTTTGTTCCAAAACGTTCATTTCCTTCTTTCGGACATCATGTTAGACCCTTGGATGTTGGATTTTTAGAAAATTATCCTCTGCGTAAAATTGAGGTATATCATAATAACAAATATACTAGATTTAATGGTAGAACATATGAATTGCTTTTGAATAAGGAATTTGATAAAATAGATGCTGTATTAAAATCTATTTGTGCAAATGATTATAGTAGCATTAATCTTAAAAACAGTCTTATCTTAAAAGATGCTAAATTATATAGGTCTATTAAAGATTTATACGAAGGATTAGAGAGAGGAGACCCACATATTTACTTAGATGATGTCTCTCTTGAATCTGGTTATTATGAAGATTATTATAATGTATATGATACTCTCTTTAATCGTGATTTTACAAAGTTTTCTCATTTTATAATGAGTCATATTGATGTATATTCACTTGGTCTTTTCCTTACCTATGTTTGGGAATTCTTAACAGGACAAAAATATACCTTTAGAAAAAGCAGAATGTTAAATGAAGCAGAAAGTAAATTCCACGATTTAATACGTAATATGACAAGGGCAAATATAACAAAACGAATGAATGCAAGTGAAGCCTACGAAGAATATAAGAATATACTAAAAATAGTAAAAAGAAAAGAGAAAAGAAAAACCAAGAGAAGAGAGAAATCAAAAGACAAGACAAAAACACAAAGAAGAGAGAAGAGTCCAGAAGATAAACACGCTATTACATATGGATTTAGTCTAGAAGGTCGTAAAGATATATACAAAGATTGTCCTGAAAATAAAATATATAATGTAATCTCCAAACGATGTATTAGTAAAAATCACTCTAATGCAAAAGTAATTAAAGCATTAGAACTACATAAAAATATTCGAAGTGAAAAAGTAAAAGAAGCTTTAAGTGATCTGAAAGATTGTCCTCCTGGAAAAATACGAAATCTTGTTTCTGATAATTGTGTGAATAAAAATAATGCTCTTGGAAGACGGATTATAAATCTTGGTTTAGCACCACGCAAACAATTAACAAAGAGAGACCATAAACGATTAATGCGAAGAGCAACAAGAAAGAATAGACCGCTTTTTAAACCTTGTCCTGAAAATAAAATGTATAATCCAATTAGTGAAAAATGTATCCAAAGGAATAGCACTATTGGTAAAAGACTTCAAAAAGTAGGTTTAGATGGTAAAGTAGATCATGATGCTATTTCAAAACATCTAAGAAAAGCATCCAAATGTAATGATAAACAAGTTTATAATGTTGTTTCTAATCGTTGTGTTTCTAAAGATGGAGATATTGGAAAACGAATTAAAGCAATCAATATTTATAAGAGAGAAATATAATCTTTGAAAATATAATATCAAATATTATATATGAATAAAGTTGGTGGTGCGTATATTGATGAAGGTTCTTTTGGTTGTGTCTATCGTCCTCCATTGCGTTGCGAAGATTCAACAGATAGACCAAAAAATAAAGTATCAAAATTAATGAAAAAAGAAGATGCTATAAAAGAACATAACATTACAAGAGTAATTGATAAAATAGACAATACTTACAGATATCATTTGAAGAGACCAACCATATGTAAGCCAGCAAATCCTGATAAAAAAATAGATAATAATTTACACGAATGCTTCGTTGCTGCTATCAATGGTGCTCCTCAACAAAAAGGTTGGAAAGATAGATTTCGTATTCTTCAATATAAAGATGGTGGTGTTTCTATGGATAATATTTTGAAAAGTATTTTTCAAGGAAATAAGGATTTAAACCGAATGAAATTAATTGCTAGTTTAGAAAATCTATTTTATGGATTGAGAGAGATGTACGAACACGAATTTTTACACGGTGATATCAAAGATGAAAATATATTATTTCATAAAAAAACTTATAGGTATAATTTTATTGATTTTGGACTTTCTTATATGATTGATAATTTTGATAAACTTACTGAAGATGATTTTACACCATCGATAGACACCGTTCATTATCCAATGGATGTTGTATTTACCTTTGATGAACCAGTAAATACTTTATTTTTTGAAAAACATCTGCAAAAATATTCACCAAATGAAACATTTTTCTCTCTTTTACGAGAGAGAAGATTCGATGATATCCGCTCAATTATGAAGTATCTATTTAAAACAAGTAATAAAATACACTATAATGCAAGATTTATAAAAAATGGGAAACAAGAAGAAGTGAAGACTACAGAAGAACACGCAAACCTATATATGGATGGATTAAAACTTAACCAATATTATTCACTGTATAGAGAGATGGGAGAGAGAAATTTTAAAAAACATATATTAAAACATGTAGATACACATAGTTTTGGAATATTTTTAATCGAATTATGGGGTTCATTAAAACGAGAGAGATTTGATATTCAAAGAAAACCAAATAATTTAACAATGATAGAAAGTATATTTTATGATATTATTAAAGGATATACAAAGGCAAATATTAAAGATAGACTTTCACCTATTGAAGGATATAGAATATTTTTAAAGATGTTAGAAGAAATTAATAGAGAACTGAAAAAGAATAATAAAGCAACTATTAAACCATCTAGAAAGAGAGAAAGAACACAAACTAGAAAAATTAGAAAGAAAGAATTAACATTAATAGACCAAGATACAAGACATATACGTCGTCAAACGCAAACGAACCGAAAACAATTTAAGGATATTGCTTTTCGTGATAAAAGATTTACACGTATTGGTAAATATGAAGATTGTCCGTCCGGCCAAGTGTATAACATTATCTCTCAACAATGTATTGATGAAGAACATCCAAATGCAAAACAAATTAAGAAGATTGGTTTATATAAAACAATTAAGAGAGAGAAAGTTGGACGACATATACGAAAAGCTAAAGATTGTCCTAAAGGTGAAGTATTGAATATCATATCAAAAAATTGTGTAGATAAGAATGGTAAGTTGGGGAGAAGAATTATTAATTTAAGACTTGCACCACGAAAACAACTTACAAAGAGTGATATAATGAGACATACGAAAAAACGTAAAAAACATCCTATTTATCGCCAATGCCCACGAGGACAAATCTATAATCCTATTAGTGAAAATTGTATTCAAGAAGATAGCACCATTGCAAAAAGATTAAAAAAAATTGGGATTCATAAGAGAATTAATAGAGAGAAGGTAAATAAGGCTCTTCAAAAAGCACCTCAATGTCCTCCAGGTCAAATTTACAATATAGCATCCAACCAATGTGTAAATAAAGATGGAGATATAGGAAAACGATTACAACAACTTGATTTAGTGAAAAAATAATATGATATAAATATATATGCCAAGAATTTCAAAACAAACTAAGAATAAAAAAAGACACAACAAAAAAAATAAAAATACTGTTAGAAGAAAAGGAGGAAAATACATAGGAGAAGGAAGTTATGGTTGTGCGTATCGTCCAGCTCTTCTTTGTAAAGGTGAGATAGTACGTCGTCCAAATACTGTATCTAAATTAATGAAAACAAAAGATGCAAGAGAAGAACTTGAAGAAAATAAATATATCGATATGATAGACCCAAAGTTTAAATTTCACTTACCAACACCTGAAAAATGCGACCCTGAAAAACCAGATAAAGAGATTGATAATAACTTTGAAGACTGTGAGATTGCAATGGAACTGAAAGAAAAAAAACCTGAACGATGGTTTCAAAAGTTATCCATACTACAAATGCAAGATGGTGGTCATTCATTATCTGATGCGTTAGAAGAACTACAAGATAAAAAGATAAAAGAAAAAATAATATTCATTATGGGAATGAAAAATCTATTTGAAGGATTAAAAACAATGTACGACCATAATTACGTACATTATGATATTAAAACAGATAATATAGTGGTTCGGAAAAGAAATAATCAAACATATCGGTTTAATTATATTGATTTTGGTCTTGCAATTAATAATTTAGATGAAGATGAACCCTATGATAGCGTATTTAATAAAGGATATTTTGTAAGACCTTTTGAACTGGTTCTTTTGGATACACTCCCTATTAAAAAAAAACTTGGTAAAACTAGAAAATATAAAGACAATGAAGATGTAAAAAAAACACTCTTAAAATCACCAATTAAAATATTATTTGATAACATAACAAAAGAGAAGGAAATATTATATGATTATATGAAAGTAATATATGAAGGCTCTTATGCAATTGATTTTAATGATGATAATATAGAAGGTTCAAAAAGTATATATTTACCAAGTAAAGAAGATTTTCTAGAAGATAAACCAGGTAAAAATAGTATTTTCACGGAGTATATGAATGAAATTACGAATCATAATATAGTTTTAGGAAAAGACATACATGAAGAGAATTATAATAATTATCTTCGTAATGTATTAAAAAAGAATGATGTGTTTAGTATGGGATTAATTATTATACAATTATGGAATACATTAAATCATCCAAGTAAATTCAATATGGATAGAGAAGATAATGACAATAAATTTGAAAATGAATTCTATCATTTAATTAAAAATATGACAAGTTTTCATCATAAAGATAGATATGATGCAGAAGAATCATTGCATCATTTTAATCGTGTTTATGATCTACTATTTGAAAGGTTCATTGCTGTATGTCTGAGTGATTAAATATATTATTTAATATAAGTAAATAATATATGAAAGGTGGAAAATTAATTGGTGAAGGAAGTTATGGTTGTGTATATAGACCTGCATTACACTGTAAAGGAGAATTAAAACGAAGACCTGATAATATGGTTTCAAAATTGATGCTTCGTGAAGAAGCTATTAAAGAACTCATTGAAAACGATAGAATTCACAATATAGATAAAGAGTTCAAATATCATTTACCACGACCAACTACTTGTATTCCAGCATATCCAACTTTAGAGCGTGATAATTTATTTCGTGATTGTGAATTATTAGTAGATAATGATATAGACATTAATGAGAAAGGATGGTATGAAAATTTACGTGTTTTACAAATGGTAGATGGTGGAGATGCTGTAAGTGAATATTTAAATGATAAAATTAAGAGAGAACCATTTACGGATAGTAAGATAAAACAATTTTTACACGATTTTTATAATATTATTTATGGATTAAAAGAAATGAGTATGCATAACTATCTCCATTTTGATATAAAGTCAGATAATATAGTTGTTAAAAAAGAAGGACATAAACACCGTTTTAATTATATTGATTTTGGTCTCTCTATTCAACTCGATGAATTTAATCTGGATGAATTAGATCTTCAACGAGGTTATTTTATCCGTCCTATGGAAGTTATATTCTTTGACCCATTGCCTTTAAACCTAGATACTGAAAAACCGAAAACTTATACATTACTAGATAGATTTTTAATGTCAAACTTAGAATTATTACTTACGAATGTGAATGATATTCATAAAATGACAGGAAAGACTACAAGAGAGATATTTAAAGAAAGAATAAACAAAATATATAGTTTGAGTTATATGCATGAGTATAATAAAAATCATATTGAAGGTGGTAATGTTTATTTAGATAATTTCGATATTGATTGGTATATTGAACTCATTGATACAATTCCTGATAATATGAAAATTAGAAAAAAAGTAATTGAAACTTTAATAAAGGAAATATTAATGAAAAGTGAAGTTTTTAGTATGGGTATATTATTTATTGAGATGTGGAATGCATTTACAAAAAGTAAATTTAATATAAACATCAAACCAGAATCATTATTACCATATATGTCATCGTTCTATGATTTGATTATAGATATGATAAAATCTCGTTATACACAACGAATAAGTATTGAAGAAGTATATGAGAGATATAAAAAAATTTTGTTATTGATAGATACACGTTCTGGTGGAACACGAAGAAGAAAACGAAACTTAAAGAAGAGAAATTATACGCGTAAGCATTCTTAACTATACATAAAACGGAAAGATTCATTTTCAATATCTTTCTTTTGTATTAATTGATTAATAATTTCTTGACTTAATGTTAATGGGAACTTAAATTCAATGGTTTTTACATTATCAAATAGTGGTGAGTCTGGTTTCATCAATCTATATAAATTAATTTTACTAAATATGATTTCAATACATCTCTTTAAATTTCGCACACCTTTTTCTTCTTCTACATTTTGGATAATAAATTCAAGAATTTCATCACTTATAACAATATCTCCTTCTTTGAATCCAATATTCTTCTCTATTTTAGGTATGAGATGTGTTTTTGCAATAATAACTTTATCTTTTGTATTGTATCCTTTTGTCTGAATACGATACATTCTATCTTTCAAGATTGGATTAATTTTTTCTTCATGATTATAACTAAATATGAAGAGTGCTTTACTTAAATCAAAATCAATATCAGAGAAATACTTATCGTGAAATTGTGTATTTTGTGTTGTATCTGTTAAATGTGTTAATATACCTACAATCTCTTCACCACGAGGTGTATCACTGACTTTATCCAATTCATCAAAGTATATCACTGGATTCATACATTTAGAACGAATTAAAATCTCAACAATTTTACCCCATATACTTCCTTCATAAGTATAAGAATGACCTTCTAAGAAACTACTATCTGTAGCACCACCTAAAGCGATGAATTCAAATGGTCGTTTCAATATTTTACTAATACCTTCTTTCACAAGTGTTGTTTTACCTGTTCCCATAGGTCCTTTGATTGCTATTGCAGAACCTACTGCTGAAGGGTTTGTAATTAAATTTCCCAGATGTTGTAATATCTGTAATTTAGCATCATTTAAACCATATACAGCTTCATCTAATATAATTTTAGAATTCTCCATAAACTTATGACATGTTTCTAATCCATCATTTATATTTACAGGGAGAGAACGATATACTCCAAATGGAATCCTCATAAATGTATCAACCCATTGTTTGATTTTATAATATTCATTTGAACCAGGTTCCATCTGTTTAAGCACATTCACCTTTCTCATTGCAATTGCTTTATACTCAACTGGTAATTCACAATCAATCAAACTCATATGATATGGTTTATCTAACTGATATTCTTTCTGTATTTCTTTCATTTTACAAATCAAATCTTCTTGTTTCTTTAGGTCAAGTTGTTTGAAGTATTTATAATCATTCATCTCTTTATTACTAAATATCATCTTTTTCATTGTTTTAATGTTTTCTCTCTTCTTTTTCATATCTTCAATTCTCTTTCTCTCTTCTCTCTTCTTTCTTGCTTTAGCAATATATTTACCAAACTCTTTTTTACACTCATCATGTGCTTCTTCATTTTCTTCTTTTAGTGATCTTATAATCTCTAAGAATGTTTGTTCTGTATCTGAATCAATTTCGTCATAAATATCTTTACTTTGTGTTTTCCTTTTTCTTCTCTTTTTATTATTCTCTTCCTCTTCTTCTTCCACTTCTTCTTCCTCTTCCTCTTCTTCTTCTTCTTCCTCTTCCTCTTCTTCTTCCTCTTCTTCCTCTTCCTCCTCTTCTTCTTCCTCTTCTTCATCTTCTTCATCTTCTTCATCACTAAATTCATCTTTTTTAGAAGGTTTAATAGTGAAAACAATGTTAAAACTCTTTGATTTTTCATCAAAACCATCATCATCTTCTTCACTACTACTATCTTGTTCTTCCTCTTCATCTTCATCTTCCTTTTTAGATATATCTTTAGAATCATATACACTCTTTTTATTCATATTTCTTTTTGGATAACTTTTTTTAGATTTTGTTTTTAAATCATTCTTGTTCTTTTCTAATATTTTTTTAGTATTTGATTTTATTTTATTTTTCATATATTTAGATGGAAACATTTTATATAACATTTTTTGGTATTCAACTTCATCTAATTTTGTATTATTTTCTACATCAGTTTCTTCTTCATTTTCTGAATTACATGATGCTGAATCAGATTGAGAACTGCTACAATACATTTCATCCTCTTGTGGAATATATTCTGAATCACTTGAAGAAGTGTAATTTTCATCCATTACTTTAATAATGTTAGATTTTTTACTCATTGTATTTTCCATATATTCTATGGGTTATAATTACTACTAAATTATTGTTTTTATACCGTTCAATTTTATTTTTAATAAAAATGAATCGTATTAAATAAAAAAATTGAATTAAAGTAAATATTAGATAATAATATAATATATAATGCAATTTCAAAATATGAGTGAAACAAACATCTCAAAAATTATCGGTATTCAATTTAGTATTTTATCACCAGATGAAATTAGAAAATCATCTGTAGCACATATAACAAGTCGTGATACTTATGTAAATAATAAACCAGTAATTAATGGTCTGTTTGATCCTAGAATGGGTGTTCTCGAACCTGGTTTAATCTGTCCTACGGATGGTCTTACATATATGCAAACACCTGGATATTTCGGACATGTAGAATTAGCACGTCCTGTATTTTATATTCAATATTTGAATCATATTAATAAAATCTTGAGATGTGTATGCATCAAATGTAGCAAACTCTTAATTAGTAAACATAAATATAGAGAAGCAATGAATATGAATAATAAAGACAGATGGGACTATGTATTTGAAAATGCAAGTAAAGTAAAACGATGTGGAGAAGAAAATGATGATGGTTGTGGGTGTAAGCAACCAGATAAAATAAAAAAAGATGGTCTTGCTTCATTGTATGCAGAATGGAATGAAATCCAAGAAATAGATAGCAATGATAAGGATAAACTAATAATGAAGATGACACCAGAGATTGTATTAAAAATCTTTAGAAGAATATCAGAAGATGATGTTAATTTTATGGGATTTAGTTCAATATTTTCACGACCAGATTGGATGATATGTCAAGTATTAGCAATTCCTCCACCTGCTGTAAGACCCTCTGTAAAACACGATGCACAGCAACGTAGTGAGGATGATTTATCTCATATTATTGTGAATATTATTAAAGCTAATAAAACATTGCAAGAAAAAATCGAACAAAATGCAAAAGAGAATGTTATCGAAGATTGGACCAATGTTTTACAATATTATATTGCAATGATGGTGAATAATAATATTCCAGGTGTTGCTTCTGTTGCTCAACGTTCTGGAAGACCATTAAAATCTATCATAGAAAGATTAAATGGTAAAGGTGGTCGTGTTCGTGGTAATTTAATGGGAAAGCGTGTTGATTTTTCGGCACGTAGTGTAATTACTGCGGACCCAAACCTAAGTATCCGACAACTGGGTGTTCCATTAAAAGTTGCGATGAATATTACATATCCTGTGAAAGTGAATGAGAGAAATATAAATACTCTTAAGTATATGGTCGTTAATGGTCCAGATAAATACCCTGGTGCTAAAATATTAGAAAAGAAAAATGGGGAAAACATTTCTTTACGATATGTAGACCGATTAAGTATCAGTCTAAATTATGGAGACATCGTACATCGTCATATGATTGATGATGATCCAGTGTTATTTAACAGACAACCTACACTTCATCGTATGAGTATGATGTGTCATTTAGCAAAAATTATGAAATACGGAAATACATTTAGAATGAATGTAGCCGATACCAAACCATACAATGCGGATTTTGACGGAGATGAAATGAATATGCATATGCCACAAGATGATGAATCACGTGCAGAGCTTCTTAATTTGGCAATTGTTCCAAGACAAATTATTAGTCCAGCGAATAATAGTTCTATTGTTGGTATTTTCCAAGATTCACTTCTTGGTTGTTATCGTTTTACACGAGCGAACTTATCATTTAATCCTCAAAAAGTTATGAATTTATTGATGAAAATAAAGAATGTGGATTTGTCTATCTTTGAAAAAGATAAAATATCAAATTTTGATGTTTTAACACAGATCTTACCTCCTCTTTATTTGAAGTTTAAAAATAACTCGTTCGACGGAGATGAAGATCAAAATACAAGCAACAATATAATTGAGATTGTGAATGGAATGATGAAACGAGGACAACTTGATAAAAATGTAAAGAAACTTATTCATACAATATTTAATGATTTTGGTTTTAATGCTTCTGCTGATTTCATTGATAATATACAAAATATAATTACCGAATACATGAAAATGAGTGCGTTCAGTGTAGGTATTAGTGATTTAATTGCAGATAGTGAAACAAATGATAAGATTTCAAAAACAATTATTGAAAAAAAGAGAGATGTTAATAAACTTATAGAACAAGTTCAAATTGGTGTGTTTGAAAATAACACAGGAAAATCTAATTATGAAGAATTTGAAACAAGTGTAAATAGTATATTAAATAAAGCAATGGAAGAAGCAGGAAAGATTGGTAGAAAGAGTCTTTCCAGTGATAATAGATTTAAAATTATGGTAGATGCTGGTTCAAAAGGTAGTCATCTAAATATCGCCCAAATGATATCGTGTTTGGGACAACAAAATGTAGATGGTAAAAGAATTCCCTATGGTTTTGAGGATAGAACTTTACCTCATTACACGAAATATAATGATAGTCCAGAAGCCAGAGGATTTGTTGAAAGTTCATTTATTCAAGGATTAACACCACAAGAATTATTCTTCCATGCTATGGGTGGTCGTGTTGGTTTGATTGATACTGCTGTAAAATCCGTATCTTGGGATACTCCTATTATAATTATTGAGAATGATGTCGTCCATTATACTGAAATTGGAAGATGGATCGATAATACACTGGAGAGAGAAAAACATCAAATTAAGTATGAGGAAAAAGAAAATATGGAACTCTTAGACATTAGTGGAGTTATGATTTCAACTACGGATATGTCAGGGAATGTTTGCTGGGCGGAAGTAAGTGCAATGACACGACACGACCCAGGTGATAAATTATTTAAAATTACTACACAAAGTGGTCGTAATGTAATCGTTACAGCAAGTAAATCACTCATTGTATGGAATCATGAAAACAACGAATTTGAAGAACGATATACTGCAGATATACGTGTAGGTGATTTATTACCAACCACACTTTCACTCAAAGACCAAGATATAAATGTATCTCATAAAGTGAATGATAATATATTAGAAGAATTTAAAATGGACTATAAACTCAAACCAAATATGTTATTGTTAGAGCGTGAAAATATTGTCGATATAGTGAATACAATGATTGGAGTATTTGGAAATGAAAGAGATAAAATAATAGAAGTTGTTTTTGAATCTAGAGAACAAGTTCATTTATTCTCACAATTATGTAATCGTATTGGTATATTCGGTGAATTTTCTGGATTATCTTATCATATTCTAAAAACACATTCTTACTCTTATGTGAATGATGTGATTTTAGACCCAATTACTCATATTGAAGATGTTGATATAAAACAACATAAAAAGATGTATGACTTAACTATTCCGAAAACATTAAATTTCGGATTAGCAAATGGACTACAAGTTCGTGATACAAGTCAGACAGGATATATCCAACGAAGATTAATTAAAGGAATGGAAGATTTAAAAGTTGAATATGATATGACAGTTCGTAATAATATGAGTAAAATCGTCCAATTTACATATGGCGATGATAATATTGATACAACCAAAGTAGAGAGTCAAGTCATACCTTTATCTAAGTTAAGTATAAGTCATATTTACGCTCACTTTGAGATTCCAAAAGATATGAAAAATAAAAGATTATATTATCGTAATTATTTTGTAAAAGATATTATTTCTAAAGTTGAAGAGGAAGAAAAGAGTATGATTGATAAAACAAATACGCTTATTAAACATATGATAAAATACCGTGAGGCGTTGATTTACAATGTCTTCAAGGAAGAGATGGATAATAAAGTAAATATACCTGTAAATTTCCATCGTATTATAGAAAATATTAAACATCAATTAAATATAACAACAAATACCATTGTAGATATTACACCACTTGAATGTTATGAAGTTATTCAAGATTTCAAATTACAATTAGACAATATTCATTTCGCTAAACCAACTGAACTATTCTACATTGTATTTGATTATTATATTAATCCAAAACAACTAATATTCGAGCATCGTTTCCACCGTGATGCAACTATGCTACTTCTTACTACCATCGTTCATCATTATAAAAAATCTCTTGTTGCACCTGGTGAAATGGTAGGTATGTTATCGGCACAATCCATTGGGGAGCCCACTACACAAATGACACTAAATACGTTCCATTTAGCAGGTGTATCGAGTAAATCAAATGTAACTCGTGGTGTTCCAAGAATAGAAGAAATATTATCCTTATCCAAGGAGCCTAAGAATCCATCTATTACAATACATTTGAAAGATGAAGAACGGTTAGACCGTTTAAAGGCACAGAAATTAATGTATTTAGTCGAACATACATCTTTAAGGGATGTTGTCATCTCATCTGAAATATGCTTTGACCCAGACAATATGAATACTCTCATTCAAGAAGATAGAGAATTAATGAAACAATATCATGAATTCCAAGAAATAGTAAGTGATTGTATTGAAAAGAATGAGGATGGAACATCAAAATCAAAATGGGTATTAAGATTTGAGTTTGATAAAGAATTATTATTGGATAAAAATATTACAATGGATGATATTCATTTTGCGATTGAGAATGGATACTCGCAAGATATAGAATGTATATATAGTGATTATAATTCGGATAAACTCGTTTTAAGAATAAGATTGAAAGAGTTAATAAGTAAAAAAAAAGGACTAATTAAAACAAATCAACAATCATTAGATCAATCAGATGAAATTTATATGTTAAAGAATATCCAAGATAATCTTATGGATAATATTGTTTTGAAAGGTATTCCTAAAATATCAAAGGTTGCTATACGAAAAATACAAAATGTTGCTATCTTTAATGATGGAGATTATGATACGAAAGAAATATGGGTATTAGATACTGTAGGTTCAAACTTATTAGATATACTTTCAATGAGTGAATTTAATCCATATGAAACATATTCAAATAATATAATGGAAATGTATGATGTTTTAGGTATTGAAGCAGCAAGACAAAGTATATTTAATGAATTCCAAGAAGTAATACAATTTGATGGAACCTATATCAATTTCCACCATTTAGCTTTGTTATGTGATAGAATGTGTTATTCAGATAAACCAATATCGATATTCCGTCATGGAATCAATAATGATGATATTGGACCTATTGCGAAAGCTTCCTTTGAAGAAACACCTGAAATGTTCCTTCGTGCAGCACGACACGGAGAGATAGATAATTTACGTGGTGTATCTGCAAATGTAATGTGTGGTCAACTTGGGAATTTTGGAACAAGTAGTTTCCAAGTAGTTTTAGATATGGATAAAGTTAAAATGATGAAAGTAAGAGAGATAGTAAAAGAAGAAACTATAGACTCGCTCTTTACATTAGAAAATATAGACGATCCTTGTGCGATGAATAATATAAAGATTGTTTCAAATGTTAAGACAATTCAAGGGAAAAATACCGGTCAAGATAATGATTATGACCCCGGTTTTTAAATCTATAATTATATGTAAATAATAAATAAAATATATTTTTATTCATTATTCATCTCTTACGACCAGTTTAATTGGTTTTTTTCTTTTTATTTTTGTAATTCGAGCATCTTTTTCAATAGGTACAAGACGAAGCTTTTTTCTTATATGAATAAGACGAATATATTTATCAATATATTGATAAAAGGTAGGTCTATTGATATATATTCTCTCTAATTGAGTTCTGAATACAGGTGATACAGAATCTAATTGAATTCGTATCGAATTATTCCTATGAAATAGACTATATTCAGGTATTACATTTCTTTTAATGCCTGGTTGTCTTATAATATAATAAAAGTCTTTTATATCACTATTATCTACCATCCATACATTATTATATCTTGATTTTTCTTTTACAACAGAAACACGCTTTAATTCATCTTTTATATTCCATCCTCGTAGTTCATTTAAGTCAGTCGAAGAAACAATTAAGATTGGGAGTTCATATTTCATACCAAATAATATAATATCAAAGTTTGTAATATAGTAATTTTCAGATATGATTGTATCTTCTATTGTTATTTTATCTTCTAAAATTTGTTTCATAAGAAGATGTTTTCCTTCATCAATTAAAATCTTGTTTATTATTTTATCTCTTCCGTGAACTTCAATCACTTTATTATACTCTTTAATTAATACTTTTTTAATTTTATGTACGCTAATTTTTTTACCAGTATAATTTTGATAAATATCTTTTAATAAATGGAAAGTACACGGTTCAATATTAGAATAGGTTCTCTCTTTTGGATTTTTTAATAATGTTTTCCATTTTCCTTTACTTGGTTCTTCTCGTTTTAATACACAAGAAGTATCTTCTTCTTCTATTTTCTTCTCTTCTTCTACTCTTTCAACCTTTTTTTCTTCTACGATTTTATCTTCAATACCCATCATTAATTCATCTATTGTAAAATTATTATTATACTCCTCCGTTTTATTTGGTTGTGTAAATTCACCTACTTTATATGTGATATATCTATTTTCTCTCTCTTCTACAATATCATCAAAGTATGTATCTAATATTGTCTCTAATAGTATGATCTCATTTTTCGTTAAATTATAATCAATATGAAGATTAGATAAATATATATTTTCGTTGAATAGATAATTATATATATCTTTATATCTTACTATTTCGTCTGCAAGACGTGTATAATATAAGGATTCATTATCATAATTACTTATTAAATTTGTAGATGGTATTATTAATTTACATACATTAGAACTATCATTGCGTATCATACAATACTCTATACTTTCACATTTCTCTCTCTCATTCATATAATAACAACTGGATACTTTCCCTATTTTTAATAAATCTTCTTCTTCTATTTCTTTAAATACAACATTTTCTTCTATTATTTTTTTTAATTCTTTCTTTATATTTTTAATTTTCTTAGTGTAGAATTTATCCATTTTTTCTAATATATTTTGTATTTTGTTTTTTGTATTTGCATTTTTGTCTAGGTTTAATAATATTCTTGCTGTATTACGAAATGAATTATAAAAACTATTTTCTAATTTGATTCTTTGAATGACCTTTTCTCTCTCTTCATCTACTTTATCACTGAGAGAGACTGTTTTATCTGCAATTAAAAAGTTTGTACCTTTTTGTTCTTCTAATTCCATAAATATTACATTTTCTTCAGGTTCTTTTATTGGCACAAATTGATTTCCATTAGTTATGATTCCAATAATTAATTCATCTTCGATTACTTTTATAATAGGTTTAATTGCCATATTTTTACCTGTTTTCTTATATATCTTCTTTAAAAATTGTATTGTATTCGTTAGATTAGTAAATAGTTCATCATTATCGAAATATTGAACTTTATATTTTGGGTCAATTGCAGAGGGTTTAATAGGCACAAATCCTGTTTCATCTGTTTCTTTCATACGAACATATAATCCTATAATTTTATTACTATAATTACTAACTTGACGAAGTATTTTAATCTCATTTGTTTTAAATAACTCTTTTATATCTGATAGATTCTTATTTTGTTTATATTGATACACTCTTGGAATACTTGGCAATGGTTTGCATTTATCTTTTCCTTGATTAATTACTTGTAATACATAGCGTATATTAGATAATAAATGTGAGTTTTTTTTATGAAATAGTTTATTTACATTAATTTCTATTTCTTCATCACGGTATAAATAAATTGGTTCGTAATATTTATCTTTTAATAGTGCTAAGAGTGTTGGTTTATCACTATCAAACAAAACAGAAGAATATGAATTTGTAGGACATACTAATTCTATATTATTTGTCATATCATCATCTGGAATATTTAATAAAACAATATTAATACCATTTGGAAATAGATTATTATTCGGTGTTGTAATTACATCCCATAGATAAGTGTGGTCGATAATCTCATTTTCATTTTGTATATATTGAATATAGTTTTCATAAGAAGAGCATAGTTGTTTAAAATGTTTAATTTCTTCTTGATTTCTCTCTTCATTTTCTAATCGTGATTCAATATTTAATTGTTTTGCTAAATTTGAAGATAAATAGGAATCAATATTAATATTCTTTATTTGTCCTTTCTTAGGTGCAAAAGCACGTATAAGAGCACCATTGAAATAACCTATAAAATTATCTAATGTAATTGCATTCGTTAAAATAGATTTCATCTCTTCAATCGTTGGAACTTTTATCGCTTGTATTTCTTCTTTTCTTTTTCCTTCTTGTCGTTTTTTCTCTCTTAAATAATCTACATATACATCCGCAATGAGACCAATAAAAGATTGTGAATCACTATTTTCAATACCTTTTCTTAACATGCAATATGTGAAGGGTTTTACTCTATTTCTGTTCTCTCTCATACATTTTGAATTGTCTGTATGCAATAATTTTTGAACGGATAGTGGTAGCATTCCCCAACGATTTTTGGTAAGAGGAAACTTATCTGGATTTTTAATATAATCTGCATCTTGCATTCGTATTTCTCTATCTTCTGTTTTTTTATCTTCTAAACACTCTTCACGTCTCTTTCTTTGACTTGCGGAATCCCACCCTTTGAAGCAACAAGGAATACATAATCCTTTAGGATGATTTCCATCTTTCACAAATCCTGGGTTATGTTGCACGTAGTTTCCATGCTTATCTCTGTGTTGTTTATCATGATTAAACTCAAAAACGAATGCATCTTTTGGAACTGTTTTAGCATCTGGTGGAATAATTTTAGAAGAACCTCCACATTTTCCTGCTTTTACTTCTTCTTCTGTCATACTTGTATTTGTTTTTAAACACCAAAATCTAGGACATATATACCAGTGTTTATGATTTTCATCAGAACCATAATGGATCGCTTTATCATAAGAACCTGGATGATTTTTGTCAATATTATCTTTTTCTTCTTGTGTTAAAATAACTGGTTGTCTTCTTACATTAAACGGACATATTCGTGAGTATGAATTATATTTCCCATCACTTGTTTTTAAAAATAATCTTTCATCCCTATCTTGTAATCTTTTTAAAAAATAATTTGTTCCGGTAAGATTCATTCCAACTATATTTCTCTCCATTTTGTCAATCCGTTTTTCTTCCTCTTTCTCTTCTTCTTTCTCTTCCTCTTTCTCTTCTTCTTTTTCTTCCTCTTCTTCTTCCTCTGTTTCCTCTTCCTCTTTTTCTTCTTCTTTTTCTTCCTCTGTTTCCTCTTCTGTTTCTTCTTCCTCTTTTTCTTCCTCTGTTTCCTGTTCTGTTTCCTCTTGTGTATCTTCACCAAATACCATTGCATCTTCCTCTGTTTCCTCTTCTTCTTCATCATCGTCATCGTCTTGTCGTGTATCTTCTTCAAATATTAAACCAAGAGCATCTTCATCATCTTCAACATCTCCAAATATCATTTCATCTTCATCATCTGTTATACCTTCGTCATCATATTCACTTTTTCTCTCTCTTCTACTATCTAATACTTGAGAAGAATATTGAATATTTCTCTTTTTTTCATTTAATTTATTTTGTAAAGAACCACCAGCCATTGAATCTCCTTCACTTAAAAACCCAAGTATTCCATCATCATCATCAAGTTCGCTATCATAATTCAATTCTTCATTCTGAATAGAAAAATCTTCTTGTCTCTCTAATGCTGTATCTACTTTACTTTGAATATCTTTTTGAACGTCAACTGTTTCCTCTTTAAAGGCACTTTTACAAATTCGTTGAATAATATTATTCTTAATAAATTTATTTTCACTATCTTCAGAGATACGAATAATAGAGTCTATGTATATAGGTAAAATATCTAAATATCGTATATTATTCATATTTTCTATTTCTATAATTAGATTCTTTGTGTAGGGTTCAAGAGAGAAACGACAAGGAAACCCTGGATGACTTTTAATTTTCAATTTACGATTTCTGTTTGTTTGTTGTTGAACTTGAACGGAACTCAACCAATTCAAATATTCTTTTCTTGCTTCTTCATAAGAGAGAGAGAAATTCTCAGATACTCTATTTACAATTTCTATTTCAGGAACATTTAATTGTATCAATTCTACAATAAGAGCTTCTATACTATCCATCTTATTATAATGAGATACACGCTTATAACGCATATCGATACCTTTCTTAATATCGGTTTGAATCACATTAAATACATTAGAAATACAATGTTTTAATCTTTGAAATGTTAATTTATATTGTATTGGTATTCGTGAATAATAAGAAATATTTAAAATATCTATATTTTTATCTTGTTTCAAATCTAAAAACTTATTTACATTAAATCCTTGTTCTTTTAAATAATCATAAAGAGGTGTTAAAAACTCATTTGTTAATTTTCTAACAATTTCTTCAATATTTTTGATTTTAACTACGTTTTTTGATTCAATCGTAAATTGAATTGATAAGTCGTTAAATATATGAATGACACAATCATAAGATATACCATCATCCAGCTTATAATGTGTATAAGAACCAACTGATTTTCCTTTTGCAATTCTTTCTTTTAATTTATTAATTTTACTCTTTGACAATAAAGGTATTTTTTTACCGTTTTTGGAGGTAGCATTTGAATACAAACGATACATATTTTCTTTTCTTACTCCAGGGTTATATTTTATAAAAGGTGTTGTTTTATTTGTTTTTAATAGTTTGAAAAAGTTTAAGAGAGAAATTTGTAATGTATTTTCAGAATATAACATAAAATCAACTTTTTGAATTCCTTGTTCTAAATATTCAAGATCATTCTCTCTAGATGTATATATCTCGTGAAAGAGATCAACTTTTTTGTTATTCATAGTGAAAAGACCATCAAACACTGTATTTTTAATTAATTCATCTTTTCGTTTTAATAAATCATTTTTATTTAATATATTCAATTCATTCAAAAATGGAAAATATACTTTTGTTGTATTTGTTTGAGAGATAGAGTTTCGTTCATTATACTCATACACTTGTAATGCTGTTGTAAAAAATATTGTATTATCAACCAGTTTTGGATAATCTAATAAAACTTGTGAATTTTGAGTAGATAATATATCATTTGAATGAGAGATTAAGAAGGGATCATATTCTACAACATTATAAGGATTCACACTAATTGGATATTCATTCTCTGCCATATATTTTCGTCCAAGATTGAAATGTATATTTAAATTTTCAAAATCAAGTGAAAGTTCTAAAAAGTCTTCATAGCTAAATATATAGTCTTCATCATAACCTTCCAGTTTCTCTCTGATTGTAATATCACTAAGTATTGACTCATATGATTCTCTATGATAAATATTTATTAAGAATTGAAGAAGACGAATATATGTTAAAGGAATTTTATTGTTTTGTGTCATCATTTTATATAATTCTTTCATTGTGTATCTTTTTTTCATTTTCTTCAAACCATAAATATATAGTTCTTGGAAACTTATTTTATCGTCGCTAGATAATCCTCGTTCAAGTAATAAATTATTAGCATAAACTATTTTTCTTTTTATGTTAAAGATGATATCATCTTGTAAAATATTCATATATACACGATAAATTCCTATTTTTGGTGTGTTTCTATTCAAATCATCTTGCAGTATATTATAATATATTTCTGGAATATATTCTTTATAAGGTTCTACATTAGAGATTTTTTCAATAGGTTCTCTCTCTTCTAAATCACTTAAAAAGATAAAAAAGTTATGAATACGATTATTCTTGATTTGTACGACATTGATGTTTTGGTTCATAAATCTAGATATATATTTTATATATTAAATAAAATGAGATAAATATACAATTCATAATATAATATATGAATATTATGAAAATAAATGTTATACTTGCATCCACACGACAAGGTGGTATAGGTTTTAAAAATAAGTTGCCTTGGTTTATAAAGGATGATTTAAAACACTTTAGAGAGATTACAAAGCAAAGTGGATATATTAATATTATAATCATGGGTAGAAATACTTGGGAAAGTCTTCCTAAAAAACCCCTTGCAGGAAGGACAAATATTATTCTAACACAAAAAGGTATCGATATAGAATCATATGAAAATACAATAACAAAATCAAGTTTAATAGATGCATTAAACACTTCAACATCATTAAGTCATACTCACGATATAAATCTTTCAATCATTGGTGGTGAGAGTGTGTATAAAGGATTTAACAATTTATGTAATAAAATAAATACAGGAGAGAATATATCATTTCGTAAAATGTATAATCATTCACTGTATCATACAATGATTGAAGAGGAGTATGAATGCGACCGTTTTTTTAAACCTAATATAAAAGATTATATTCTAGTTTCTAAAGAGAGAAAAACAGTCGTGGATGAATTAACAAAAAATAATATTAGAGTTTGTTATATGCATTATAAGTCAAAATAGGGATTATCAGTAATTTCCATACCACAATATTTCTTGGGTTTTTTTTTATAATTTTCTGGTGTATATAAATTAATCTTTTCAGCATGTTCGAGTAATCTCTTAAAGTTATTCCAAAAGTTTTTATCGTGGCCGACTGTTTCCGTGCCTGTATGAGCTAATTCGTGAATTGCTACAAATGTTAATGTATTTTCATCAATAAGTTTTTTACCATTTTTTTTTCTAGTTAAACAGAAAGCCATTTTTTCACCTTTATTTTCACTGTAAGCAGTATGAACGCTGGTAGGTAAGGTTTCGGATATGTTTTTAGGATTGAAGTTAATAAAAATGCGTTCTACCATAGGGTCATTTGGCATTTTTTCTTTCATATCTTCTACAAGTGTTTTAAGTTTATTGGTAACTTTGGCTAATAAATCTGCTGTTTTTTCTAAATCTTTACGTTCTCTTACACAATACTTATTTCCATCTAAAGAAGATATTATACATTTTAGGTTAAATTGTTCTGAATCTAAATATATTTTTAGAGAAATACCAATAATAAAAAGAATAACAACATAAAATAGGATTTGCTCTTTCATTAATATTCTATATAAAAATTATGATATTTTTATATAAAATTAAATCTATTTAACAAGAACCGATTTCAAGGGGTCGTCGATTGATATCAGGTTCAATGGTTGTTTGGTTCCAAGGTCCAACATTGAGTTGAGGGTTTGGTGGTTCTGATCGTACTTGAAGATTTGCGTTTCTTAAAGTAGATGCTACAGTATTAATACCGATATGATAACCAGCTTTTAATAAATTTACATTTTGAAGATCACCTGCACCCATAGGATTTAATCTGGACCATTCGCTGTTCTCGTCTCTTGGAAGAAGTTCTGCAGGGTCAGTAACTTGTTGTCTTTCACAAGAAGGAGCCATACCTTCATTAGAAGTTCTTAAATTATTTACAGAGGAAGGTTCAGAAGATATGAGAGAAGTCATATTTGGTTGAGGACTTCCGGTTGTGTCAATACACGTATCCGTAGAAGGTGATTTTGGTGGATGCATAATTTCTCTAGGTATATCTTGATGATTATTTCCGTTAGAATAGTCATTGCTATCACGCATACCATCTTGAATATTGCCTTTATGATTAGAATAATTCAATAAAGCATATCCTAAAACTAAAACTCCAAGAATCATAACTACTTGAGACATATTCAAATTCTTTAACAACTTATTAAAATTCATTATATAAAAGTAATGATAAAATAATTTTATTTATAAATATTTATTTAATTCATCGTTGTATTTCATCAGTTCTTCAGTGGATGCATCCGATAAATAATCAAGATCTTCTTCTTCGTCACTTGTATCATTTTCTAAATCATCTAATAAATATAGTTTTTTTATTCTTCTTGCTTCTAAATATCCTTCAACAACCAATTTTTTAGCATAACGTATTCTCTTTCGAATATCTTTATATATGTCATAATATACTTTGTTTGGTTGTTTTAATTTCATAGTTTCATTTTCTAAAGGAACAATCTTATCTGTAAATTCTTCTATTTCACAAGAACCATTATTGTTTTCTTGACTTTTATCTAAAGTTTGTTCTTTTTCTTCTTTGTTAATTGTCTCTGGTTCTTTCTCTCTAGATTTATTCGTGGATTCTTGCTTATCATTATTTTCTGGTTCTTTCTCTCTAGATTCATTCGTGGATTCTTGCTTATCATTATTTTCTGGTTCTTTCTCTCTAGATTCATTCGTGGATTCCTCTTCATTATCATGTTCTTCTATTTTTATCTTATTCTCGTCTTGTATATTCAGTTTATTTTCTTTTTCAGTATTTTCATCACTAAAGACGACTTTTTTATTAATCATACATTTGTGTTTTTCTTCCGTATCTAAAAGAAGTATTTGTTTAATATAAATTTGAAGTAAAAGAGTTGTATTTGTGAATTTGATACCGTGAAAATGTATAATTGCAATCATATTTCTTTTCTTGATATCTTCAATAGAAATCTCTTTTTCATTTTCATCAAAAATACTGACTTGATAAGGTGCATCTTTAAGATAAGTTCTTACTAAATAACTATCATTTTTATACCGTCGAAAGCATGAATTAAAGAATTCTTCTATATCTTCTTCTTCCATACTATTAGAAAACCAGTCTTCATTTTTCTCTCTTATTTTTCTTTTTATAATGGTTTCAAGTTTATCGATCCATAAAATAGAATTCTTATTTTCTTGAAATAACAAATCTATATATTTCTTTTTATTTGTTTCAATCATACCATTTTTATTAGTGCATATTGTGGTCTGTAAATGTAGTGGTTTATCTTTATAAAATAATTTAGAATAGAAAGCACCACCTTTTATTCGTTTTGGTTCGTCTAAATATAAATCTTTTTCTTCCATTTCATTGTTTGAATATAATATTGTAGTCATTTAAAAAATATAAATAAAATATAATGTTAAATATCACGCAATAAAATATTAATAGTAGATAAGTAGGATATGTCTATGAAAGATAAATTGATAGATGAAATTATATTGTTATTTAGGAGAGAAGATATTAAATATGAAATTAAACAAATATTGAGACCTATACTGGATGTTATATTACAAGATTTATATCCATATATTTATTTATCTATTTTGTTTGTATTAATTAGTTTCTTATTAACTTTAGGAATATTTATTATATTACTTCAGAATTACAATAAATAAAATATTATTTTCTATATAAGATATATAGAATATGCCTAAAAAAGGAGGAACTAGAAAAGGGCATGGTAGAAAAGGACATGCTAAAACTTTGAAAGGTGGAAAACCTCATGGTAGAAAAGGACATGGTAGAAAAGGTGCTAGTGTAAAGAGAGGAGGAGGATTTGGTGGTGCGTTGAGAACTGCCCTCTTACCTTTCTTGTTATATAGTGCTCAAAAGAACCAACAACGACGAACCAGACGAGGTCCTGGTCGCCCTAAAACACGTAAAAATTAATAATATGTATAATGAATATAAAAATTAAAGAACTCAATATATTAAATATAATGAGTTCTTTATCACTAGAAGATTCAGTTCGTGAATGGGTTCGTATTGATAATCAAATTAAAGAAAAGAATGATGAATTAAAACAAATGCGTGAAAAACGAAGCAATGTAATGAACTGTCTATCAGAACATTTAGAGAGAAAGAATATGAAACACGCAACGATTGAAATCAATAATGGATTTTTAAAATTACATAAAGTAAAAGTTCAAACACCTCTAACCTATAAGTTTATTCAACAAATACTTCAGTCCTATATAGAAGAGAATGGAAGATTAGATGTGGATGAAATCATGGAGTATATAAAAGAACATCGTGAATTTAAGTATATCGAAGATATTAGAAGAACATATAAAAATAAATAATACTTAAATATTTATCATTTACTATAATTATAATGTCGTATTTTAATTATCATACATTGAGTGAATCCTTGATTTGTTCTGTAAAATCACCTTTAGAATATATTCCACATGAATATACAAATGTTCGATTTCATTATTTTGATGAAGAAAGTACAGAAGAACGGATAAAATATGTATATGAAATTCAAAATTGGTTAGATAAACCATACAATAAGAAATATACAAATCGTCAGTTTTGTAGTTCTTTTTATAGAGAATTATTAGATATAATTTATGAGAATGATTATAATATAAAAGATATAAATCAATTTAAAGAGGATATAATACACTATTTATATACACTATCAGATTTAGACAATAACGGTAATGAATGAGGAAGACAACGAAAAAATAGAGGAATTGAACGAAGCATCTTATTATGATAATGAAGATTTAGATTTATTAGAACAAATACAACATTATGATGTGAATGATTTTATGATGTTTAACAAAACAAAAGAGGTGCTTGAAAATGAATGGGAAGATAAATTTAATAGTAGTATTGAACCTAAAATTGAGAATCTATTTGATTATTTCAAAAACTTAAATCACACAGGAAAGATATTATACAAGGCAGACGATAATCATAGAAGAGAATTAGTAGAATTAGTTCGTTATCATATAAAGAAAGAATACGATACAGACATATTTAAGAAATATCCAAAGTATGCTCGTTCTTTTCTAAGTTTTTTAGACAAACAAATAAAATAATTATATACAAGTATAATATATAATTATGATTGATTTATGCGTAGGATATGTTGCAGTGCTTGATAAAAAGTATGCAATACCTTTAGGTGTTGCGTGTTCTAATTATAAAACAATTGAAGATATGGAAAAGGAACTAGATCATGTTGAAGACTTTGATTACGAAGATTTACGATATGATGTAGAAGATTTAGAAAAGCACATAAGTGATGATATGGTAAATGAATTCATCGAATTAACCAATAAAAGAACACCACAGAGAAAACATAAAAAAACTAAAAAGTATAGAAAGAAATCTAAACCATATCTTAAAAAGAGCCGTAAAAGACACATTAATTAAACCACACTCCACGATGTTTTATTGAAAGGTGCAAGACGTATTTCGTCTATTTTCTCTCTAAAATGTTTAACTTTTCTCTCTAACTCTTTATCTTTCTTAGTTCGTGGATAAAGAGGCATATTCTCCATATAAACCATTTCTTCATTTGTTATAGATGGTTTATAACCAAAACAATTAACACCAAAACGAACATTTGGATTATCTATATAACCTCCATTAATACCAGGTCTTCCACAATCATGCTCGTGTCCTTCTATCTTTTGTAATTTATCATATGTTTCTTTTTGAGTTGGGAAAAATGCCATTTGTTGGTCGCTCCACCCATAACTACACCATTCAGCACCTTTATTGTGAGCCTCTTTTATTTCATCGTAAGTTGCAAGACGTCCTCCATATGCTTGACACAAAGCTTTAGAATCCTCATAAGTGTATTTATTATTTGGAATATGAAATACTTGCTTCTTATACTTCTTTCGTGGAGGAGGTTTTTTCTTTTCATATTTTTGTTTCACATCAATCTCAATCTCTGGAACTGGACTAAATATATTTTTGATATTTGCATATATATCTAATTTGAAAATGTAATTGATAACATTTGAAAAAATGAGGAATATAAACAAACCCCATAATAGTATTTCCAGAAAACCGATTGCACTCGCATCTGTTTGAATCTCTGGACTTCTTGCAAATGGTGTAGCTTCTCCTATATCAAATCCAGCATAACCTGTAGTTTGTTCTATGACACTTGTCTCTGTTCCCAAAAATATCAATACATACACAAAAACAATTACAAATAATAAAATCAAGACAAATGGATTTACACTTATAAAGTTATCAACTCTACTTGTTAAATCTTTTATATTTCTATGTTGTTCTAAAGGATTAATATTCATCTATATATTTTATATTTTATTTTTTTTTACGATAGAATAAACAATACGCATTTCTTGATATCACATCCTTTTCTTCTGTTTCTGTTATAGTATTATCATCAAATAAATACCACTTTCCATTCATATTTTTAATATAAGCATAATAATGACCTCCATTTAAAGAACCGGAATGATTACAAACACCATACAAATCATATATATTTGAATCGTTCCTATAACCATCCATAAACTCTTCTAAATCTAAATTATATAGTGGTATATCAATATAAGTATAATTCTTTTTACGGTGATTAATATAACGACGAATATCTATCACTAATATATTTGGTGTTGTAAAAAAACTATTCTTTTTATATACAACCTCTTTCTTTTTAGTTATCTCATTATATAACATATTATCACCATCTAAACGCTGTGTAGATGTATATAACTCTATACAATCTTTCAAGGATACATTTTTCTTATGAGATGGTATAGGAACACTTAACACAAAAAAAGGTTCAGGAATAGTATTTAATACTTTGTTGTTATTGTCGTAAATGGTTGATACTTGAATCCCAAAAAACAAATCAATTATTTCAGAATATTCTTTTTCATACATATTTTTATAAGTATTATAACATTTTAATGCTAACTTATCCATATCCCTTTTTCCAGAACCGTGAATTTCCATAGAGACTTCTCTCTTCAAACCATTATGAAATTCATTAATTATAAAAAAAAGAAATTCAGAAACATCATTTTGATTATGATAGGCAAAATTGTCATAACCATTTTTTAAAGCATAACTTTGAAGATTAGAAAAAAAACCACCAGGCGAAATAGTACAATTTTCCGACCACATTAATTTTCTTAATTCATTCCATTCTCTTATAATTAATCCATTATCTTGTGTAGATAATTTTGATTTGTCTAAAACTTCATTTAATTCGTAACTATGAGAGAGACACTGTATAATTGTATTCATAAAACACGTATTCCCTAAATTTACTAATCCTGTTAATCCCTTATTTGCATACTTTTCAAATAAAGAATTCATATTTTATATACTTTATTCTATAATCTTTATTATATTTATAATAATATTTAAAGTATAAATATAATAATACTATATAATTATGTATAGAAATAGATTTGTAAATGAAGAGAGAAACTTTGACCGTTCCATTGAGGAATATATTCGGTTGTGTAATGAATTAAATGAAACTCATAGTTTATTTCTAAGAAATCAATACAATTTACTAACCAATATATATAATGTATTACGAAATAGAAATGATACGATAAATCAGAGAGAAGAGAGAACAACTACAAATGAGCGTCCAAATTTTACACAAACAAGAACACCTATAGAGAGAAGACGGAATCGAATACATCGTGAAAATACAATACCTCAAAGTAGATTATTTAATGAATCATTTATCAATGAATTATCTAGAATTATGCCAAGAAGACAAATGATGACCTACCGTATTAATTTAGATTTGGGGGATAATTTGGAACAATTACTGAATATGGAAGATGTTCCAATTATTCCAACGAGAGAACAAATAGAAAATGCAACAGAAGAAATCCTTTATAGAAATTATGTTGAATCAAATAATGAAAATAATCTTACTGTATGCGAACGATGTCCTATTGATTTAAATCAATTTGAAGAAAATGATACAATCTTGAAAATAAAACATTGTAGTCATGTATTTAAAAAAAATAATTTATTAGAATGGTTTTCACGAAATTCAAAATGCCCTGTATGTCGTTATGATATTCGTGAATATCCAAACTCTAGAGATGTATCAAATAATTTACACACTGAAAACATTAATGAAAACACATATACAAATATTTTTCGTAGTATTTTTCCAGATGTTTCTTTTTCTACTATTCATTAAATTACTTCTTAAAGAATGAACCAATAAACTCTTCTTTTCTTTGATGATTCGTAATATCTTTTGATTTTTGTAGAGGTCGTTTAAAGAGAATAGCTTCCACTTCTTTATTGCGTATTTTTTCAAGTTGTTGATTCATCTTAGTTGGTTCTGTATTATATTTTCTCATAATTCCATTTTCCTTACGCTGGAAGGTTCTCTTTTCTGTAGTTGAATAATAACACTCCGGAATATCTTTCAATACAAGTGCAAATAATTGTTGCACCGGTTTCATAATTTGATTTGTAATATAGAAATGATAATCTATCTTTAGACCATTCTCTATAATATATTGAGGATGTTCTATTCTTTCTCCTTGTAATTTCACTTTTTCTTTTGTTTGAATATATGCATAAGGAATACGATCTCCTGAAGATGGTTTATTTCCAGGATCTCTTTTAGAAATACGGTCTGCAAGAACCTTATGAGCGATTGTATTCGGATTCTTATAATGTGAGTTTAAAGACTTCGTAATGATGAATTTATCTAATGGATATTGTCCTGTAACAATATTATTTAAACACGAATAAATAAACTCAACCGCTTTTTTAATATCATTATCATTCATTAAAATATCAATAATACCACCATACACATCTTTCACTATTGGAGCATTATCACGACGTTTTAATACAATCCCCATTGACTTCCTATAACATCGTTCAATATTTTCCTCATAAAGCATCCCCACATATCTTTTTTTGGATAACAAACAAAATGGTAGAAATGTCTTCTCATATTCTAAATCGTGAGGTGGTTTCAAATACTTTGTTGCTAATTTTCCAGCTTCTTTTGCTAATTCAATCGTATGTTTTAATGCTTCTTTACCTACAATTCTTTTTCCTGTTTTTGGGTCAGTTAATTTGAAAGACATAAATACAGAATCTGTATTTTTCACAATAAGAGGAAACCCAACATTGAATGTTCCATCTTGTGTTTCTATATCATATACATATTCAACGACTTTATCATGTAAAAGTTCTATTTTAGTAATTCTATTGTCGTATAATCCAATATGAACTGATGCAGAATAGATTTCGTTTCCTTGTGTATCTCTGGATACATTCACATTCATTGGATACTTGGATTTTAAAATATATTTCGATAATGTCTTTTTTGAAGTAAAATGTCTTTTATCACTCACTTTTTTATATTTTATTCTATACTCCTCTTTATCTATTAAATTCATTAATAATGGATGATAAAGTAATCTTGTACCAATCGTGCATTCACTCGGTTTTATCTTGTTTCCCTTTTCATTAATTAAACTATGGTCTTCTGTAACATCTACAATAGAATGACTTGTTTGTATTCTATATATTTTTTTGTTGCATTTATGTTTGATAACACGATTTATTGAAGACCAACCAGATGCAGTCCATACTAAGTATCGTTCATTAGATATAAAACTCTGTTTTTTTGACCTGCGATTACTTAAATAAGAATCTAAGACTTTGAAATTTTTATAGGAATGCCAAATACGAGGTTCTTTACCTCCTAATTCTTCAATTGTCTTTATCTTTATTTCTTTCTCTATGATATCATAAACAATAATAGGTGTATCTTTCAACACACTATCCCCATAAATATACTCTGCGTGTGAATGTACTTTTCCATATTTTGTTTCACAAATTCTATCTCCATATACTTCCTCAATTACTCTCTTTCCATATAATAATAATTTTCTACCAATAGCAGTTGTGGATGCAGCTACATCTTGTTCGTAAAAGGATGATGTCTTTGCACCACATTGTCCGTATAGTGAATTTGCTGTAATTTTAATTGCTAATTGTCTTTTATCTAAAACATTCTTCATAAAATCGTCATATGTATCTTTCATTTCAAGAATTGAAGATTTTTCAATCACTTTGATCCCATGATCCGTTTTTAGTGTTATTGATGTATCGCAGTCATCTACTTTTAATCCTGTAAAATCACCAATATGGGTAGAAATAGTTGTATATTTTGCTTGTGTTCGAGTATATTTTCTTGCTGCTAATAGTTCTTTCAAAATACGAGGCATAATTGCAAGTTTATTATCTGGAAACTGAGCGTATCTACATATTTTTTTTCCTACAATAACTTTTTCTTCTTTAGTACTATCATTTATTCTTACTTTATCATATAAATCATATTCTATATCTACATAAGAATAGTCTTTTAAATTATCATAGATATAATTTCCATTCTTATCTCGAACTCCAGATTCTTCAATTAGATTATTATGAGTATCATATATTTTAGTCCATACTTTACTATCATGAGATATATTTTCACTAATCATAGAAGAAGGATAGAGAGAACTATAATCCACACACGCAACCGGTTCATCCAAATATAAACCACATTTCGGCTCTAATACAATCGCACCTTCATAATCTCCATTACTTTGTTTATCTAATACTGGAATTAGTGTGTTAGACTCCAAACACTTCTTTGCAATAAAACTAAACAATTTTATACCTTGACCTCGCATAACTAGATAATCAATCGGAACACTACAAATATTACTCATTTCAATAAAACCAGTTAGTACATCAATTTTACCCAACAAAGACTGGACGAGATTACAATCCTGAATACAATATTTTGCAACAATAGAACGTTCGCTTGGACCTTGATTCGTTAATTCAAATATATCTTTTGGAGATACATCATCTTTTGCTAAACACCATCTTAAAGTCTTAGATTTATCAGGATGTATTACTTTATTTAACTGTATTCTGTTATTCTTTATAATATTTTCAATATACAGTTTCTCACCATTGTTATAATATTGTGTAGAATGTCCTATCTCTTCAATATGAATGTAATTATTCTTTTTAATACCTGTTATATTTTTTGTATTAAATACTGTTTTCCCATCTATATCTTCTATTTTTACGATTTTATCACCTATAAAATGACCTGAAACATAATCTAATTTATAAGATTCCAAATTACACTCACGCCTAAAATAATTGTATAAATCAATTTGTATTCTTCCAGTCATATTTATATATTTCAATTCGTGAGTTCCACTTGCAATTGTAATGGTTTTATCCTCAAGTTTATATCTCCCATTTTCATATCTTGCACAAATACTGTCTTTTACACGAGATAATTTGAGAAACTCTTTTACATAATATTCCCCTAATTCTTCACAACGATTAAACATAAAGATATAATCAAAACCAAATATGTTATAACCTATAATAATATCAGGATTTTCACGTTGTATTAATCTCGTCCAAGCCATCAATACATCTTCCTCTTTATCATATCGTTCTATTTCAGCATCTTCAATATCATCACAACTATCTAATACAATACAGTGGTTTAAATATGGTTCTTTCTCTCCATATTTTTTAAATGTACTACCAATAAAGGTAACCTTATCTCCTTCAACCTTTGGTAATTGTTTGGTTAAAATTGTATCAAGCTTATTTTTTTTATCATCCAGTTTTTCTTTAGAATTTAATATAGATAACACTTGACCTCCATATTTACTTATAAATGTATCTATAATTCTTTTTTTCGTTTCAGAATTTAAGTCAATCTTAAGATGAATCTTGGAAATATAATGATTTATATTATCGCTAATATCCATTGCAACATAAAACAATTCGTTTATCTTATTTGTTTGTTCTATGACCGATAAAGTAGAGCATTCTTCTATTTTATCCCAATATTCCACAAGTTCTGTTACTAATTTTGAATATGTCTTTTTTGCAAGTGGAAAATCTCCATGACTACTACTTGCCTCAATATCAAAACTACATATCTTGAATGGTACATTCATATTGCTTTCAAACGGTTTTAAATCTTTATAATGGATTGTATATTCATAATCTGATGTTGTTAATTTTGATTCGTGTTTATTTAACTTGTCTTTATCTACTTGAACCCAACCACTTGGAGAGACTTTTTGTATATGGAAATAACGAAGAAGAGGTGGAATGTTTGCCTCATATAATTGAAATGTATATTGTTTATATTTCAATCCACCACGCTTTAATCTTTTCTCTTGCATTTTGTTATCTTTATCATAAAATAGATTTTTAATCTTATTATAGACAATTGTATTATTACATTTTATTTTTAAGAAAGTATATAATTTTTCATTATCAAATCCATATAATTTTTTTCTCTTCACCATTGTTATCTTATCTATAGAATCTTTATAATATTCACCAATCCTTTCTACTATATGTTCTTTTAATCCATTAATATGATATTTACGAAATGAATCATCTGCTTTCATATAGAAGAAAGGTTTATAATCTTCAATGTATAGTGTATATGTTTTTCCTTTTTCATCCATACCAAAGAATTGCATAATAAATTGTTTGTTGTCTTTTTTTGGAGTGTAGTCCTGAGAGTTTGAACTCTCTGATAAACTTCCATCTTCTTCAACTTCTTCGTTATACTCGTTAAATGTTAAAAGCCTAAAAGAAACGCTCATTATTATATGTATTTCTTATAGATATAATAATAGAATGGTATATTGTTTTAATTCAATTTTATAATGATTGATAGTAAATTACCAATAACAACAATTTTCTATTGTTTCATAGTTCTTACATCTTTCTTCTTTGGAGGGTCTAATTATGTTCTAGGTATAGTTCATCCATATCAACTTAACATTTTCTATGATTCGAACATTAAGTTCATTTCTCTCTTCCATTTATTCATATTGCATTTTTCTAAATAAAAATTTCTTGCATTTTTTGATAATCTTTCTCTATTATCCCATGCATACTCTAACTTCTCTAAAAGATAATTTATATCATTAATCTTTCTATAATCTAGTTTAACATAAGAATCTTCTGGAACATCTTTATATGTTAAACCAACATTTGTAGCGACAATAATATTTCCACATAAAAAAGCATCTAATGTTGCATATGAATTTCCTTCACACAAGGATAATTGTAAAAATATGTCATTTTCTATATATATTTGTTGTTTTTCTTTATTATAATTTTCATAACTTTTATGTTTGTTTTTATTGTAAGTAATATTTAATTTATTAAATATAAACCCAGATTTTAATAATTTTAACTTATTATAGATATGTTCCCCTTTAAGAAATCCATTAAAATTTCCAAGTACACGAGGTTTATGATTAAATTTACTTTTATATATATTATAATTTAATTCACTTGTATGTAATATTAAATTATTTTTAAAATTTAGATATATATTTGGAAAAAATCGCATAAATTCATCATAACAAAATTGACTTATTGATATAATTTTTGTTTTTTCTTGTTTTCTATAATGTAACATATTTATTTGACCTTTGCAACATAATTTTTTCCAGTAAGGCGACCATTGTGGTTCTCTCTCTGCATGTGTTAATGCACTACCATGATGAACTAATATAATATTATATTTATTTGGAATATCGCACGATAAATGATTATCTGTAATAACAATTGGATTAATGACATTATTTAATAAATATAACAAATATTTCTTCTCTTGTGGTCCTTTTACAAATATACGATGTGGATATAATAATGATAAATGGTAATCATACCGTGCAACTCCTCCAAAATCACCTATATCATATGAACCACAACAATAATGTATAATTGTATTCTTGCAATTTTTATAATTATTTTTTAATTGATTATATATTTTTATACAATTCAACCGCATTTCTCTCTCTCTCTCTTCATCCATATCTTCTAACAAACCATTCACTTTATCTAGTTCATTTTCTTTTAAAATAATTATAGCCTTTTCCCATTCTATATATTCTGGTAAATCTAAATTGTCTGATAACAATACAGGTATAGAGCCAATTGCTAATGATTCCCAAAAACGAATGGAATTTGGACCACTTCCACTAGGACATAAACTAAAACGACTTTTTAATAAGATATCATTATATGTTTTCGTTTGTTCTTTTATTTGTTTATTTTCATTGATTGAACCCATAGCGTTTTGATTTATAGAATATACATGATTATTAAAATGCCAAGAACCAGTATTTATTATAACAGCATTTTTGTGTTTATCCATTTTAAAAATACGTTCTCTGATATTTGAGAGATAATTACTTGGTTGATATCCACCTACAAATGAATATAAATATGTACGCTTTACTATTTTATAATCAACTTCTTTTAATGATTTATTACGGTGTGGATTTTCAACATTTACAGCATAAAGAGGACAAGGTTTTAATGTAATTCCATTGATTGCATCTTCATTCTTTATTTTATGAGGTGTATATAAAGTTGTTATTCCAATACTTTTCATTAATGGAATTAATTTTCTAAAATGTATATGCTGACAACATGTATAATAATGTTTATGTTTGGTATATGGTTTTAAAACTTTAAAAAGCAAATTAATATTTACATTTTTGTCTATACAAGTCGCCCAAGGAATACCACAATAATTAGGGTTAGTATTGTTTTGATTATAAAATTCTTTTTCAGTAATTACTGGATATTGCCAAAATAAACCAGTATTTTTTAAAAACACTTCTGTGTTGAAAGAATTCATATAATTTATATATTTCATATCTTTATATATAAATCTTAAATCTTATATAAGAATTCTTTTCCTTGTATTCCTTTATTTTCTGTATTCTTAAAGTGGTTATTAATCTTAGCAATACGTGTATCCTCGCTCGTAGGGAATGAAATAAAATTTCGACAACTAGAACGACAATGAGGAAAATATTCATTAATCACAT
>SL_7KL_010_BRINEDRAFT_10000036_pt1 | contig 51423 bp, 36 predicted proteins | sample SodLak_010_BRINE_FD_10663 | JGI IMG/M metagenome (IMG submission 10663)
AAGGCCCATGAGGAAAGCAACGGCTGCAATTATGCCGGCCAGAAGCCCTGCGATCCACAGACCCAGCCATTTTGCGGCCCGGATATCGCGGGATCGAAACCATAGAAATTGAAACAGGCCGGCAAGTCCACCTCCGCCCAGTACAATCAAAAACGGTTCAATGGGCCCTGCATGGGGACCGATGACAACATGGCGTTGAAAAACTTCACCAATAATGACAGTCAGAAATCCCAGCATCGCCGCTATAATCCAGGGTGTGATCCGAGATAGTTTGTCCCGCAGTACAAATGCCTGTATCGAGGCAAAAACAGCTCCGAATACCGGATACATCACCAGGTGCTGTGAAAGGGTGAATGTATATAAGGTTTCGTACGTCGAACGGTCCAACCAGTCGGGCAGTGCGTTCGGGTCGAGATGCTCGGGCATATCGAGTGGTCCAATGTGTGCGATCGATTCAGGTGTGAAAAATGAAAAGATGGTATGTATCAAGCCGAATGACCAAAACCCGAGAAGGTATCCAAGGCCGGTTGCAAGTGTCCAGCGGCTGCGAAATGTTTTCATGAGATTTCTGAATATTTGTTAAGGTTTCCGTTTTTCAGGAAATCTGTTTATCAAATCGCAATACTTCGTGCCTTCGTGGTTAAAAGACCTCCAAGGTTTTAGAAACCTTGGAGGTCTGCATTAGGCTACGAAGTTTTGGACTATTTTCATTTGTTTTAGGATAAAGTTGATCAGGCTTCATGATCCATCTCCGATTTTGTTCTCAGGTTCTTTAATGTCCGTCTTTGCCTGAATGCAATGAATGTGGGGATTAGTGCGATGAGCAGCCCAAACGCAAGTCCCTTCAAAATGAGCGGCACCCTTGCCATTCGCGTATCAATATCATGCCGGTGATTCCAGAATTCCACGATCTTTCCGTCCTCAATTCTCATGACATTGATAATTGGCAATTCATCATCTTTCCCGACCATAAGCCTGCCCAATAGTGTTTTCGGCTCCCAGGACACTCTCCATCGTGTGGCAACCAGGTCGCCCTCAGCGATTTGAAAATCGACTTTGGTTCTGCTGTTTGTAGTATGTTTCCAGAAAAAATCGGCAATATTCTTCTGTTCTATAGCCGGTTCAATCGAATTCTTCCGGTCACCGATATCGTGAACGACGAACTCATCTGCCACATATTCGGCATAGTTATCGGTATTATTTGTAAACCACAGATTCTGGTAAAACCCGTTGACGATCTGTTTATTTATCTCGACTTGACTTGTCTCAGAAGTTGTATCTGATTGTGCCTGAAGGTCCACATATAGGGAAACGATCAGAATTAATGATAGTAAGGTTTTCATAGTGCTGTTGGTTTAGTTGATGCGGTTAATCTATTGAATGACTCTTCGGTTTCCCCAACCCAAAATCACAGCTATTACACTTCCCGTAACTGCACCGGTAACCGCCATGAAAGCAACCTTCACCGGCACGATAAGGAAGACGTTTTCGAGCATGTTGAAAAAAGCGATGTAACCAAGATTGATGCCGATGACAACAGTTCCCATAATGACAGCACCCGCTGCGGCTCCACGGGTAAAAGTGCGGATATCTGCCCAGTACTCGAAAAAGCAGGCGAGCAGGGTGGCCCAGAGTAAATTAAAAAGAAGCAATGGAACGAGGGCGGGATGTTCTCTATAGAGGCCATCGTACGAGATCCGGTTTGTTTCAACCAGGTCGGGTATAATTACTGCATAGGTGATTGCCTCAAAGACTACAAGCAGGAGAGTACCAACAACTGCAGCTATTGCAACTCTTATTATGTTTGATGTTTTAGGAATTTGTGCCATAAAATTGCCTGATTGGTTATAAGTTATCACTTCGTGCTCCTTCTGTCCGCCAGCCGGCGGATTCGCGGTAAAAACTGAAGCCAAAAATTTGTCCATGCCCATTATGGATGGACATGAGATGTTGTAGTATCATGATGTTTTGCAAGTTTAAGTCCCAGGTATGCATTTAGCAGATAAAGGATTAGAAACAGGGGTCCGCCCAACATCAGGTCTCCAAATGTTAACCACTCAAAGAAAAGAGCAAGTGAACCCATAGCTCCCAGTGCGCTTATTATGGCTCCTGTCCAGCTCATCCATTTGCTTAAAATTTCACTCGATATGTATATGAACACCATTCCGGTGAGGAACAAAAAATTACTAAACCCGAAAATCCATACCGAGGTATCATAGACCATAGGGTACAGGTAGGGAGCCTCAGCGTAGGATTCGGCAGCAGCCGGGTATGCGCCCAGCATATTCGCATACATCACAATCATGACAATATGAGCCAGGGTGACCAGAAACCAGCTCATACTTTTCTCAATGGTCGCAAAATACCATGAAGATATAGTCAGCAATAACACAGCTAACGTTTCCAGCCGCCAAATAGCGGATGCGAAAGCCCACGATTCTATCAGTTGAGCGGTTCTTTCTGCATCAGAATCCACAGCAGGTTGAGAGACAAATACATATAACACGATGGCCACAAAAAACAGAACCGAGCCTGCTGACCAGAAATAAGCAGCCGTTTTACTTTTGTTAATATTCATTTGAGAAATTTTAGTTTATCGATTGTGTTTTTGTTTTATAGTTACTGCTGATCAATTCGCAATTCTTCGTGCAACTTCGATCCGCCAGCTGGCGGCTTCGTGGTAATAAAGAATTAAGGCTCTTAACTCGTTCAATGTCAGGGAATGCCACGAAGTCACGAGGGCACGAAGAATCACGAAGGTTTAGATTATTCCCGCTTCGTGTAACTTCGAGTCTTCGCGGCTTCGTGGTGTAAATCATGGCTAGTTACCCTTTAAAGAACCATTCTTTGAATTCCATCTTTAATCAGTGGTACATTAAAATTAATCAAATACCCAAGCCGTTTTCCTGTCAGTTTCATATGACTGAGTAACTGTGCCTGCCAAACCGGATGAACATGCTCCAATGCCTTAAGTTCACAGACTACTAAATCATTAACCATCACATCCAGGCGAAGCCCTTCTTCGAAAATCATATCTTCAAAAACGATGGGTATATCTATCTGGCGTTGAACTCTGTAACCTCTTTTTGATAAAACATGGCAAAAACAGACTTCATAAACTCGCTCCAATAATCCGGGTCCTAATGTTTTGTGTACATAAAAAGCTGCATTTACAACAGCTCTGCCAACTTCCTCCTCTTCAGCGGATAAAGGTGATTTTCTTTTCAGGCGATATTTGGTCTCTTTGTTCATCATGTTTAGATGTTGTTTATACTTTCTCTATAATAGTATGAGCACTTATTTCGGTATCCCTTACAGAAAAAGTTCGAAAATTTTTATCAGGGGCTTCGTGGAATGACCACGAGGGCACGAAGTTTCACGAAGGTTTTTTGTTTAAATCCTCACTCATTTTACTTTTTAAATGGTAATTCCACATGGGCTGATAGGCTTCACGAAATTGCCAGGCGAATATCCCCAGTAATGCCGCCAACAGGATTCCAAAAGGTGGATTTCCATTTAGCATCAGGTGTGTGAACAGAATCACCACTATAAAGGGAGTCAGTAATACGATTCCCAGGGGAGCTGTTCGATTGAATAACATTAATATTCCAGAAGCAACATAGGTGACCGACATGATCGGCCCGATAAAGCCTGTTGCGAAGATGGCATTGGTAAATTCATTTGTCTCAGGGCTGCCCGGAAATTCCGATGCCGGCAAAATTCCGGCAACCATCAGTAACGAGTGGACTCCGATCAGAAAGAAGAAGGCTGCATACATCCAGCGAACTATTTTCAGGAATTTTATCATTTTAAAATTTGAATATGTTATCGGTTAGTTTTTATGCTGTTGTTTAATACTTTTCTTCGTGCGACATTGAGTCTTCGTGCCTTCGTGGTAAAATCCGGGGGTTAATTTTATCCACGAGCGGTATACCACGAAGCCACGAGGGCACGAAGGATCACGAAGTTTTTTTATTCCTCTATTTCAAATAACACTGCTGCATTTTCCCATAGAATCGCACGTTTGTCATCAATGGAAAGGTACTCGGCTTCCCTGATTGTGGTAACTGACCGGCCTATCACCTCAGGGACAAGAATTTTTTGATTAAAAACCGAGGTTCTTAAAACGGCTTCATCAGGATTGCCACGAAGACACGCCTGCGTGCAGAAGCACTTCGGTGCACAGGCACGAGGGCACGAAGAATCACGAAGGTTTCTTCATTGCCATCTTCGTGTACCTTCGGGTCTTTGTGTCTTCGTGGTGAAAAATCGAGGCTGGTATTTAGTTGATGCCTGGATTGACACTAAGGTTCACGAAGGATTGCAATCTCCTCCTCACATCTCCGCAATCACCTCAACGGATCGCTGTATTTCATCCTCATTATTGATCAGGCTCGGGGCCAGGCGCGCATGGGATTCCCGGTAGGGCGTGGTACTCGCGGTGATATTGTGCCGGTGATACTCTTCCACAACCTCGCCGGGTGTATAACCATCCACATCAAAACAGACCATTCCCGAGGAAAGCTTTTCACTCATAGGAGTATGAAGGCGTACGTTAGGCATCTCCGCAAGCGCCTCCTTACACATCGTGTTCAGTGAATGGATTCTCTCCTGTACCCTCGACTTCCCGATATCGAGATGGAACCGGAACGCTTCAGCCAAAGCCCAGCGGTGTTCGAATGAGTGAAAACCACCGGGAGTGAAATAGTTACCCGGAGTAATATAGGGTGTATCGGGTGGCAGCATGCCCATCCAGACACCCACACTCGGTCCGAAATTCGGTATCACCGGGTCGAGCGCCTCCCATGCTTCAGGACCTCCCCAGATAATCCCCGTCCCGCGTGGGCCGAACAGCCATTTGTGTGTGCCGGCAATAAAAAAGTCGCAGCCCAGATCATCCACTGTCACATCTTCAATACCAAGTCCGTGTACACCATCTACGCAGAACAGCACACGATCCTCATCTTCTCTTGAACTGTTCAATTCTTTTAAAACCTGTGCCATCTTTTTGATGGGCAATTTGACTCCTGTTGAGGAATGAACCCAGGTTACCGCAAGCACTCTCGTCTGTTCCGTTATTGCTTCTTTGGTGCGGGAAAGAATCTCATCGACAGAAGCTTCAGCCGGATCGTCATATAAGGAGATCTGGCGGAAATTTGCCCCGGTGCGATCAGCCCGGTGTTTGATGGACATCTCCGTCGCATAGTGGTCGTGCGTGGTGGTGAGGATCTCCTGATCCGGCCGAAGTTTCAGTGCCCCGTAAACAAGGCCAAGCCCCATTGTAGTGCTGTCGGTCAGCGCGATATGGTCGGGGCTGGCACCGAGATATTCTCCTGCGGCCGCCTGCTGCTCCGGTTCAGCCGTCATAAAATGTTCCTCCCAGTAGTGAGCCGGGTCTTCATCCAGGGCTTGTCTATGCTTTGCAATCGCATCCGCCACCGGCTTCGGATGACTTGAAAGTAAAAAAGTGGACATATGGATATGTGTACGCCTAAGCGCAAACTGATCGCGTACATCCGGCCAATTCATCGGATCAAAAGGTTTGGAATTCGTTGTTCGCGAAGCAGCGGGTAGAGATGCCGTACCTAACGCCGGCAGTGCCCCGAGCAGCAGGCCGGTTTGTTTAATAAACTCTTTTCGTTTCATTGTTCCCTCAAATTATATTCAAATTAAAAGCTGTGTATTACAGCTCACTATTTTTGGGGAACAGCAGACGTTATAATCTTGACTTTATTTAACTTGATTGAATAGGTTTTATAATAAAAGTGGTGAATTCAACATAAGATCATTTAATTTTGACACCTCCGGAAATAAAAGGATATCGATCAAAAATGATCGAAAAAAAAATCAACACCTCACTCTAAATGGCATCAAGACCTAACCAGAGAAGAACTTGCTAAATTCGTCTTCAGTTTTCTTAAATCGAATTCACTTTAAATAGTTACTACAAATGAAGTGTTAAGTCAATTAGAATTGAGCATAGGGTAAAAAACTGCCTCCGCCCTCTTATTTCTTATTCAGCACCAACAACTGTTTTGAAGTACTGCTTAATCGGGCCAGTGTTTCCAAACCCCACGGAAAAATGCCGTTTGAGTGATTTACACCTTCCGGCCTGATATAGGTCAGATTGGTTTTACCCATCTGCTGGGCACGAACTTCAAAATCATCGCTGTTAAAAATTGGCGCTACCCCGTCAGTATCTCCATGTACTAAAAGTACATCAGCTTCAGGCACATACAGTACAGTGTTCGCTAACACGGCTTGTTCTAGTTCACTCTCTTCCCCATTCAGGTACCGCTCAATAAACGAATCTGTAAAGAGTTCAGTCAGTGACTCGGGAAGCTGAGATACGACCTCACCTGCACTCTGTGATCCGTCAAACAGCCCTGAGGATATTCTATCATCGTATGGTGAGTTGAAATACTCATCCAGGGGACGGGACAATTCGTAAATCTCATGGTAACTTTTAAGAAAATAGGCATAACACGCCACACACTCAGCAGGCTGATCGATGTTATCTATAATAAAATCCATCGTGGATGAGAGATCAAAAATTGGTGCTCCCATAGATACCAATCCNGGCTGTAGCGGTGAAATACCGTTCTCCATTTTCTCTGTAAGCGCCAGCGTTGCATAAGCTCCTTCCGAATAGCCGATCAGGTCAATCGAATTGCCCGACCACTCAATACCATTTGATTCCAGAAACTCCAATCCGGCCATCATCATATCGAAACTTGCCGATGCCAGAGACTCTTTATGCTGATAAGGATGCAACTGCTGCGAGGTTACTCCGTAGCCGAGATAGTCCGGCAGAAAAACAATATTACCTACTGATGAGAAAATAGCCTTCCGTGTTACTACTGAATTTGCTACCGCATCTACATAAGGTGCTTCTGCATTTGAAAAAATCGTTGCGTGCTGAATTGACAAAAGTCCCGGCTGAGATGCATTTTTGGGCACAATTATAGCACCGGAGGCGTCAATAGGGCTACCATCCAGGTCTGTAGTCTGGTAAACAATCCTGTACACATCAACGTCGTAGTTAATGTAGGCAGCAGCATCGGGCTGACCTGCAAAGGTCCAGAAAAACTCCATTGATGATTGAGTAATTGTACGGTTGAAATCTTCCGAAACGAGATAGGTAAAGTCCGGGGTGTCAACAGTATTATTGTCACTGCACGAAAGTGTAAGGATGAGAAGTACTGAGAGAGCGGGCCATTTCAATAGTTTCATAGATTTGCCGGTAGGTTTAAATTCTGTCCTGAACATAATAATCAAGCAGAACCTAAACTTCTATGAAAGTTTTTGGGCTACGAAGAACGAATATTGATTCGGATATTAAACCGAATATCGTGGGTTGTTCGTTTAAACGTCCGGGACGATTTTGGCAGAATTTGTGTAAACCCATACTCAAAGTTTGCCTGGATAGTATTTGAAAATCGGTACCCTACTACTGCAGAGCCGTTAATTCTTGTCTGGCCGGTCGGTGGTCTTGGATTGAAACCGTAAGCTGCCGGATTTCGGTTTATAACACCGGCATCATCCTGTAGAGCGCGGTCTAGGTCAGCATCGAGTAAAAAACGCTGTTCTGTATCTTCTATGTAGTTTCCATTAATGGTTAAATCCACATTATTTGCCAGCGTTGAGAAAAATGGAAGCCTGAAGTTTCGCAGGGTATAAGCGAACTGTACCCTGAGCCCTTTCGACGTTCTTTCGGATACCTGAGTGTTGGACAGTGCAAGACTGGTAATTTTACTCGTTTCGTAACCCATCTGGGTTCTCAAACCGTTATCCCAGGTAACATTCAGCTGCAGAAGCGGTGCAAATCTTTTTTCAATATTTACGGAAGATGGGTCGAATTCCGGCCTTACATCCTCAACCTGGTAAATTCCCACCCTCCTTGTAATGGGCGTATCTGCATCATTATTCAGATTCCAGCCAATTCTATACAACCCGTTGTATGCGTGGGTTATGGTCGCTCTCTGCATATACCGGCCAATCCAGGGTATCAGGTTTTCCACCCCTGTCCAGTTAATCCTCCAGTTTGGAAGAGGTATTGGTGTAAAGTTTTTATCGCCAAACACAGACGACCGGCCCAGATACGCTTTTCTGAAGTCTTCCTGCAGGGCAACACTGTTCAGCACGGTATTGCCGTTATCTGAGCCTATCACATTTTCTGTAGCACTCATGCCGTCAAAAGCGGTTTGAAGCTGATCTCTGAACAACTTTTCGTAGCCCGAACCAAATGCCCATACGCTAGAACTGATATTTCCTGACGCGCTTGTAACTGATGTTATCTCGTTATCCGGTCCCAGGGAGATCGATTCTGTTTGCCGTTCATCCCATTGCGTTTGCCAGCTAAGATCTATCGACAGATTAGAAAAAGGATTTAACCGGGTACCGAGTGTAATGTTATCTGAATAGGTGTTATTTGCCGGTATTTGAAGCGTTCCCGTTCCATCAGGGTTGGCAATCAATTTGTCTTGATTGATCCTCTCTACCAAACCAAGTCTGTAGCCAAACGACGGGGTGAAGTTATCTCCGCCAAACATATCAAAAAAGCTTGATCCTCCATCGTAACCCGCCTGAGAACTCGTTTTGGAGTTGCTGTAATTAATGTCTGCGCTTCGCATGCTAAAAACAGCCAGAAATGTTTTTCTCGCGTAGTAGGTAATTTGTTCACCGAAGGTGTACCCGGCTTCATCTTCCCCCGCCCCGTCACGCTCGCGCTGGGCGTTTCTGTCTGCCTCAACTGCATTCTCATAAAATGGAATTTTATTTAAGAGGGTCTCTGTATTAACTCTCAGCGTATGATCCAGCCTGAATGTGTTGGAAACCCTGGCTCCCTGATTTGATCCAAAAGGAGAGTTCTCCCATCTGAATACGCCTGAATATCGGGCATTATAATTCAGCCAGTTCAATGGACGAATCTGGCTGAAACGTGGCTGCCATCCTGCCGTGTAGTTTTCTGAATAGCTGCTTCTACGAGGTGAGAGATCATCAAAGATCAGATCTCGGAACACATCAAAAGATGATTCGGTTGCAAAAGCGTCACTATCCACTCCGGTTAGACCCGCATCCCTCACCGACACCCGTGCCAAATCGAACACACCCTGCGACTGAAATGAAGTGGTGATGGATGGGGTAAGGTTGTAGCCAAAGCCAAGATTGCTGGTATAGGTAAAACTGTGGGTCTGCTGTATGGCAAACTCCTCCTGCTGCTGAAGTGCCCTGCGCTTTCTCTCTTCGTAGGATCTGCGAGTACTTAATGATGATGAAAAACTGGTTGGGGCGTAACCCAGCTGAATTCCGGCAAGACTTCCCGCCAGGGGAACATCAGATAAGAAATTAAACGGCCTTACATATCTCGCTGTTCTGAAGTTGTGATTATACCGGATGGAAGCGTTGTAATTCCAGTTATCCTGGAAAATATACTCGGGTGATCTCCCGTCTGAAGTGTTATAAACATAGTTGATGGTTGTATTATCGAGAGTATACCGGGCAAGACTATTTTGAGAATTTCGTTTCGACAGATTTGAGAGATTGATGGCATAGCTCTCTCTGTAAGTTTCAATTTCGCGGGTTTGTTCTTCAATAAGCCGATCCTGCTGATCTTCACTCAGATTTGTTCTGGACCGAACAGCCTGTTCAAAATCAGTAAAACGAATATCCCCCTGGTTTGGCAGATATTTCGGAACAGAAGTAGATCTTCTCGTTGAGAAGTTAACGGGAATATTCCATCCGTATCGGTCAGGAATAAAACTATCCAGGTTAACGGTTGTGGACAGATCGTAAGCCGTCTCATTACTCACTCTTCGCTGGCCGAGACGGGAATCTAGCGAACCAAATCCCTGAGTCTGACGAGTGAGATTGGCATTAACCGTTGCAAAATCAGCAATTTTCAAATTTGTTTTGGCGTTGGCAGCCCAGCCGGTCTCATTGTCAAAACCGGATACCCTGAGTTCATTCAGCCAGAATTCTGCATTCAGAATTGGAGTACCGGGCCCCTCAGGATTGTCGGAATCAAAAGGATTGCGAATACCCATTCCCACTTCAGAGACTCGCCCAAGAGATGGATTACCTTTTATAGCCACAACCGCGCCGGGCACAGCATCTTCAAGAATATCACCGCGTTCATACACTTCAGAAAGTGAGCCTCCTCCCTCCTGATCCCTGAGCTGCTTCAATTGGTTAAAAGCAGAGAGAACAATATTCATGCTGTTTTCATCGTACAGCCAAACCTGCCTTGCCTCCTCATCAAAAAGCGGATTACCGGCCGGATCAAACTCCTGGTATGGGAAATTGGGATTTGATGGCGTAACCGGCTGGCGGTACTCGTAGTAGTTGTTTTCCAGGTCGTTGCCAAAACGCATCACCAACTCTGCATCTCCCCTGTTTTCATACCCTTCGCCATGCACAAACATTCTCATATTTGAATAGTTCAGTAGATTCAAACCACCGGGATATACTCGCTTAACCAGCTGAAGTGAACCCGGACCGAGGTTCTCTGCCTCCAGTACAATGGATTGCTCATTCTGAAGCGACTGAAGCTGTGTGCCGCGATTTTGCGCCCGTATAGCCCCGCGCGGCTGGCGATAGGGAATCGGGCGTCGGTTTGAGTTCTCCTCAATATTTATGGTACTGATCTTTATGTCGGCATTTGGATCACTTTGTGTATTGATATTCTCATCCTGCCTCCACTGGTTACCCACAAAATCCATGGATGCAAACCGAAGCGTGAATGGCCGCTCGTACCCCGACATCCAGATTCGTATATATGTAATATTCTGAAAGTCATTGATATCTCCCACGGTTCGCTTAAACTCATCCAGCGGTATACGTATCTGGTACCACCGATCCTGCTGGCGTGAACCCGGCACCCTGTCTACGATATAAGTTCCGGGAGAACCAATTTCTAACCGGTTTTCATCTGCAGGGTTCAAATCCACTTCGTACTGAAAGTAGGCATTGGTTAGAGCTACCGTTGATGGATTCACCAAACCCTCTGTATCCGGTCTGTTTGTTGCCGCTCTCTTCTCACTCTGGTCAATGGGCGTATTTCCATCGCTAAAACCGAGCATCCTGTGGAATCTCTCGTGCAGTGGCAGATCCTGAACCTGGGATTCACCGTAAAAAACGTAATCGTCATTTGAGGGGTCAGCCGCAATTCTCTGAAATTTTTCACTCGCTTCTCCCCACTGCTGCCTCATTTCGTCCACAAAATCTGCAAAAATAGTCTGCTCGTTCAAGCCATTTACGCCCCCGGTGTTTGGAAGTCCGTCAAGGCCTACATCTTCGAGATCCCTGTTTTCGTTCGAAAACTGCCCTTCGGGTGGAGGCGGATTTGCAGGTATAGCCGACCGGGGAAACATCTGGCTATCCAGGATAAGTGTCTCCGGGTTGAGCGCCAACCCATCCTCAGTATTGAGCTTGGAGTTCGGTATCACATCCTCAGATATCAAACCAATATCGATATACATTTTACCGTCAAACTCCTCTATGGCTCCCGCAGGTGCCGGCTGACCATTCTCGAGAACAGGCTGAACCCAAAATTCAAGAAACTCAATATTGTTCTGTGAAAAATCTTCCTGTCCGGATGGTATCACCGCTGTCATACCGCCCCATGTACGCTCCGGTTCCTCTTCCAAAAGTGTTCTCAGGTCGGAATTGTAGTTGTACTGCCCTCTGGATGTAGGATCATAAAAAACATCCATTGTGGTGATAATCTCCTCTTGTGGATTCTGTGTCTCACGTCCGGGAAAAACATCTGTAACCCTAACCGGCTGCGATTCCGGTGTAAACTCCACGCTTCCCAGAATAGTAGAGATGTTACGAGGGATTGAATACCATGAAAATTTAGATCTCAAATCAGACCTATCAAGTCTCGACTGCTGATTGGAGGCTGGCTGGCCCGGGAAATCATCCTCTTCAAAAATGGGGACATCCGGATCATATCCTGGAACAGCTGCCGGAGCTGCTGCTAAATTCCAGCGGGTAGCATTTAACAGATTGATTTTAATATTGGAGCCCTCAAAATCGTCGATGAACGAAAGTCCTTGCTCTTCATCTTCAAACAGTTCATTATTCCGAATCGCTCTTCGCACAGCCCGGGTTTCGGCCACACCGGGACGCAATTGTGCAAACTCTCCGCTAAACTCGAATTCCGAATTTTCCCGGGTCTGAATCAGCGGTAACCAGTCTACCGCCCGGGTCAGAAATGGTGTGTTAAATCGAGCATTTGCATCCATACCGATTACAGAGTTGCTGATGGGCTCATCACCGATTCGGATTTTATCATCCAGAGGGCGTTCATTAAATCTGAAAAAGGTGCCGCCAACCCGAAAGTTGTTGGTAATATCATACTCAGCACGCAAGCCGGTAAAGGTTTTCTGCTCGATGGATGTAAGCGCCTGATTTTCATACTCGATCCGAATATCCTGCCCGGGAGCCGTATAACGATCATTTAAAATGGTGATGCTCCCAAAGGAGTAGTCCACCTGGTAGTCAACATTTTCCTGCAGCTGATTTCCATTTGCGTAAACGCGAACCGACCCTTCAACCAGCGCAAATCCAAGGTTATAGTTTTCCTGCAATCCCCCGCGTGATGTTCCGCTAAACCTGAAAAATCCATTCTTAGAACTCTGTGATGCATTTCTTTGTCTCTCTCGATAGAGCTCGTCGTACGTAAGTCTGTCGATCTCTTCCTGGCTTGCCGGAGAATCCTCAAGAACTTCCCGAATCCGGCTGCCAAACGGTTCCAGGTATGGGAAAATGATCAGACCGTTTTGGGGATCCAGTGTTCCTGTTCCAAAATCCAGCTGGTTATCCGGTTCCAATGCTCCTTGCGAGTCAACCCTGTCCAGCCCCAGATCCTGCAGCAGTGTTGTAGTTCTTCCCGGAAGCCGATCCCTGGCGATATTCTGCTCGGTAAATTCCAGTTCCAGATCCAGCGTCTCACGGTTGATATTGCTCACACCCAGAGAGTAGATGTTGCGCATAGTCAGGTTAAAGAGGTCGCTTTCTGTAGATACGTTCTGCGGACGGAGCATCTTGAGGAAAATCCTGTCGTTACCGCTTCTGTTTAGTTCACCTACATTAACAATTTCGTTGTTGGAACCTCTGTATGTAAAAGAGATCGCCAATACCTCTCTGGAACCTAATCCCCTGCGAAGTGAAACATAGCCTGAGATTTTGTTCACTGTATAGTCCGTCCCCTCCTCTAGTGGTGTAAAGTAGCCCTCTTCAAAATTCCTGGATTCTGTAATTCCTAAATCTTCCGGTGAAATACCCACCTGAGGGTCCCTGAACTGATCAAGCAATTCCGGATCAAAAACGTCCAGGTTGTTACCGGGTGGTAAAAACTGATCAGGGCCATCTCTGACCACTCCCTTGTCGGCCAGGGCAACGGCAAGTCGTGCACCGGCATCGGCCTGAATATTTTCTCGGAGTACCCAGACTTCAACATCAGCAATTTGCAGGGTTTGTGAGAGCTGCTGAGGATTTGCCATACTGTTTTCAAACTCCTGCCGGGTGTAGTAATCAAGGAAAAAGTGCCTGTCGTCGCTGTAATCGGCGGGACGAATTTGGATAGGCTGCTCCTGAGAACCGCCCCGAATGGTTTCCACATTGCTTTCGCCATCCTGCTGAGAGAGAACGGACGTGAGCCTGAACGAGCCCAGCTCCGCAACGGATTTAATTCCAAAAAGTGCGCCACTGCCCCTGATGAGTGAGTTACCGGTATTCATATTTACGTTACCCAGCTCAATGCTCTTGATAATCTCATCTTCGTACCCTTCATAAATGATATTCAGGCGGTTCATGTAATCAAACTGCCGCTCCGTATCCCAGTCGGTCTGGATGGTCAGTTTATCGCCGATGTTACCCTGAATATTTAACTGCAGGCTTTGATCGAAAGTGGGATCAATTCGGGTCTGTTGATCGGGAGGCAGACTTGGATCTTCAGATCGCTGAATGGATGCACCCACGTTCATGGTTGCCACCCCGTTGACACGTAAGTTTACCTCGGGGCTGCCAAAAATGGTTGAAAACGCAGACTCTCTCCCTCCCGGTATCGCCACACTCAGATCAAACAACCCTCTTCGTGTATCGTCCCTGCGTGCCGTCTCCCGTATAAATTGCTGCCAGTTCTCGTGCTTTACGCGCTCGCGATGGATTTCTGAATAGCTACTGAAACTCATCGAAACAGGAACACCGGACCTATAACCGCCAATTCTTTTTTCGGCAAAAAATCCGCCGTCTGCTCGCGTTTCAATGGATATCTCCTCTGCAGGCAGTGTAATAAAATAGAGCCTGGGAATTGGTTTGAAATAAACCGGAGCAATTTTATCCCCTTTAATTTCAGGAAAGGCCGCGTTAAATTCAGCACTCTCAACCGTAACGGTATCTGCCGGCTCCCCATTTTGAGCATGTACTTCTGCTACTGAAGCAAAGTGCATCAACCATCCCAAAATTGGAAAAAGTAGTAAAGAATGTTTTATTGGCACTGGAATAAACTGCAGTTATCCGGCTTTTTTAAGGCCTGTTAAGAGGAAAAAACAATCTAATAACAAATCGGTCAGTGTCGTAACGTTTATGCGATAGGATCTGCTTTTATGGGGTTCAAATAAGATTGTCTAAGAATAATAAACTCTCTGCAAAGATGTTTAAAAATAGAAGGTTTTGAAAGCTTTTGATTTTATAAATGCACTTTTCATGAATGTTAAAATAGCTGTACTATTCAGTCATGTTTAATCGAGTACAGACGGATCTTTTCCGAAAACATATCGGGCCTTTTCTTTTCTGTTTTTTTACGGTGATGTTTCTGCTATTAATGCAGTTTTTAATCCTCCACGTAGATAAACTTGTTGGGAAAGGACTGCCATTTTTAATTGTAGCCGAGCTGATTCTCAGTAACCTGGCTTACATGGTTGTACTGGCCGTTCCGATGGCGGTACTGGTGTCAACGCTTATCGCGTTCGGTAAATTTTCTGAATGGAATGAGCTTACGGCGATTCGGGCTGCAGGAATTAACCCAATTAAATTAATGGCACCGATGATAATAACCGGTGTTGTTCTGTTTGGGTTGATGGCCTACTTCTCGAACTATATTTTGCCGGAGTCGAACCACAAAGCGCGCTCGCTCTTTTTGGATATCCGGATGCAAAAGCCTGCCTTCGATCTGCAGCCGGGCACCTTCTATGAAGATCTGGACGGTTACACATTCCTTATCAAAGAGATTGATTCGGAAACAGATTCACTTTATGATGTGCGCGTTTTTCAGGACGCTGCCGATAACCGGCGCAGGGCGTATATCAATGCCGAGCGCGGCTGGCTCGAAAGTCCGGACCAATACACGCTGACGCTGTTTCTCTACAATGGGTCTTCGATGAGGTTCATCCCCGGAGAACGGAGAGATGAAGAGACAATGGAGCGCAGCCATTTTACGACCTACCGAATGAGTTTTGATCTTACCGATCTCTCCTTTTCGAGGTCCAACCCTGAGCAGAGAAGCAGAAATGACCGCACCATGAGTGCCCAGGCGATGCTGGCCGTAATCGATACGCTTCGAACTGAGCAGCAGCGAGAATTCGAAAAATTTAAAAACAATACCGGCCAGGACGAACATATCCCATTCTTCGCCGAACAGAGCCGATCTGTCAATATGATCCGAAGTGACGTACAGGATACCTTGCGTATTTACCGGTCAGACTTTCTCTCACTAAGGGATCTTCCCAATCCGTCTACAAAAATCAGTTCGATTAACCGGGCCATCAATACCATTGACAGGTATAACTCCGAACTCGATAATCTGAAGTCGAATGTTACCTGGCGGGATTTCAGAGCCGCCGAATTTATGGTGGAGGTTCATAAAAAGCTCTCTATACCCTTTGCATGCCTTGTCTTTGTTTTTTTAGGAGCACCTATCGGCATGCTGACCCGAAAAGGAAATCTTGGTGTAGCTGCACTAATCAGCGGCGGATTGTTAACCATCTACTTTATCGCCATCATCCAGGGAGAAAAGCTCGCCGACCGAATGATTATCAGTCCATTTTGGGGAATGTGGGGAATCAACATATTTTTCCTGGTGGTCGGGATACTGCTCACCCTACACGTAAGCACCTCCATCCGGATTACAAACCTATTCAGACGTGATGAATAAACTTGATCGTTACATTTTATTGAGACTGTTTACCATCACAGTATTTGTACTGGGTTTGTTGATTCTCATATTTATTCTGATCGACTTTTCCGAAAACAGTGATGACTTTGCAGATAAAGGCGCGGAACTGGCTGAGATATGGAGTCAATACTATCTGAACTATATCCCGGAAATGATCCGGCTTGTATCTCCGGTAGCCGTACTGGTTGCCTGCCTGATTTTAACCGGACAGATGACGGAACGACTCGAAACTACGGCTATTAAAGCATCAGGCATTAGTTTATACCGTCTTTTTGTACCCTACCTGATGTTTGGGTTTACAGTGGCTATCACGGTCAGCTACCTCGATGCATATATTATTCCAAACTCCAATGCCGAACGGATTGCTTTTGAACGGCAATACATGTCGGGAAGTAGTGATAGAATTGACAGAGGAAGAATTTATCGGCAAGACTCAGACAGTACCATAATCAATATTAATCACTATGATGCTTCTGCTCAGGTTGGATATACAGTAACGTTTATAGAATTCGAAGGAGATCGCATTAGTAAAATCATTAATGCCTCTCGATTGAGCTGGGTGGATTCTACAGCAACTTGGGAATTTCAACGACCTGTAACCAGGATATTCAAAAATAACGAATTTGAGGAGTTAAGCGCCGAAAATGAAGAAATTGAGCTCAACTTGCTGCCCAGGGATTTAAGCCGAAGATCATCTGATATTTATCAGCTTACGTACCCACAGGCTTTGGAATACATTGAATCTATTAAAAGGATTGGAGCGGGTGGCATGACCCTGCCTCAGGTGCAGCTCTACAGCCGAATGGCCTATCCTATCTCAATCATTATTGTATGTTTCATCGGGTTTGCCATTGCAACAGAACGCCGTAAAGGCGGCAAAGGATTTTACATCGCGGCAGGCCTCTCCTTCAGTTTTATCTACCTGGCTACAATGAAAGTGATTGAACCATTTGGCGCGGCCGGTGTACTAACACCGGAATTCGCGGCATTTTTCCCCCACCTTTTATTCTTTGTTATAGGTTTACTGGCCCTTATTCTCGCTAAAAAGTAGCTTTGAATTACGCTTCAGGTTTTGGCCCCCTGTAATTAAACGGTACGTCAAACTTATCTTTAGAGGCCGTTGAAATCTGGCCGTTTTCCGCTTCATATTTTCGAATATTTTCATTCAGTGCATTGGCCAGTCTTTTGGCGTGATCAGGAGTCATGATGATCCGCTTAACAACTTTAGCTTTGGGTACCGCCGGCATCATTGATATGAAATCGAAAACAAATTCTGACGGGGAGTGAGTGATCATTACAAGGTTGGAGTAGGTCCCCGGGGCCTCGTCCTCTTTAAGTTCAATTTCTATTGATTTACCTTTTTGCTGTCTTTTCTTTTGGTCCATAGTGGAGATATTTCACTGATTCTTGGTTAACTCTAAATATTCATGATGAAGATGAACACATATTGTGAAAAAGTCCAAATATGATTTATATCAACTGGTATTGTTAAACAGCGATCAATCCAGAATAGCTTTTTTTAACTGCTCCTTATCTATTGCTGAATGCGACGCGTGCCAGTATACTTTTCCGTTTTTCATAACCAGTACCTGGGGAGATTCATGATCAACACCGGTTTTAGCTGCTATGCTTCCAGAAACTTGCCTGTTTTTGATCACATCAACAAAATGAAAGCCGATCTCTTCGCTGCACTCTTCCATCACCTCTTCCACTTTGATTTTGCTAAAAATACAAACTGCACAATTGTAACTGTGCTTATAGATAACCTGAGTACCGGAATCCGGATTTAACAGTTCATCCAAATTTTCATCCGTTTCAGGCAGGTTCCATTTTTCCGAAAGCTGAGGACGACCGCCCATCATTCCGCGCAAACCACTCAAAAAACTCATATATCAATCACCTAAACAGATTCCTATTTCTCGTGCCGTCTGTATAGTATCTCCATCCAGCGGTACAAGTTTTATTCTATCAGCTACATCAGAGAGAGGAATTCTTCGAATCTCGTTCTGCTGCATTACAATCATTTTATTAAACTCTTTCTGCTCCAGCGCCCGGATGGCGGCGGCTCCAAACCGGAGCGATATCAGTCTGTCGCTTGTGGATGGTGAACCGCCTCTTTGAAGATGGCCCAGTACAAGAGATCTAGCCTCCTTACCCGTCTTTTCGGATAGTACTTTCTCCAGATACTCCCCCACACCACCAAGCTGTTCGGACTGCCCAATAACCTTGCCTTTCACAAAGTGATCTCCACCCACTTCTTTTGATCCCTCTGCGACGACAACTATTGAGTAGGTTTCACCTTTCTCCTCTTTTTCCAGGATTTTATTAGCGATAGAGTCAATAGAAAACTCAATTTCAGGAATCAAAATCACATCTGCGGATGCTGATAACCCTGAGTGAAGGGCTATCCATCCGGCATACCGCCCCATCACTTCAACAACCATTATTCTGCGATGAGATTCTGCCGTTGTGGTAATTTTATCAATTGCTTCAGTGGCTGTGCTCACCGCAGTATCGAACCCCAGGGTTATTTCACAGCCCCAGATATCGTTATCTATCGTTTTTGGAACACCTACAACCGGCACTCCCTTTTGGGAAAGTCTGTTTGCAATCCGCATGGAACCATCCCCACCAATGGCAACGAGTGCATCGATATTGTGTGATTTGAATACTTCAACTGCCTCATCCGAACGATCCTCAAGATCCCATGATCCATCCTCTTTTTGATAGGGCATTTCAAATGGATTTCCGCGATTGGCTGTACCCAAAATGGTACCTCCCTGCATGGTAATACCGCGTACCCTGTCTCTTGTGAGCGGGATGAATGGTTCAGACGTGTAGAGCGATCCATATCCGTTCCGGATCCCGAATACTTCCCAGCCGCGCCGTAGTGCAGAAAGCGTGGCGGCGCGGATGGCAGCATTCAGCCCAGGCGCATCACCACCTCCGGTGTTGATTGCAATCTTCATACGCTTTCAGGGGTATCTAAGGTGAACCCTTCCAGCGCAATCGCTTCATTAAGTCGTTCCATCCCCAGTCCTTCTCTTAGCAGAACCGGCTGATCGCCCGTTAGATCGATAATACTGGTCTCCTCATCAGAAAGCTCATCAAGCTGGTCGTCCACCACTACATCAACCACCTTATCGAATCGGTTCAGATACATCTCTTTGTTCCCATCTTCAGGACTTCCAAATTCAACGTTAGGCAGCTTGGCTGTAATCGCCAGCACAGGGTGTCCCAGCTCATTAATCAGATCAAGACATACGGAATGATCCGGCACGCGAATACCAACTGTTCGTTTCTTGGGATGAGTAAGCAGGCGCGGAACTTCGCGGGTTGCCGGTAAAATAAATGTATATGGGCCCGGAATAAGGCGTTTGATCAGTTTAAAATTATCGTCATTTAAGTGTGCAAAAATGGAAACGTTCTCCAGGCTGTTGCACATAACGGTTAAATGATCGTTTTTGTCGAGCTGTCGAATTTTTCGGATTCGTTCAATGCCCTTCTTGTTCTTATAATCACAAATTAAAGCATACTGACTATCAGTCGGTAAAATCATCACCGAACCATCAATAAGTTCATCGGTAAGTTCAAAAATTTTCTTTTTGTGGGGAGCGTCATGATGAAGCTTAACTCTTTGAGACATATTCAGCCCTTTTTTTTGATTTATGTTGACAGATTTATTCGAATAGAATAGTCACGCTCGCTTACACGACGTAACACTGAGGTTGTACGGTATAAATAGATATGCGTTCCTGTTCCTCCTTTTCTTTGACCTAAATTATTGATCTTCTGTTTGTTTAAGTAACCAAATTGCTTTTTATATTAATACCATTCCGTTTAACGATTGTCAACGATAGATTTGTAATTTTTGTTAAATCACTGCATAGGAACTAACTAATCAAATCACAATAAACTTTAGATATTTATGGATACGAAAATAAAAGCATGGTGGCTGGGACATTCAGCATTTAGGCTGGAATCTCCATCCGGAAAAGTAATTTACATTGATCCGTTTTTATCTCAGAATCCAAAAACACCTGATGAACATAAGAATCCTGAGGATATTGACTACATACTGTTAACTCATGGACATGAAGATCACGTGGGAGATACACTGGAACTCGCTGAAAAGACAGGGTGCACAGTAGTTGCCCAGGTTGAACTTTCCCACCTCTTAAAGAAGCACGGCCTTAAAGAAGAGCAGCGAGTTGAGTTTAATAAAGGCGGAACCGTACATTTCGATGACTTTTCAGTAACTCTGGTAAGTGCAAATCACAGCTCCTCTTTCCAGGGTGATTATGCAGGAGAAGCCGGCGGACTTGTGATTTCCTTTGAAGATGATATCTGCTTCTATCATCTGGGAGATACAAATATATTTGGTGATCTGGAGCTCTACGGCGAAATGTATCAGCCCCATGTTATCGCTGTACCGATGGGCGACCACTATACAATGGGTCCGCAGGAAGCCGCAATCTGCTGCGATATGTTAAATGCCAAGATGGCCATTCCTATTCACTATGGTACCTTCCCCGTACTTACCGGCGACCCTGAAGATTTTAAGGAGTTCACCGCAGAGTACTGCGATACAACTGTTCAAATTCCAAAACCCGGAGAGCAGTTTTTGGGGAATTAACCGAAAATATTATAGCTCTATAAAACGAAATATCTATTGGCTTGATGAGAAATCATCAAGCCTTTTTTTATTTACCTGAACCTCTGCCAATTCATTTAAGTTTTAAACTTATAAACTTCTCTCTTCATATCGAATAAGTTTTCTGCTACTAGTCAATCATCAAAATAATCCCACCTCTCAAATAATTTGTAAATCTGACGGCCAAATCCTCAAATCGGTATTTACACGATCTATAAAAAGTATATACAAGGCGATATTTTTTTATTGAATTTGGACCTTTTTATCCAAGTTGCATTTTGTCGGTTTAAACTATTTAAATGTACTTTTATTGGGTAGAAAAGCGCTTTTATTCCTCTATGTATATACGTTGTATATCTTGTTTGGCCAAAACAGCTTCATTAATGTAGAGACAGAAACTGTTTTACCAGTCAGTTTCAGCGCATTCTTTACAGAATGGAAATAGTTAATTAATAAGGACTCTATGAAAGCAAAATTTACAGTAATCTGTCTCACAGTTTTAGGCTTCATATTCAGCTTTGCCACTCCCTTGATGGCACAGTCTGACCATGTAGTTGTCGAAGAGGGTGAAGATGGATGGAGACTACTTGTCAACGACGAACCTCTGATGGTTAACGGTATGAACTGGGATTACTTTCCCATTGGAACCAATTATAACTACAGCATATGGAATGAATCCCCTGAATTTATAATGGAAGCTTTAGACAACGAGATGGGTTTACTCCAAAATATGGGAGTTAACGCAATTCGTGTTTACACCGGAAAATACCGAAAGAGTGGATCGAATATATATACGACAACTATGGAATTTACACCATGCTTAATCACGCATTTGGGCGTTACGGCGTCACAATAGACGGTGCATGGATGGGGAATACGGAGTATTCTGATGAAAAAGTGAGAGAGCTTTTGCTCAGTGAAGTAACAGAGCTAGCCGAAGAGTACCGGGATACGCGTGGCCTTTTACTTTATCTGCTTGGAAATGAGAATAACTATGGACTTTTCTGGGGCGGTGCTGAAACGGAAGACATCCCTGTAGAAGACCGAATTTCAACGGAAAGAGCCCGACACATGTACCGACTCTTCAATGAGGCTTCTGTAGCTATGAAAGAGATCGACAGTAATCGGCCTATTGCAATAGCTAATGGTGATTTACTCTTTTTAGATCTGATTGTAGAGTACGCACCTGATATCGACATCTTCGGCTCTAATGTTTATCGTGGCTTAACATTCACTGATCTCTACGACAGAGTTAGGGATGAATATGGTAAACCTGTTCTGCTAACCGAATTTGGATCAGACGCTTTTAACGCGAGGACAAACCAGGAAGATCAGGTAGCTCAGGCACGCTACAAACTCAATAACTGGAAAGATATCTACGAAAATGCCGCCGGAATGGGCCGAGCCAACAACTCCATTGGAGGCTTTACTTTTCAATTTAGTGATGGCTGGTGGAAACATGGTCAGACCGAAGATCTGGATGTACACAATACAGAAGCGTCATGGGCTAACGCCGGCTACCAGTTTGACTACGTTGAAGGTGAAAATAACATGAACGAAGAGTGGTTCGGAATTACAGCTAAAGGACCTACAAATAGTGAGGGTTTTTATGACCTCTACCCAAGAGCTGCTTACTACGTAATTAAAGATGCACACGAGTTCAACCCGTACGCAGAAGGAGTTACAATGGAAGACCTTCAGCGGCATTTTAATAATATCCGGCTTACAAATGCCAAGTTACAGGCACGAGGCGACAAAGGTGCACTTGAGGCTGAGCGGAATAGCAAAATCAGACTGAGCAGGTTTACTGCGGATTTTAGAACCTATAACACCGGAGGAAGTCTTCTAACCACTCCTGATGAAGCTGACCAGAATACACGTACATATCCAAACCAGCTGGGTTTCGACCATATGCAATCTTTTTACGTAGGAGTTGAGGCTAATCCTGCCCCTAACGTAAGAGGTAACATAGAGTTTAACGTTCTGGGCAATGTTGCTGAAAATCCCATTGATGAAATTTTCTATGAAAATCGTGGCCGCCCTGTTGATGTAGCAAACCGGGAGAATGAAGAAGTTACGTTACAATCGCTAAACAGAATTGAGGTTTATCAAGCCAGTTATAGCTGGAACCACAGTTTATTTGATCTTGACGGGTTTTATCGAACAGGTCACTACCACTGGGCATATGAAGGCGATTTCTTCAACCTTTATCCTGAAGCAAACTATGGCGATCAAATATTTATTTACAATGGATTAGCTCCTATTGGTTTTGAGCTGTCAGGAAAGAAAAATTTTGATGGATTTAAAATGGCGTTTGGACCTGAACTTTGGTGGGGAGCAAACCCGGCTGTATTGTTAAAGTATTCCACTACTTTCAGAAATTACGACATTACGGGAATCTACCACGAAGATATTGCCGAACAGGGTGATATTGAGAGCTCATTCGCTATTCCAAGACCTAAAACCAGACGTGTAACACTTCACGTAGACAGAGATTTTGGAAACTTTGGAGTGCAGGCAGGTGGTATTTGGGGTGGCCAGCCATTGAATGGCAGACTGTTCCAGATTGCACGCGAGGAAAGTGATGGCAGCATTTCCGTTTACCAGGATGAGATTAAACCTGAAGATAACTGGGGCGGTAAGCTTAAGCTCACCTACGAAGGTGGCAGGTTTAACTGGTATGCCCAGTCAGCCATAATGGGGCTGGTTGCAGATGGCGGAGCTGATCAGACTCTCACCTATACAGGCTGGAGACTGAAAGACAGTGGAAGCGGAAACCAGTACAATTTCCTGACCGGTCTTACTTACATGGTTGGAAACTTTCAAATTGCGCCCAACTTTTTGTGGCAGCAACCTATCGAAGGCCCAATACCATCGAGCGTTGAAGCTCCCGGCAGACCAAGAAATATACTTGATGACCCCTTTGTTGTGAGAGGTAACAGAGAGCAGGTAGCCGGAGAGATCCTGATCACGTACGACCCTACCCCGGCAACTTTTATGTATGACTGGGACAGCGACCGATCTGAAGATGCTGCATTTGCCATAAGCGCAGGTTTTGTATACCGCCACCTGCCAACTACACAGGATGCCGCTATCGGTATTTTACCTGACGGCCGGTCAACATTTGCATTCGACGGTGCCCCGGATCCAAAAGATCTCTGGGAAGTACATGCAAGAATTGTATCTAAACCAACCCGAGATTTTGGCATTATAGCGAATGTATATGGTGGTCCGGCACAGTCGAACGGCAGTGATGATCGCACAATACATCGGTACGGTGTGGATATACGTTCGATCTATAAAAGAGTTATGCTCAATAGCTACGTAAAAATTGATGATTGGGGACCATATGACTATCACAGGGATTTCAATCTCACATTTCCACTGCAGCTAATGGGAGACCTCTCAACTACACTCTCAAACCCTGATTGGTTTGGTATGCCCGCAACCCGTATAGGTGTACGAGGTACCTGGCGATCCCTGGATCGATTCTCACCGCGCTATGCTCCGGCACAACCGGTTAACGAGTTTGATGCGCCCGACCCGAATGCTGCCGCTGGTTTTGATAATGGCAGTGAATGGGAGTTTAGAACTTATATTCAAATAAATATTTAACAATTAACCGATCATAATGATGGATTTAAAAATAATTTATAAGTATAAGCTCACTATTGTGCCGGCGCTGTTCATCCTCCTGTTTTTGGGGTGCGAGCGAACGGTTAGTGACTTAGAGACTCCCGATTTTACGGAGAACCCGGAAGTATTTATTGACGGATTTAGTGCAGGATTGGAATATTTTCCTTACGAAGGTTCAAAGGCAGATGCTTTCAGCGTTGATTCACGTAACACTATTGAAGGCAGTTCTCTTTCAATGCGCTTTGATGTGCCTAATGTAGGGGATCCGGATGGTGCTTTCGCCGGAGCTATCTTCAGAGACGAAAATGGCGGAAGAAACCTGACCTCCTACAATGCTCTTACATTTTATGCCAAAGGCACCAGAGCCGGTACTATTAATGACATCGGTTTTGGGCAGGATTTCTTCGGAAATAGATTCGAAGTAGGATTGAGTGGCCTTAGATTAACCACCAACTGGAGAAAGTATGTGATCCCAATTCCGGACGCTTCACTGTTAACCCAAGAACGTGGGTTACTGTGGTATGCAGAGGGTCCTGAAAACGGTGACGGGTACTCCTTTTGGCTGGATGACGTTAAGTTTGAAAATCTTCCGGGTCTGGCTCAGCCACGACCTGCAATAATGAATGGTAACGAAGAGACGATAACCAGTTTTACCGGTTCTGCTACTTCAGTTAGCGGTCTTACGTTCACAATGAACCAAGCAAACGGAGTAGATGTAACCGTTGGCGCTGCACCGGCCTACTACTCATTCAACTCATCCAACACCAGCGTAGCCACTGTTAATGAAGCAGGACAGGTTACCGTTGTTGGCGAGGGTACTGCTGAAATTACAGCAACCATGAGGAGCTTAAATGCCCGTGGAGCACTAATTATAGAATCAATAGGAGTTTTCACACCGGCCCCGACCCCAACAGAAGATCCTGAAAATGTAATTTCCATTTTCAGTGATGCCTACGAAAACGTTCCTGTTGATTTCTATAATGGCTTTTATGCCCCATTTCAAACCACTACTTCAAATGACTTTGAAGTAAATGGTAATAACGTTCTGGGATATGAGAATTTCAATTTTGTGGGAATCGAGTTTAATCAAAACGTACCTACAATTGACGGAAGTGAGATGAATTTCTTAAGCATGGATGTTTTCTTCCCGGATGAGGTCCCGGCTAATTCACAACTGAATGTAAATCTAAGAGACTTTGGTCCTGATGATTCGTTTGATGGAGGAGATGATACCGTTGTATCGACTTCTGTTAGCACACCTGCATTGGTCTCCGGTGAATGGATCAGAATTGATCTGGATATCTCTGGAATGGCTAACAAGTCCAATCTTGGTCAGATCGTATTGGATGCTGACCCAGCACAAACAAATCCACTAGTTGGGTCAACGTTCTACGTCGACAATATTTACCTGCGCAAGTAGCAGGTAAATATTACCCGGCTAAAACCTTTAACTATCAAAAATAAATTATATCGAAGTAAAGCATGAAAACATCACTAAAAATTCTCCTCTGCCTAAATTTCCTGGCCCTCACTCTATCAGGTTGTGGAACTGAAAACGAACCTGAGGAAGAAATCACCAGAGAAATAATCTGGCAGGATGAATTCGATGTAGATGGAAGCCTTGATCCCGATCGCTGGACCTTCGACATTGGAACCGGCGTGGAGATCTTCGGCCAGCCCGGATGGGGAAACAACGAGCGACAATACTACACAGACCGACCTGAAAATGTCCGTATTGAAGATGGTATGCTGCATATAACCGCAAGAGAAGAGTCTTTTGAAGGCTCTTCTTATACCTCGGCCAGAATACTGACAAGAGGTCTGTTTGAAACAACTTTTGGCCGGTTCGAAGCAAGTATCAAGCTACCCTTTGGCCAGGGAATTTGGCCGGCATTCTGGTTACTTGGAGACGATTCTGATGGTACGGTAATCTGGCCACAAATTGGTGAGATCGATATCATGGAGTATCGTGGACAGGAACCATTAGTAATTCATGGAAGTATTCATGGACCGGGTTATTCTGCAGGAAATGCTGTTACCAGGCGATATCGGTTAACAGAAGGCAGATTCGATACTGACTTTTATCTGTTCGCTATAGAGTGGGAGCCTAACTCCATTAAATTTTTCGTCGACGATGTAATGTACAATGAAATTACACCGGACGATGTGGATGGAGAGTGGGTTTTCAACGATAACACATTTCACATTATACTCAATGTGGCAGTCGGCGGAACATTTGTTGGACCTCCTTCAAATTTAACGCCTTTCCCTCAAACCATGATGGTGGATTACGTAAGGGTTTACAAACAAGGAAATTAGTCACCGTTCACGCCTGACGGAATACTCAGGTGTGTTCTTTTTAATTTTAAATGAAAAAAACGAATAATAGAACATTGGCAAAATCTATTTCTGTAGAAAATTTTGACGGAGAAAAGTGGTTTAAAATCAGTAACTATGATCAACTGCGACCATTTTTTATGAGTGTTGTAAGTGATTCAAACCACTGGATGTTTATATCCAGTAACGGCGGGCTCAGCGCCGGAAGAAAAAATGCTCAATACGCCCTCTTCCCCTATTATACTGATGATAAAATTACCGACCTGGCTGATACAACAGGCAGCAAAACCATCATTCAGGTAAAGAAAAATGATGAAATTCTTCTCTGGGAGCCTTTTTCGGATCGATTTACAGATAATTTCTCGCTCACCCGAAATCTGTATAAAAACAGGTTTGGCAATAAAATTCTTTTTGAAGAGATCAATAACGATCTGGGACTCACTTTCAGGTATGAATGGAATTCAAGCAATCAATATGGATTTGTCAGAACCTCTGAGTTGATCAACCATTCTGATCGTGATCACACTCTTTCATTCATAGACGGTATACAAAACGTACTTCCCTATGGCGTTGAAAGCGACCTACAGCAGGCCTCAAGTAATCTTGCAGACGCCTACAAAAGAACGGAGTTAGTCGCTGAATCCGGTTTAGCTGTTTTTGCACTGAGCGCCATCATTGTAGATAAAGCAGAACCCAGCGAAGCCCTGAAAGCTAACATTGCCTGGTCATTAGGTCTTGATAAACCCAAGCATCTTTTATCATCGCTCCAGCTCAATACATTCCGTAACAAGGAAGAGATCGTTGAAGAGCAGGACGTTAAAGGAGAAAAAGGAGCCTATTTCCTTCATGAAGAGATTGTTTTACCGGCAAACGAAACCAAAAAGTGGAAAATCGTTGCGAATGTAAATCAGAATCAGTCGCAAATTGTAGAGCTGAATAAAGCTATTCAGAACGATAAATACTTAAAAGAAAATGTACTGCAAGATGTAGAAGCTGGAACCGAGAGGCTTTTGCTGTTAACCGGTAGCGCAGACGGCCTGCAGAAAACTTCAGATCATCTGAAAGATGCTCGCCACTACTCTAATGTGCTGTTTAACATTATGCGCGGTGGTATTTTTGACGATAATTACCAAATTGAAAAGGACGATTTCCTCTCCTATCTGAAGGGTGCAAATTCAAATGTATACAGTAGAAACCAACAATTTGTTGATCAGTTGGACGAGGTATTTTCAAATACGGAGCTGTATGACCGTGTTGAGAAAATGGACGATCCGGATTTGCTGCGCCTTTCGAAAGAGTATTTGCCACTAAAATTCAGTCGCAGACACGGAGATCCAAGCCGGCCCTGGAATCAGTTTTCCATCAATACGCACAGCGAACTGGATGGATCAAAAATTCTGGATTACGAGGGCAACTGGCGTGATATTTTCCAGAACTGGGAAGCATTGGTTCACTCCTATCCCGGCTTTATTGAAGGCATGATTTTCAAGTTTCTGAACGCCACCACGTTTGACGGTTACAACCCATACAGGGTTACCAAAGGCGGGTTCGACTGGGAAACGATCGACCCTGATGATCCTTGGTCATACATCGGCTACTGGGGAGATCATCAGATTATCTACCTCCTGAAATTTTTAGAGTTTTACAGAAACCTTCAGCCGGATGCGCTCGAACAGCTTTTCAACAAAGAGTGCTTCGCTTATGCTAATGTACCCTACCGGATCAAATCTTACGAGCAGATTGCAAAAGATCCCAAAAACACCATCGATTTTGATGGTAAATCGGATCAGGAAATTCATAAAAAAGTAGAAGAGATCGGGGCCGATGGTGCACTTCTTCAAAGTGAGCAGAGTGATATCTACCGGGTTAACTTTATTGAGAAGATTCTGGCTACTGTTCTTGCCAAAATGTCCAATTTCATACCTGAAGGCGGTATCTGGATGAACACCCAGCGTCCGGAATGGAATGACGCCAACAACGCCCTGGTAGGAAACGGGGTCTCTATGGTGACACTCTATTACCTCCGGCGATTTTTGAAATTCTTTGAAAGCACCCTCTCTGAAACAGAGCTTAATGAGTTGGTTATTTCCGAAGAACTCGATCGCTTTTTTACCCAAATTTCAGACACTCTTCAGCAACATAAAGGATTACTAAATAACCGGTTTGATGACGCAGACAGAAAAGCTGTTACCGATGCTTTGGGAATGGCCGGCAGTGAGTATAGAAACCGGATTTATGAAAATGGGTTTACCGGAAATAAGGAATCGCTGAAAATTGATCAGATTTCTGAATTCTTAAATACAGCCCTCTCCTATCTGGAGCACTCCATTGAAGCAAATCGAAGAGAAGACAATCTTTATCATGCATATAACCTAATGAGCATGAATCCTGATGGGGTTTCAATTTCCCGTCTTGATGAGATGCTGGAAGGTCAGGTTGCGGTTCTCAGCTCAGGTTACTTGAGCCCGCGGGAGTCTGCTGAGGTGATGGATGCCCTTCGCAACAGCGCCCTCTATCGGGAAGATCAGAACAGCTATATACTCTACCCAAACAAGGAGCTTCCCGGATTTTTAGAGAAGAATAACATCCCGAAAAATTTGGTTGAAAAATCGGAGCTGCTTAAGCAGATGGTTGCAGACAGTGACCGTAGAATTATCAACAAAGACGTAAAAGGTAATTACCATTTCAACGGTAACTTCAGAAATGCAGGAGATTTGAGTAAAGCTCTCCATCAGATCAACTCTGACAAATATCAGTCACTGGTTGAAAAAGAGTTCGACCTACTCCTTCAAATTTTTGAAGAGGTATTTAATCACAAAGCGTTTACCGGGCGGTCCGGAACATTCTTCGCCTTTGAGGGACTGGGTTCCATCTACTGGCATATGGTTTCCAAACTCTACCTGGCTGTGGAAGAGGTAACTCTTGAAGCTATTCATAAGGGCGCTGACACATCCGTACTCAATCGTCTGAAAAACCATTTTTATGAAGTTGGGGATGGAATCGGAATTCATAAATCACCTGAAGTTTACGGAGCATTTCCAACCGACCCATACTCGCACACTCCATATCACAGAGGGGCACAGCAGCCCGGCATGACCGGTCAGGTGAAGGAGGATATACTTGTTCGAATGGGTGAACTGGGAGTATTTATTGAAGATGGAAAGCTGGTATTTAACCCTGTTCTGCTCAAAGAGAGCGAATTTCTCAAAGAGAAGTCTCAATTCAACTATGTCGATGTGAAGGATATCGACCGAAAGCTTGACCTTCAGCCAAACTCAATGGCATTTACATTTTGCCAGGTACCGGTTGTCTATAAAAAATCCGGTAAAACCGGAATCAAAGTCACATTCAGCAGCGGTGATAACGAAAATATTAATGGCTTGAACCTGAACAGGAACGTCAGCCGGAAAATATTTAATCGTACCGGTGAAATTGAATTGATCATAGTTGATTTGAAAAGCGATCAGCTTACATAGCCCGAAACAACTCAAATTGAAAAGATGAAAAACATACTCTTACTTCTTATCGCAATCACAGTACCACTGCTTATGAGTTCATGCAACGGTTCACCGGATCGACAGGCTGCCGGCAGTAGTGTTACTGCCGCCGAAATTTTAAGCGACCCCTACTACAGGGCGATCTCATTTGGCGCGTACCGCGACACCACCAGGGACATACAGCCCACTATCCCGCAGCTTAAGGACGATATTAAGATACTGCATGCCATGGGAATCCGTCTGCTTAGAACCTACAACGTATATTACGATGAGGCAGAAAACCTGCTCAAAGCAATTCGTGAAGTTCAGCAAGAGGATCCGGAGTTCGACATGTATTTGATGATGGGTGCCTGGATCGACGCCAAATACGCATGGACAGATCATCCTGAAAGAATCAGGGATGTTGAGAGCGAGGAGAACGAAAGCGAAATTGAACGAGCTATAGCGCTTGCCAATGAATATCCCGATATCGTTAAAATTCTTGCCGTGGGCAATGAAGCGATGGTCCACTGGGCGTGGGAGTATTACGTTGAGCCGGAAATAATTCTCAACTGGGTAAACTACCTTCAGGATCTGAAACAGCAGGGAGATCTGCCCGAGACACTTTGGATTACCAGTTCAGACAACTTCGCGTCGTGGGGTGGCGGTGATCCGGTATACCACAAAGATGCATTAAACGAACTGATCCGCGCTGTGGATTACATCTCCTTGCACACCTACCCCATGCACGACACGCACTACAACCCCGAATTCTGGGGAGTACCTGAAGATGAACAGCACCTCTCTGACATGGAGAAAATTGATGCAGCCATGCACCGTGCACTCGACTATGCCAAAATGCAATATCAAAGCGTGGTGGACTATATGAGAAGCCTGGGTGTGGAAAAACCGGTTCACATCGGAGAAACCGGCTGGGCAACTATATCCAACGAATTTTACGGACCCGAGGGAGCCCGTGCCATCGATGAATATAAAGCGGGGATGTATCACGACTTGGTGCGTGAATGGTCGGAAAGCGAAGGAATCAACCTTGTCTATTTTGCAGCCTTTGATGAGCCGTGGAAAGATTCAGAAAATCCTCTCGGTTCTGAAAATCACTTCGGTTTAATCAACCTGCAGGCGGAAGCAAAATATGCCATCTGGGACCTCGTAGATGAGGGTGTATTTGAGGGACTGACCCGCGACGGACAGCCAATCACCAAAACCTACAATGGAGATTTCGAGGCGCTTTTAGAAGATGTACTGGTACCGCCAACTGAACAGGAAATACAGCAGAGACTGGAAACTGAAAACGCTAACTAAGATGAAAAATAGTGTATTCACGATTTGCGCAACACTGCTTTTATTCTTCCTTACAAGCTGTACAATGAGTGACCAGATAGACATCCAAATTTTTGAAACATCAAAGAGCGGGAATCAATTAACCGAACGAGTGGAATTTCCTGATTCAGATATTCGGGTTGAAGTCACAATCAACCCTGATGAACGTTTTCAGGAAATCACGGGATTCGGCGGTTCATTCACCGAAGCTTCTGCTTACCTTTTAAATGAGCTGAGCAGAGATAACAGAATGAAAATTCTGGAGGCCTATTTCGGAGATGACGGAGCCCGTTACTCTCTAACCCGCAAGCACATGAACTCCAGTGACTTCTCCCTCTCCAACTACTCCTACGCACCGGTTGAAGGAGACGTTGACCTGGAACACTTCTCCATCGACGAAGACCGGGATGACATCATACCTATGATCAAAGACGCGATGGAAATTTCAAAGGATGGGTTTAAGATCATCGCATCGCCCTGGACGGCGCCGCCGTGGATGAAAGACAATAACGACTGGAAAGGCGGTAAACTACTCCCTGAGTACTACGACACATGGGCGCTCTTCTTTTCTAAATACGTTGACGCCTACCGCGAGGAAGGAATTGATATCTGGGCATTTACAGTAGAAAATGAACCTCTCGGAAATGATGAAAACTGGGAGAGCATGCATTTCACACCGGAAGAGCAGAATGAATTTGTAAAAAATCACTTGGGTCCGCAGCTTAGAAATGATGGGCAGGATGTGAAAATTTTCGGATACGACCAGAACCGGGATGCGGAGCTGATCGAATGGGTGGATGTCATGTATGATGACCCGGATGCCGCTCAGTACTACGATGGTACGGCCGTGCACTGGTATGGCAGTACCTACCACTACTTTCCCGAAGAGCTGCAGTATGCACACAGAAAAGCCCCGGATAGGCATTTAATTCAAACTGAGGCTACGGTTGATGCTGAAGTACCCGCATGGAAGGACGACGATTGGTACTGGTCGAAAGAGGCTACCGATTGGGGCTGGGATTGGGCTCCCGAAGAGCGAAAGCATCTGCATACCAAATATGTACCGGTTTACCGCTATGCACGTGATATGATTGGCACATTAAACAATTGGGTTGACGGCTGGATAGACTGGAACATGGTGCTGGACAGGCAAGGCGGACCAAATTGGGCCGAAAACTGGTGCGCAGCACCCGTGATTGTAGATCCCGATCTGGATGAGGTCTACTTCACTCCTCTTTACTACACCATGGCTCACTTCAGCAGATTCATCCGTCCCGGAGCATACAGAATCGGGCTCGATCATTCCGATGATGAGCTCATGGTTACCGCCGTACAAAATCCGGATGGATCTGTAGTGGTTGTCCTGTTAAATCAAACCGAGGAAACTCACGGAATTGACCTCAATCTGAACGGGCAAGTACACAAGTTTTCAATTCAGGGTAGTGCACTACAGACTGTTGTGCTAACCGGACTCAAATCATAAATAAATAATAGATGTCACAACCTAGTGCTATAAAAAAGAAAGTCCCCTATCGGCATAAGATAGCATTCGGGATGGGTATGCTGGCCAACCAGATGTTTCCCGCAACGTTGGGAATATTCATGGTGGTACTTGTTCAGAATTTAGGATTCCCCGGTTGGATGTGGGGCATTGTCTATTTCCTGCCAAGGGTTCTCGATGCGGTTACCGATCCTATCGTGGGGTTTATATCTGATAATACACGCTCAAGGTTTGGCCGCAGAAGGCAGTATGTAATTACAGGAGCGGTTATCATGGGGATCGCATTTACTATCATGTGGCAGCTCTATGCAGAAAACACAGTCAATTACAATTTTGGCTACTTCTTATTCTGGTCATTTGCCTTCTACATCGGCTTAACCATATTCAGTGTGCCATATGTGGCTATGGGTTATGAAATGAGTGAAGATTTTCATGAGAGAACCGAAATTATGGCCATTGCTCAATGGATTGGTCAATGGGCATGGGTAATCGCTCCCTGGTTCTGGGTCATCATGTACGATCCGGCATGGTTTCCATCCGCTGAAGCAGCCACCCGCGAACTTGCGATCTGGGTGGGTATTACCTTTGCAATCTGCGCTATGATTCCCGGGATCTTTATTCCCAGTAAATCTACGGTGAATGAAGATTATGAATCGCTGACACTGAACAACATTAAGCGGAGCCTCAAAGAAATCATCAGGGGGTTCAAGGAGGCATTGTCATTAACTCCATTCAGAAAACTCTGTATTGCAACATTTTTCATTTTTAATGCCTTTAACACTGTTGCCGGGTTTACTTTCTTTATTGTTGTATGGTATCTGTTTGGCGGAGATGCGGGCGAAGCAGGCATTTGGATCCCTCTCTTTGGTAGCGCCGGCGCACTGGTGACCACCTTTTTGGTTATACCGATAGTGGCACGTATGTCAAGAATACTTGGCAAGAAAAGAGCATTCATGATCGCTCAAACGATAGCACTGTTTGGATATGCGAGTCTTTGGTTCCTATTTGTCCCCGGAAAACCGTGGATGTTCTTGCTGGCATTGCCCTTTCACTCGTTCGGGATTGGTAGTTTATTTGTGTTGATGATGTCGATGACTGCCGATGTGATTGATATAGACGAACTCAATTATGGAAAACGCAGAGAGGGAATATTCGGTGCGATTTACTGGTATATGGTGAAGTTTGGTTTTGCGATTGCCGGGGGTTTAAGCGGGGTCATTCTAACCGTTGTCGGTTTTGATGGGAATCTCACGGTTCAGCCTGAAGGAGCGATCACAGGATTGAGATTATTCTTTTCAGCTCTGCCAATGTTTGGAACTTTGGTGGCACTTTGGGTAATGCGGGATTATGATGTAACCGAAGAAAAAGCGAATGAGGTACGGGAAATCTTAGATGCCCGAAAAGCAGTAAAAGATGCAGTTGCTGTCCCGTATTCTTACCAAAAAGACCGGTTGCTCTCTTTAGCCTCTGTCGATTCCGAAGTGGAAGTTATCGCTGCTGAAATCAATAAACTCAGCATAAGTAAGTTAAAGAAAAGCTTCAAAGAGTCACTGAACAGCGGTATTCATGGCTTCTGTTTCAGTCCTTACAAGGAAGGGCAAAATCTTGGAGATCAGCTATCAAGAGAGCAAATAGAGAAAAGAATGAAGATTGTGGCTCCCCACACCAAATGGGTGCGTTCATTCTCATGTACCGATGGTAATGAATTGATTCCCGAAGTTGCCAAAGAGATGGGTTTAAAAACCTTGGTTGGGGCCTGGATCGATAACAACCTGGAGGCCAACGAGACTGAGATAGAAAATTTAATCAATATTGCCAAGGCTGGTCATGCTGATATTGTCTCTGTTGGTAACGAATGCTTATTGAGAGAAGAACTGAGTGAGGATAAGATCATCGCGTACATCAATAAGGTTAAAGAGGCTTTACCCGGAGTGCCGGTAAGTTATGTAGACACTTACTATCAACTCCACCAGAGTCCTGAAGTTATTGAGGCCTGTGATGTTGTGCTTGCCAACTGCTACCCGTTCTGGGAAGGCTATGATGCCAACCAATCATCGATCTACTTGGATAAGATGTACGAAGTAATTAAAGAGGTTTCAGGCGGTAAAAAAGTGATTATTGCAGAAACAGGCTGGCCTACATACGGGAAAAGCGTTGATCAGGCTGAGCCGTCAGTCGAAAATATGATGAAGTATTTTATCCGCTTAAAGAAATGGAGTGAACAGGAAGGAGTTGAAGTTTTCTACTTCTCATCATTTGATGAATCCTGGAAAGCCCGACACGAAGGTGATGTAGGTGCCAGATGGGGCCTTTGGAATAAAAATGAACAGTTAAAAGTAAACTAAAATGTCTTTTAGAGAAGAAAAGTACCTGAGTTTTAAAAAATCGGATGTTATTCCAAAACTGGATTATCTGGAAGAGCTGTCCAAAGATGAACTGCACGATCTGTTCCTGGAGGTTTTATACAGTGGGATCCACGGTTTTTGTTTCAGCCTTTACGAAGAGGGACAAAAGCCCGGCGATAGCATAACTTTAGTACAAATTGAAAAAAGAATAAACATCCTGAAAAAGCACTCCGAATGGGTCCGCTCCTTCTCTTGTACAGAGGGGAATGAACTCATTCCCGAAGTTGCCAAAAAAGCCGGCTTAAAAACACTGGTTGGAGCCTGGCTTGGCAGCGATAAGGAGAAGAATAAAAAAGAGATCGAAAACCTGGTAGAGTTAGCCAATAAGGGCCTTGTTGATGTGGCAGCTGTTGGTAATGAAGTTCTCTACAGGGAAGATCTTTCGGAAGCTGAGCTGTTAGAGTATATCGAGGACGTTAAACGTCAGCTTCCGGATATTCCTGTTGGGTATGTAGATGCCTACTATGAATTTGTTCAAAGACCAAATATCACCGACGCTTGCGACATCATTTTGTGCAACTGTTACCCCTACTGGGAAGGCACCGACTTCAAGGATTCATTCCAGCATATGAGACAGATGTACCATCAAGTTGAGCATGCAGCAAAAGGTAAGAAAGTGATGATTTCTGAAACCGGATGGCCAAATAAGGGAGAGGCACTGGGAAATGCTGTCCCCTCCCGGCAAAATGCAATGCTTTACTTTATCAATACCTACCTTTGGGCGAATGACGAAGATATAGATGTTTTTTACTTCTCCTCTTTTGATGAATCATGGAAAATCAGCTCAGAAGGTGAAGTAGGTGCCTACTGGGGCGTCTGGGACAAAAACGGTAAACTTAAATATTGAGAATGAACGCATATAATAAACTTGGTTTACTGCCCGGAAAAGCTATCTGCTATTCGGGTTTCAGAGATGGTCAGCGCCCGGGATTGAAGTATCCCAACTATGAAGAAGTGCGGGAGGATCTGCTGCTGCTTCACAAGCATTGGAAATATATCCGGTTATTTAACTGCGATCTGCATGCAGAAATTGTGTTGGATGTAATCAGAAACGAAGGCCTTCAATTTCAGGTCATGCTTGGTGCCTATATCGAAGCAGAAGTAAATAATTTCAATTGCCCCTGGGGCGGTGGAATACATCCGCGAAAAGTACTTGAACAGAACGCTGAAAAAAACATCAACAAGATGTTTAAGCTTGCGGAACTTGCAAACCGTTACTCAGATATCGTTTTTTTGCTATCTGTAGGAAATGAGGCGTGCGTAGACTGGACAGATCATCTCGTTCCCACAGAGCGTGTGATACAGTATGTTCGTGCTGTAAGAGAACGTGCAAATCAACCGATAACGTTTTGTGAAAACTATGTACCCTGGCTTTCAAAGCTGGAAGCATTAGCACATGAATTAGATTTCATCTCCATTCACACCTACCCCGTATGGGAGTATAAAAATATTTATGAAGCCCTAGACTATACGAAAGAGAACTACTGGTCTGTAGCCAACAGATATCCGGATAAACCCGTGGTCATTACCGAAGCCGGTTGGGCTACCAAATCCAATGGCAAAGGCATACTCCGCGAAAATGTAAATGAAGAGTATCAAAAAATCTATTTTGAAAAATTGATGGATTGGGCTGAAAAGGAGAATATTCTTACGTTTTTCTTTGAAGCTTTTGATGAAACCTGGAAAGGTTCACCCGAGCCTTCAGAGCCTGAAAAACATTGGGGAGTGTTCAAAATAGACAGATCTCCCAAGCTCGTAATGAAGAAAGTGTCATCATAACTTAGAACTCTCGTCTTGTACAGATCTTTCAGGGACTCAATTTCCGACTCATAAATTTTTGATTAATAGTCAATTATTTGTCTCCTATTACAATCAACAGCCAATTAATTTTACACATTCTCTAATGAGCAGGAATTGTTGAGACTACATTTTGGGTTAAATCTCGTAAAGTGTTAGGATATGTTTATTAAACACCATTACTTACGAAGGTCATTTTTTCTCATCAGTAAAATCTCTGCTATTCATTCTTGAAAAGACAACTTACATACTTCTGTTTTCTTTTTGCGATCGTTCTCAATGTTCAGGCACAGCAAATCCCGGAAAAGGGAGTCCCTTTTTTAAAAAATTACACGCCTGTTCAATACAACAATCAGGGAAAAGTGTGGGGTATCGATTCGGCGCCCAACGGCATCGTTTATATGGCTACAGACAGAGGTTTACTTGAGTTTGATGGAAATAACTGGAAGAACTTCAGCGGTAGCGATGGCATCACCCGGTCGATCCATGTAGTAAATGATTCATTAATTTACACCGGATCAGATCTCGACTTTGGGGTTTGGGAAAGAAACCACTTCCTGGAGTTTGAATACAGGTCGCTTTACCCATTCCGGGATGAGCTGTTAGATTTAAATGAAGAGTTTTGGGATATCCATCAGTTAGGCGAAAACCTCCTATTTGTCTCAGACTTCAATATCTATCTCTACAGAGATGAGAATTTAACCAAGATAACAGCACCCAACCGGTTCAAAGACAGTTTTAATGTCAATGACACTCTTTATTTCTCAGATACGGAGGCCGGGCTCTTTCAGTTCAGAGATCTCTCCTTAATCCCTTTTTTAGAGATTCCGGAGGGATTAGATTTCGAAATTTCGGGTATTTACCATCACAACAATGATATTGTACTGGTAACGTACAATTCAGGCCTCTTTAAATATGTTGATGGAGATATAACTCCCATCGACTCACCAATTTCTGATACAATTCGGAATACAAACGTATTCAGTTTTGAGCAGATTAACGACAACTACCTGGCTTTTGGCACCGTGCAAAACGGACTTTATATCAGTGATATGGATGGAAATGTAATCCATTACGTTAACAGAAATAAGGGACTGACAAACAACACGGTTCTTAGTCTTCACTATAGCCCGAATAATCAACTTTGGCTAGGTCTGGATTACGGAGTTTCCACCCTCGATTTAAAGAATGAACTAACCTATTTCTACGATTTCAGAGGTGATTTTGGAACAGGTTATACAGCACAATTGAGTAATGACACTTTCTATCTGGGCACAAACAAAGGCTTGTTCAGGTCACCCTGGGAAGAACTGAACAACAGTGTAGAGTTTTACAGATTTGACTCAGTACCCGAAAGTGAAGGTCAGGTATGGATTCTTGAGCTAATCGACGGCGAACTTTTTGTAGGCCATGATCGGGGGCTTTTTATTTTAAGGGATAACATACTGGAGCGCTTAAGTGATCAACAGGGATACTGGACGCTGGTCCGATACAATGAGTATCTTTTAGGTGGCACCTACAATGGAATTTCCATTTACCAAAAAGTGGGCGGTGAATGGACTTACCTCAAGCAAATGGAGCTGATACGCGGCTCCATCAATCAGATAATTGTTGAAAGCGAAAATATTATTTGGGCCAATATTCCCAATTTTGGTTTAGTAAGAGCGGAACTCGATGAAAATCTCGTTCCTGTAAACAGAGACATTTTTCCAGCCGAACAGTTTGAAGGATCTGAGCCCACCATTAAAATGACAGATGATGGAATCAGTGTTGTTACAAGTGGTTTTGAATATACTTTTTCAGCAGAAGACGTTGATTTTAATCTCAAAGCTGAAGTTGATGAACGTTCTGAACCTGAAGATATAATGACATGGATTTACCAAACTCTAACACTCAACGATAACATCAAATTCACCCCACTCTATAATGGATTTGCTTTCAAATATTTGGATAATCACTTTTTTGATCAGACAGGTAATACCAACCTGATTTTCAGAGGTGTTGAGGCGTATAATAATGAAGAGAGGATCCGGGCTTCTGCCGGTGAATCAGTCCCACACATCTATAACAATCTCCGCATTGAGTTTTTAGTGCCCAATCAGCGAAATGTGCTTTATCAATACCGCCTGAACCAAAATGATAATTGGAGCAGTTGGTCTGAAGAGAGTGGTATAGATTTAATCAATCTTTCCAGCGGAAGCTACGAGCTTGCGGCAAGAGCTAAAATAAATGGAAATGTATATGAGGCATCGTCCATATCATTTAAAATAGCCACTCCGTGGTATCTCTCCTGGTACGCGTATATGGTGTACATTTTACTACTTTCCGGACTTGTGTACCTGCTATACATGTGGCAAAATCACGTTTTTAGAAAACAGGAAAAACAGTATTTAGTCAGCAAACAGCAATCTTTGAGGGAGCAAGCGGAAAAACACCGGCAAAATATTCAGCAACTCGAACAGGAACGCCTGCAGGAAGATTTTAACCAGCTCAAAAAGCAACTGAAAGACAAAACTATTGAGCTGGCAAACAAAGCAAAGGAGAGCGAAGACAAAAACCGGCTGATCGAAAAACTGAAAAAGAAATTCAAAAAGATTGAAGAGAGCTCTGATCTGCCTAAAACCAGATGGAAAGAGATTCACAGCTTATTAGACTCATACTCAACGGAAGAGGACAACACGTTTGAAATTCAGATGGATCAGCTGCACCAGGAATTTTTCCAACGGCTGAAAAATGAATATCCACAACTATCAAGTAATGACCTTCGCCTCTGTGCTTATCTGAAACTAGGGTTTAATTCAAAAGAGATAGCCGATTTTATGAATATTCAGCCCTCCAGTGTTTACATCAACCGATCCCGTCTTCGAAAAAAACTGGACCTGGACAGTGACCAGGACCTTCACGAGTTTCTGAGCTCCATCTAGTCAGTTTTAAACTGTATGTGCCTTATACATAAGCATTCAACACAAAAAAGATGACTACGCCGGTTACAGATACATATAGCCAGATTGGTAATGTCCACTTCGAAACTTTACGATGAGTTGAGAATTTACCGGCAAAGGCAAAATAATAACTGGTTAGTACCAGAGGGACTACAAATGCAGACAATATGATGTGGCTGATCAGGATAAAAAAGTAGATCGGTCTGATAAGTCCTTCACCCGGAAATGGTGTATGACCTACAAAATTGTGGTAAACCAGGTAGCTAATCAAAAAGAGAGAAGACGTAACAAATGCTGTAAGCATAAACTTCATGTGGGTCACGTACTCTTTTTTCTTTATTGCCAGAAAACCCAGGATGATAAACACCGTACTCGCACTGTTGAGGAGAGCGTTGAGCGCCGGCAGATTTGCTACCCAGGCAGCTGTCTCCTCTGCTGTTTCCCTGAAATAGATCAGCCATATTAAAAACAGAAAAGCGGCCCCACTTATAAGGAGTATAACTCCAATCGCTTTGGTTACACTAATATTCTTTAAAAATTCTACGGTTAGCTCTTCGCTGTTCGGTCTGTTCATGATCAATAGTTTGTATTACTTCTGTTCTGCGCTCAAAAATATATCTTTTAGGGATAAATTTTTAGATAAATCTAAAAAAATCTTTACACCAAAAATCAAATATATAGACTCTTCACAACGAAAAAGTTTGTCGGGAAAATTCCTAAATCAAGTGCCTTCAGAGTTTTTTAAAGAATCCAACAATCACTATCCTCCGGCAAATCAATCGTTAAAAAAAGGAGTGGAAAAAAAACCTCAAATTTTAAGCAATTAACAGATCTGTCCACTATCTTTGGTTGCAATCGAAGTAGATGTTTACCGAGACCTGTTTATTTAGAACGAGTTTAAATACTCAAATTCTACCCAATTTTGGTATGCAGAATATATAAATTTCGCTACCTTCTTGGCTGATTTGTCTACGGTAAATTTCTCAATAAGGAATGGATAATATTCAATAATTCTTATGGCTCAGATTTTTCCTAAATGGGTTGATGAAGCCCCCAAACGAATTCTTATAGGTTCTATCATACTTTTAAATGCCATCGTATTTGGTATATGGTATTTCTTCTCACCTGAATTTACCGATGTAGGCTACATGCCTGAACAGCCGGTTCCATTTTCACATCAGGTTCACGTGGCGCAACTGGGAATGGATTGTCAATATTGTCACACACAGGTGGAAGAGTCTCGTCATGCTAATATTCCAGCTACACAAACATGTATGAACTGCCACAGTCAGATTCGCACAGATGCGGAATCTCTTCAGTTGGTTCGCGACAGCTGGGAAACTGGCAAGCCGATTGAGTGGGTAAGAGTACACATGCTGCCGGATTACGCATATTTTAATCACGCAGCGCACGTCAATGTTGGTGTTGGGTGTGAATCTTGCCACGGCCGTGTGGATCGGATGGAAGTTGTCTACCAGGCTGAACCTCTTAGTATGGGATGGTGCCTCGATTGCCACCGGGAACCTGAAAAACATGTACGCCCTGTATCAGAAGTAACTACAATGGGCTATTCAGTAGAAAATCAGCTGGAAATTGGGCGCGAATTGGTTGCTAAACACAACATCAATGCCCCTACTTACTGTCAAAGTTGCCACTATTAATTGTTTGATCAAATCAAACCCTGAGTTTCAATTTAATATTCTGTAAAGAATGAGTGATCAGTCAAATCAAACTACTTTCTGGAAAAGTTTAAACGAACTTGCCAAAAACGAAGAGTACCAAAAGTACGCTGAAAGAGAATTCCCTGAGAATGCTACCGAAATGACCGATCAGGTTTCTCGACGAAGCTTCCTCCGTGTAATGGGAGCCTCAATCGCGTTAGCCGGCTTTGCATCTTGCCGTAAACCGGTTCAGAAAATTCTTCCTTATACAAAACAGCCTGAAGATCTTGTACTCGGCGAGCCCAATTTTTACGCAACCAGCATGCCGTTTCAGGATACGGTTACAGGTCTTCTGGTAGAGAATAATGAAGGGCGCCCTACCAAACTTGAGGGTAACGACCAACATCCGGCAAGTGGCGGAAGAACAAATATTTACAATCAGGCCGGTATATTAAACTTATACGACCCCGATCGATCCAGATCACCACGCAGAAATGGTGAATCTGTTTCTAAAGAAGATTTTATTCAATTTGCATCAGAGCATTTTTCTGATCGCAACAGAAGAGTTCTGTTTATCAGCGAGGCAAACTCATCGCCTACATATAACAGAGTAAAAGAGAAAGCACTTCAAACATTTTCAAATGCAAACTGGGTTACTTTCGAGCCTTTCAATGACGATCATGCTATAGAAGGAACAAATATCGCATTTGGAAGAAGGCTTAGAACGGTTAACCATTTTGATAATGCTGATGTTGTCGTTTCTCTGAATGATGACTTTATGAGTCCATACGGACACAAAAACAGTGTTGAAAATGCTTATAAGCTGACTTCACGACGAAAAGTGACCAACACTAACGACACCATGTCGCGCATCTACAGTGTTGAAAACTCTTTCACATCTACCGGGTCTTACGCTGATCACAGACTTAGACTGAAGACTTCAGAGATTGAACCGTTTGCTTATGCGCTTGCTTCAAGACTTTCTGAGAGTATAAACGGACTGAATGCATTTGGTAATGTTTCAAACGAATTTACCAACCACGACTGGGTTAAAAAGCTTGCCAATGACCTGCTTTCCAACCGTGGGAACTCTATTGTTAGTCTTGGTTTCGACCACTCTCCTGCTGCGCATGCCGCTGTTGCTGCAATGAATACAGCACTGGATAATGCAGGAAATACAGTTACCTACCACGAAATTCCTTACTACGGAGATCAGAATCAGACCGAAGCCTTTTTAGAGGCGATGAATGAGATGAAAGCGGGTGTTTATGATACCGTTGTACTAATTGGTACAAATCCTGTTTACTCCGCTCCTTCTGATTTAGACTTTGCACTTGCATTCGGTAACGTTGATACGAAGATTCATCTTTCTGACTACTATAATGAAACTTCAAAAGTAGCTGACTGGCATGTAAACAGAGCTCATTTCCTCGAAGCATGGGGAGACGGACTTTCTTACACAGGTCAGCGTTCTGTAATTCAACCGCAAATATTACCGCTTTTTGACGGGCTGAGTGAAGTTGAGTTTTTAAACACAATCATTACAGGCGAAGAGAGTGTAGGCTACGATCTGGTTCAGGAAACCTGGAGCAGTTACTTCACTAATGATTTTAACAAAAGATGGGAAACAGTCCTGCATGATGGAGTTGATCCTGACTCCGGATTTGATGCTGTAAATGTATCCTTGAGACCAGGTTTTGCTTCTGATGTTCGACCTCATTTAAACGCAGAGCCAATTTCCGGTATTGAAATTAACATTAAACCGGATGCCACTCTTTTTGATGGCCGCTTTGCAAATAACGGATGGCTGCAAGAGCTGCCCGAGCCGATGACGAAAATCACTTGGGACAACGTAGCACTGATGAGTCCAAGCACAGCTGAATCGCTTGGTTTGCCACCGGAACAAAGTTTTAAATCTAATGATGTGCCTACGGTTCGTATATCTGCCGGAGGCAACACTATTGAGATTGCAGCCTGGGTACTGCCGGGACATGCCGACAACTCAATCACATTAACAACAGGTTACGGCCGAAATAACGTTGGTCGCGTCGCTGACGGAGTAGGTGTTGACACATATCCCCTGCGTACAAGTGATGCGATGTTCTTCAGACCAGCAGATGTTGAAAGAACAGGCAGTAAATACGAAATCGCCTGTGTTCAGGATCACAACAATATTGAAGGTCGTGACATGGTTCGCGAAGCAACTCTCGAAGAATATCGCGACAATCCTGAATTTGCAACCTTTAAGAGTGTACACGGATTTGAAGTGCCCGGTATGAAAGAAGCTCTTGCAAAAGGTGATGACAGAGGCCCAATATCGCTCTTTAATGAGCAGTACGGTCCCGACCACCAGCCCCAATGGGGAATGGCCATCGACCTGAACGCATGCTTTGGTTGTGGAGTATGTACCATCGCATGTCAGGCAGAAAATAATATTCCTGTAATCGGTAAACGTGAAGTTGGCCGAAGACGAATTATGCACTGGATCCGTACCGACCGCTATTTTGAAGGCGATCGTGACAATCCAAAAGTCTATCACCAGCCTGTACCGTGTATGCACTGCGAATTGGCTCCTTGCGAGCAGGTTTGTCCGGTTGCAGCCACTACACACAGTGAAGACGGGATGAACCAGATGACCTATAACCGATGTATCGGTACCAGGTACTGTGCCAACAACTGCCCTTTCAAGGTTCGTCGCTTCAACTTTTTCAACTATACAAAAGAGTACTTAACCACCGGAGATGATCCTGAGATCATCCAGATGGCAATGAACCCGGATGTAACGGTTCGTTTCAGAGGTGTGATTGAGAAGTGCTCTTACTGCGTGCAGCGAGTTAATAAGGCGAAAATCAAATCGAAAATTGCTACCGGTTCCAAGAAGCCTGAAGATGGCGCTGTTAAAACAGCTTGCCAGCAAGCTTGCCCGGCCAATGCAATTACATTTGGCGATCTAACAGATCAAAACAGTGTTGTTTCTCAGCATAAGCAGAATGACCGAAACTACGTAATGCTCGAAGAGATGAATGTGCGTCCAAGAACGTCATATCTCGCAAAGCTACGAAATACTAACTCAGAATTGGCTTAATAACCAGGATATTTAATCGCAACTGATTTAACATGAGTAAAACGTACGAATACGTTCCTGAACCCGCTCTTGTAAAGGGGAATCACGATTTTAAAAGCATAACAGCGCTGATTACTGATATCAACATGCGCCCCACTCCCAAAGGGTGGTACATCGCATTTGGTATTTCAAATATTCTGCTGTTTGTTCTTCTTTTTGCAATCGGATACCTCATTTGGGAAGGAACCGGAATTTGGGGACTAAATCAGCCTGCCGGATGGGGATGGGCAATTATTAACTTTGTTTGGTGGGTAGGTATAGGCCACGCCGGAACTTTAATTTCCGCTATTCTTTTCCTGTTCCGTCAGGATTGGAGAACGGCCATTAACCGGTTTGCAGAGGCGATGACCATTTTCGCCGTTATGTGTGCTGGTATATTTCCGGCTATTCACGTAGGTCGTATCTGGGTGATCTACTGGGTATTCCCGCTGCCAAATCAGATGGCTATGTGGCCAAACTTCAACTCTCCCCTTTTATGGGACGTTTTTGCAGTATCCACCTATTTTACGGTATCTACTCTATTCTGGTATGTAGGGCTCGTTCCTGATCTCGCTACATTGAGAGATCGTGTTAAAAGTAAATTCGCTAAGCTGGCTTATGGTACATTTGCACTGGGCTGGCGTGGCAGTAACCGTCACTGGTGGAACTACGAAAAGTCTTACATGATTCTTGCCGGACTGGCCACACCGCTGGTACTCTCTGTACACACGATTGTATCTTTCGACTTTGCTGTTTCACTTATTCCAGGATGGCACACAACAATCTTCCCGCCTTACTTCGTTGCCGGTGCCGTATTTTCCGGCTTTGCAATGGTACTAACACTGATGATTATCGTTCGCAAAATCTACGGGCTTGAAGAGATCATGACCGTTGATCACATTGAGAAAATGAATATCATTGTGATGGTTACCGGTACAATGGTTGGTTTTGCCTACCTGATGGAGTTCTTTATTGCCTGGTATGGTGGTGTTGAATATGAGAAAGCAATTTTCATTCTCAGAGCTACAGGTCCATATGCATGGGCATACTGGATAATGATTACTTGTAACGTGATATCCCCACAGTTCTTCTGGTCTAAGAAGTTGAGGCGAAATGTGGCATTCACATTTGTAATCTCCATTGTAGTGAACATCGGTATGTGGTTCGAACGATTTGTAATTGCAATTACATCTCTTTCTCAGGATTTCTTACCGTCGTCATGGGGTTACTATTCACCAACTTTCTGGGACGTAATTACTTATATTGGAACATTCGGTCTGTTTTTCACATTCTTCCTGCTCTTCCTCCGCTTCCTGCCAATGGTAGCTGTAGCCGAGCTGAAAGGTGTAATGCCGCAAGCTGATCCACATAACTATGATGAAAACGGAGAGTTTATTCCTCCTAAAGTAGAAATTCCGGAACCTGTAAAAGATTCAGCACAAAAAGGATAAAGTGATGAAGAAATCTACTGAAGAAAATAAAATGTATGGCGTTCTCGCTGAGTTTAGAAATCCTAAAGAGCTCATCGATGCAGCTAAAAAAATCAACCAGAACGGCTTTAGAAAGTACGATACATTCAGCCCCTTCCCCATTCACGGGATTGATAAAGCGATGAATCTGCCTAAGTCAAAGCTCGGCTGGATTGTGGGTATTCATGGTTTGATTGGTTTGGTTGGTGCGTTCGCTATGATCTATTACATGATGGTTGTCGATTACCCGCTTAATATCAGCGGTAAACCTTTAATGAATATACCGGCATGGATTCCGGTAATCTTTGAGCTAACCATTCTACTGTCAGCATTTGGTGCTGTATTCGGAATGTTTTTCTTAAACGGATTGCCGCGATTCAATCACCCGCTCTTTAACTCTGAAAACTTTAAAAAAGCAACAGATGACGGATTTTTTGTCTGTATTGAAGCTGAAGATCCACAGTTTGATGCTGATAAAGTGCAGACATTGTTAAAAGACGCAGGTGGTACAAATATTGAAGAGATCTACGACAACTAACACTTGTTGTATTTCAAAACAGTTTTAAAAATAACTATTTACAGCAGGTAAGCTGGGAGAACTCAGCAGACCTGTTGCATCTGATTTAAATTTTAATTTGTTCAGACAGATGAAATTAAACACAGCCAAAATTTGCGCCCTACTATTGATTTCGGTCATGTTGATGTCATGTCGGGGTCAAAAATCTGAGAAACCCCCTATTCATCCACAGTTGAATATGGATTTTCAGGAAAGATTTAACGCTCAGCAAGAGAATCGCTTCTTTGCTGACGGTCGGTCCATGCGCATGCCGGTTGAAGGAACCGTTGCACGCGGACAGCTGCGTCACGATACCGCTCTCTATGAGGGAGTTGACGAAACTGGTGAGTATACAAACGAAATTCCATTCGATATTACGGAGTCATTCCTCTACAGGGGCCAAGATATGTATCAAGTATACTGCCAGATGTGTCACGGCGGAACAGGTAACGGTCAGGGAATTATTATGACGGGCGGATATGGATATGTGCCGGCTCCAACCTTCCACAGAGAAGCCAGCTATGATATGCCGGACGGAGAAATTTACTCTGCGATTGCATACGGTATTCGAAACATGCCCGGATACGCATCTCAAATCAAAGTTGAAGACAGATGGGCAATTGTTGCTTATGTGAGAGCTCTTCAGCGCAGCCAGAATGTACCTGAATCTGAAATGGAACAGTATGATGTAGATTTGGCACAACTGTTACAGGAAGATGAGGCTCGCAGAGCCAGAGAAGCTGAACTGGCAGAACAACGAGCTGCCGCCAGAGGTGAAGAAGAGATATCTGCTGAGCGTGGAGAACAGCTTGTGGTGAGAAACGCCTGTAATGCATGTCACTCTGATGACGGTACCCGATTGGTCGGCCCTACTTTCAAAGATCTATACGGCGCTGAAAGGAACTTTACAGACGGAACTTCTGCAATTGCCGATGAAGAGTATTTGATTGAGTCTATCGTAGAGCCCGGTGCTAAAATCGTTGAAGGTTATGACAACGTAATGGCCCCTTACGATTACCTGTCTGACGGGGAACTTCAATCTATTGTAGAGTACATTAAAACACTTTCTGATAATTAACACAGAGCGATAAAAAGAAATAAATTCATGGCTTCAAACAGTCCAAAATTAGCTGATTCCGTTCAATTTCCGGCTCATAAAGATGCCACAAAAGCATTTTATGGCGTAGGTATTGCAGGTTTAATTGCAAGTGCCGTTGGCTATTTTCTCAATGCGGATCAGTTTTTCTTCTCTTATCTGACTAGCTTCACCTTTTTCACAAGTTTTGCCCTGGCGGGTTTAATACTGGTGATGATACATCACATAACAAAATCTTCCTGGGGAGCTGTTATCAGAAGGATTCCCGAATCGCTCTTTTCAAAACTATGGATTTGGGCACTCTTCTTTATACCAGTGCTTTTAGGGCTGTCAAACCTTTACAGCTGGACAAATACAGAGTATGTAGCCGCCGATCCAATTATGTTAGGAAAAGTTCCCTATTTGAATGAACCGTTCTTCTTGATTCGACAGGTACTCTATTTTGCAATCTGGGGATTTTTCGGCTATAAACTGCACCAGGTTTCTATCAAAATGGACAGAACCCGCGACTGGGGCCTTACCGCTCTGCTTAGAAAATTAAGCGCACCGGGAATACTTATCTTTTCTTTTACCGTTGCGTTTGCCAGTTTCGACTGGTTGATGTCTCTTGATGCGCATTGGTTCTCTACTATGTTTCCGGTTTACTTCTTTTCTATGAGTATCCAGGCTCTGTTTCCTTTTATCATTTTGTTCATCTTCTGGATGCACAAAAATGACATGCTGAAAAACACCATTGAAAAAGCTCACATTTACGATTTAGGAGCTTGGTTTTTCGGTTTTACAGTATTTTATGCATACATCGCATTTAGCCAGTTCCTGCTTCAGTATTACGCAAACATCCCTGAAGAGACTCTATGGTTCTACTTTAGAATGGAAGGCAGCTGGGCAGTAATCACATACATGCTGCTGTTTGGCCGTTTTGTGATTCCATTTTTCCTGTTATTGAACAGAGATACGAAACACAACAAGACATTACTTATCATCACATCGGTTCTGGTTCTGGTAATGCACTACATTGAATTTAACTGGATTGTAATGCCGGTTCTGCATGGAGAAGGCTTCACATTTAGCTGGCTGGACGTTACTACATTGGTAGGTTTAGGTGGTATTTTTATGGGAATGTTCTTTCAGACGTTTAAAAACAATAACATGGTGCCGGTGAACGATCCCAATCTCCCGGATTCATTACACAAAGAGTATCATCAATAAATTTTCTTTAACTGTATTTAGCTATGAGTAACAGCTCAAAAAATTTCACTAAAGAAGAAAAAGCAGCAATAGCTTTAAAAGCTGCATCGGGCGAAGAAAGTACGCTCCATGAACTTGCGGAGAAACACAATGTTTCTGTTGAAGAAATACGTGAATGGATGCGCGAAACCGGAGTTACTGTCGTTAACGAGGATGATGATAGCGTAACGATCAAAACGACCGAAAGCTATGCATCCTCGGTTGAATACGGCGTAGCATTTGACGCGCCAGACTACAAAAAAATTGTCTTTTGGAGCGCATTTGGTTCTGCTGTTGTGCTTCTTATCATTGTTTCTGTTTTCTATGTTCATAGTTATACAACTTCAACTGTAGCTGACAGGACCTCTGAAGAGAGTCAGTTTTATGATATACAACAATTACAACAGCAAGACAGTGAAACGCTGAACAGCTATGGAGTTGTTGATCCCGAGGAAGGCATTTATCGTATCCCGATAGATCAGGCTATCTCAGAAATAGCGAATGAACGTAATTAATGTAACTTTATGAAGTACGCACTGAGAATCGGAACATTGATTTCAGTGTTTTTCATTTTTACTGCCGTTTCGGTATCTGCTCAGCTAAATCAGTCTAAACCGCAAATACTTGAAGATATTGGTGTTGATGAAAAACTTGGGGATACAATTCCCCTTGATCTGAAATTTGCAAATGCTGAAGGTGATTCAGTAAGGCTTGGAGATCTGTTCATCGACGGCAAACCTGTTCTTTTAAATCCATTATACTACGACTGCCCTACTCTATGCAGCCTGGTACTTGATGCGGTTTATAAAGTTGTTGAACAACTGGTTTGGTCTCCCGGTGAAGATTATACAATTATCTCTTTTAGTATCGATCCGGAAGAGGGCCCTGAGCTGGCCGCTCAAAATAAAAGATCTTATTTAGAGTCTCTCGACAGACCTAAAGCTGATGAAGGGTGGCACTTTTTAACCGGTAACGAGCAGGAAATTGAAGCACTGACAGAATCGATTGGATTCCGATATAAATATGATGAACGCACCGGCGAGTATGTACATCTGGCCAGCATAATGATGCTGAGCCCGGAGGGTAAAATTACCCGTTATCTTTACGGTGCCACTTTTAGAGAACTTGATCTGCGAAATGCACTATTTGAAGCTGCTGATGGTAAAATTGGATCAGCGCTGGACCAAGTCATCCTATACTGTTTTACATACGATCCATCATCGCAAAGTTATGTACCGGTTGCGATGAATATTATGAAGCTCGGTGGCTTGGCTACCGTGATTATTCTAGGTATATTTCTTGGAATTTTTTGGAGGCGCGAGCGCCAATCTTCACAATCCTAAAAACTACTACTGAACATGAATAGACTTATTGAATATATGCTTCCACCGGCCAAAAGTACCATTGCCGGTGAGACAGATGCATTGTTCTACTTCATCAACGTAACCAGCTTTATTCTCCTCTTTGGAATTACTGTTGCTATTATCTATTTCGCCTGGAAATACAAAAGAAAGTCGGAAGATGATGTAACACCGGTTATATCCCACAACAACAAACTTGAGATTACCTGGTCTGTGATTCCACTTATTTTGGTAATCATTGTTTTTGGATGGGGATATAATACATATATGAAAAAAATCACCCCTCCCTCCGATGCTTACGAAATTCGAGTAGTTGGTAAAAGCTGGCTTTGGGAATTTCACTATGCAAATGGAAATGTAAGCGTAAATGAACTTCATGTTCCCGTCAACAGACCGGTCAAATTGATCATGAGTTCTGACGATGTGATACACTCACTCTACATCCCTGATTTCAGAGTTAAAATGGATGTTCTTCCAAATCGATATACACAACTGTGGTTTGAAGCAACAGAAGTAGGTGAATCTATTATTTACTGTACTGAGTATTGCGGTACAGCTCACTCAAACATGCTGGCTACAACCTTTGTTCACACACAGGAAGATTTTGAAACATGGCTCGAAACATCCGCAGGAGACGGTGAAGATATGGAACCCGCCGAGCGCGGGGAAATGCTTGTTCAG
>SL_7KL_010_BRINEDRAFT_10000037_pt1 | contig 50683 bp, 51 predicted proteins | sample SodLak_010_BRINE_FD_10663 | JGI IMG/M metagenome (IMG submission 10663)
TCCTGCAGGTCACAGGCATCTGGAACGACTTTTTGTTCGGGGTCGTCTACACGCGGCCCGAACACTACCCGATGACTGTGCAACTCAACAACATCGTCAATTCGGTGCAAGGTGTGAAGGAATACAACGTCAACATGGCCGCGACGTTGCTGACCGGGCTTGTGCCGCTCATCATCTATTTCATCTCAGGTCGACTATTTGTGCGCGGCATCGCAGCCGGCGCGGTGAAGGGGTAGAAGAATGAAGATTGAACCCATCACGGATGCTGTCGCATCCACGCATTCTGTCCGGGTGCGTGATCTCTCGCTCAGCTTCGGCGCGTTCTCGATCCTCAGGAACCTGAATCTCGACGTATGGGAGGGCGAGTTTCTGGTGCTTCTGGGGTCATCGGGCTGCGGGAAATCAACGCTCCTGAACTGCATCGCCGGACTGCTCGATATCTCGGACGGGCAGATTTTCATCAAGGGGCGCAATGTGACATGGGCCGAGCCGTCCGAACGCGGCATCGGCATGGTGTTCCAGTCCTATGCGCTTTATCCCCAGATGACGGTCGAGGGGAACATGACCTTCGGGCTGAAAAACGCACGCCTGCCGCGCGATGAAATTGCGCGGCGCGTGGCACAGACCGCCGATCTTCTCCAGATCGAACCGCTCCTGAAGCGCAAACCGGCGGCGTTGTCAGGTGGTCAGCGTCAGCGGGTTGCAATCGGGCGCGCGCTGGTCCGCGATGTCGATGTTTTCCTGTTCGACGAGCCGCTGTCGAACCTCGACGCCAAACTGCGCGGTGAGCTGCGCGTCGAGATCAAGCAACTGCATCAGCGGCTGCGCAATACGATGATCTATGTCACCCACGATCAGGTCGAAGCAATGACACTGGCCGACCGGATCGCAATCATGAAAGACGGGATGATTCAGCAACTGGGCACGCCGACTGAGATCTACGCCCGACCTGTGAACCGCTATGTCGCAGATTTCATCGGCTCGCCTTCCATGAACTTCTTTGAAGGCACCATTCAAGAAAACAGGTTCTGCGCCGATGGCCTGTCCGTTCCGCTGACGCATTACGAATTCACACGCGGTCCGGCGCAAGCCGCAACCTTTGGCATCCGCCCCGAACACATCCTTGCCGGAGAGGCCGCGAACGGCGCTGATTTCACCACCGAGGTCACCGCCGAGGTCGTCGACCCGCTGGGTTCAGACACGCTGGTGATGGCAACGCTGGCCGGGTCGCGGTTCTGGCTTCGGCTGCCGGGCAATTCGCCAGTGCAACCCAAAGACCGGCTGAAAATCGGGATCAACGCGGCCGATGCATCGCTTTTTGACGCGAAGGACGAGGTGCGGCTTTGAACCAGCCGAAACGGCATCTCACCCACCTAATGCTTGCTTCACTCCACGACCCGCGGCGCGCAGCCGCACTCTGAAAGGACCACGACGTGCCTGAACTCTCCTATCAGCTTTATTGCTCACGAAACTTTCCACCGCTCTCGGACACGCTTGCGATGCTTGCCGATGCGGGCTTCAAAACCGTGGAGGGTTACGGTGCCCTTTTTGCCGGATTGGACGATCTTGGAATGCTCAAGGCGGAACTTGACCGCTACGGATTGGCAATGACAAGCGGCCATTTCGCCCTTCAGATGGTGCAGGATGACCCCGACCGCGTGAAGATGATCGCGCGCACGCTGGGGATTGAAGCGGTGTTCGTGCCCCACCTCGCCGCCGAGGACCGCCCGGGTGATGCTGCGGGTTGGGCAGAATTCGGTCGGACGCTGGCCGAGGCTGGAAAGCCTTTGCGCGATGCCGGACTCGATTTCGGCTGGCACAACCATGAATTCGAATTCGCCGCCGTCAATGGCGCGGAACAGCCCTTGGACCTGATCCTGGAGGCGGATGACACCCTGTCGCTGGAATTCGACGTTGCATGGGCGGTGCGGGCCGGTGAAGACCCGATGCACTGGATTAAACGCTACGGCGACCGGATCACCGCTGCGCATGTCAAGGACATCGCGCCCGCAGGTACGGCCACGGACGAAGACGGCTGGGCTGATCCGGGGCACGGCACCATGGACTGGGCAGGGCTTTACGCCGCATTGCTGCACGCAGGCTGCAAGCGCTTCGTGCTTGAACACGACAACCCGAAAGATCACGCCCGATTCGCGCGCCGGTCTTTCGCATTCATGAAGGCGCTCACATGACGAACCAGACCTCTCCCCTTGGTGTTGGAATCATCGGCTGCGGGAACATCTCTTCGGCCTATCTGCGGCTCTCGCCCCTGTTTGCGGCAATCGAAGTGCGGGCCATCGCCGATATGGACCTGAACTTGGCCAAAGCGCGGGCGGCCGAATTTGGCGTGCGGGCCGAAACGGTGACAGACCTGTTGTCCGCCGTCGATATCGACATTGTTGTCAACCTCACCATTCCGGCCGCGCATTTCGATGTGTCGGCCGCGATCCTGACGGCAGGCAAGCATGTCTATTCCGAAAAGCCCTTCGTGCTTTCCGTGTCCGAAGGCCGCGAACTGGCCGCGTTGGCCGAACCGCGCGGGCTTCGCGTGGGATCGGCACCGGACACATTCCTTGGCGGTGCGCACCAACTGGCGCGGCATGTGATCGATAGCGGCCAGATTGGCCGCGTCATCAGCGGCACAGCCTTTGTAATGAGCCACGGGATGGAGCATTGGCACCCGAACCCCACGTTCTTCTTTCAGCCCGGTGCAGGGCCGGTCATGGATGTCGGCCCATATTATGTGTCGAACCTGATCCAGCTTATCGGGCCGGTGAAGCGCGTGGCGGCGCTGTCCGCCACACCGCAGACCAGACGCGAAATCCTAAGCGAACCCCTAAAAGGCCAGATGATCGAGGTGAACACCCCCACCACGCTGATGGCGCTTCTTGAATTCCACAGCGGCGCTGCGATCACACTGGCCGCAAGCTGGGATGTCTGGGCGCATGAGCATTCTCCGATGGAGCTTTACGGCACTGAAGGCAGTCTCTTCGTGCCCGACCCCAATTTCTTCGGCGGAGTGGTGCGTGTGTCCGAGCGGGGGGGAGAGGTGAAACCGCTCGAGCCTTGGGCGCACCCTTTCGGCATCGCCAATGAGACAGGCGGGGCAGAACCGCGCGCCAATTACCGCGCCGCAGGTCTGGCCGACATGGCCGATGCGATCCTGACGGGCCGCGCGCACCGCTGTTCGCTTGAAATGTCGCTGCACGCCGTGGATGTCATGGCGGCGATCTTGCAATCGGGCGAAACGGGCGCTTTCGTCGATCTTTCAACGACCTGCGAGCGCCCGGAGGCGCTCTCCCCCCAAGCAGCCCGCGCGCTGATGGCGGTTCAGATGGCGGAAACACCTGCATGAGACACCGCCCCGCAGACCAGCGGGGCGGCGGCCTTGGCACCCGTTCCCGCACGAGGGTGACATGATCCGCAACCCCATTCTATCCGGCTTCAACCCGGACCCGTCCTTCATCCGGGTTGGCGAGACGTATTACATCGCCACATCGACCTTCGAGTGGTATCCCGGTGTGCGCATCTACCGATCCACCGATCTGGCCAACTGGGAGTTTTGCGCCGCACCACTTGACCGGGCCGGACTGCTGGACATGCGCAGCAATCCCGACAGCTGCGGGGTTTGGGCGCCCTGTCTCAGCCATGCGGACGGGCGGTTCTGGCTGGTTTACACGGACGTGAAGCGCTTCGATGGGGCCTTCAAGGACGCCCACAACTATATCACCACCTGCGAGACAATTGACGGGCGCTGGGGCGATCCGGTCTATGTCAACTCGTCAGGCTTTGATCCGTCCCTGTTCCACGACCGCGACGGGCGCAAATGGTTCCTGAACATGCAGTGGAACCACCGAGGCAACGGAACAGGGGGCAACCCTGCCCATGCAAGCTTCGATGGTATCCTGCTTCAGCAATGGCACCCAGCGCGCGGCCTTGTCGGGCCGGTCACAAATATCTGGCCCGGCACAAAGCGCGGGCTGACCGAAGCGCCGCATTTGTTCCGGCGGGGAGACTGGTATTACCTGACAACCGCCGAGGGCGGCACCGGCTATGGCCATGCCGTGTCGATGGCCCGCGCACGCAATATCTGCGGTCCCTATGAGAGCCATCCTGAACTGCATCTGATGACAGCCGCCGATGCGCCAGATCATCCGATTCAGCGCACGGGTCACGGCCAGTATGTCGAGACGCCCGATGGAGAGGTCTGGCATACCTTCCTCATGGGTCGCCCGATACCGGGGCCAGCCGCGCAGGGGCGCTTTTGCCCGCTGGGGCGCGAAACGGGGATCGAGCGCTGCGTCTGGCACGAGGATGGCTGGCTTTATCTGGAAGGCGGCAGCCTGCTTGCGCGCACTGAGGTGCCCGCAAAAGCCGAGAGCCGGGATGACCGGAAAGCGGTTGAGTACGATTTCAATGCGCCGCTTCACTCCGATTTTCAGTGGCTCAGGACGCCAGAGCCGTCCCGGATTTTTCGTATCAACGACGGTGCCCTGACCCTCATCGGGCGCGAAAGTCTGGGAAGCTGGTTCGAGCAGGCCCTTGTTGCCCGCCGCCAACAGCATTTGCGCTACCGTGCCGAAACACTCGTGGCGTTCGACCCCCAGACGTATCAGCAGGCTGCGGGCCTCACGACCTATTACAACCGCCACAAGTTCCACGCGCTTGTGGTCACGCACGCGCCCGGTTTTGGGCGCGCACTCTCGATCCTGTCCTGTCCGGGCGACTGGCCAGACGCCGCGCTGTCCGCGCCGCTCGACCAGCCCGTCCCTGTGCCAGACGGGCCAGTGCATCTTGCCGTCGAGGTTGATCATGCGCAGCAGCGCTTCTTCTGGCGCAAGGGTGAGGCATGGCACCAGATCGGACCAACCTTGGACGCCAGCGTGATTTCAGACGAAGGGGGCCGGGGCGAACACGGCTCGTTCACCGGCAGCTTTGTCGGAATGGTGGCCTACGACATCACCGGGCAGGGCCGTGAGGCGCGGTTCTCCCGCTTCTCCTACGCCCCCGGATAATCAAAAGGCTGCGCAACATTCATGAAGTTATCATTGTAAAAACAATGGCTAAAGACCTTAGTCTGCCGCTGCCGAACCACGTTTCAGCTTCGCGTCATTGCAAAGCCTGTCATCCGGTGTCGCAACATACTGCGTCCACGTGATCCTATGGGTTTCCTACGGGATTACCTGTCAGTACATTGACGTTTTGTAACTCTTCTCCAGATCATCCTCCATTTTGCGCATCGCGGATGCGTCGTCGGGCGCACCAAGAATCAACCCTGAGTTGTTAAGCTACACTCCGACTCCCCTTCTGGCGCTATGTCTGATAGGCTTTTCTGAAACAACAGTTCGCAATTGAGCCGCGCTGCCTGTGCGATGGCCCAACATCTATCAGCTAAGGAGATCGATATATCTCATGGTGCTTGGATACCCGATTGATTGGCATCCATGTTAAGGAAGCTGCACATCCATCGTGCGTTACGGTCAGTCTTTTTGGAACGTGCCCACTTTCTCGGGCTTGTCTTGATCGCCACAATCGCTGTCGGGACGCATCTGGCAATGGATCGACTGCTGGCCGAAGAACGCGGCAAAGCGATACGGCTCGACCTGTTGGGCGAGCAACGCATGCTATCGGAGCGGATCAAGTCCCTCTCGCTGCAACTGGCCGTCTTGGATCACGAAGGGGAAGCTGTGCGCCTGGAGGCACTTCTTTCGGAAGCGATCAATACAATGCGCGATGGTCATGAGACCTTGATCAAGGGTGACAATTCGCGCCTGCTGCCCGGTGTCGCCGGATATCCGGTAGATGAGATATATTTCGGGGTCGAGCATGAGTTGGACCGCCAGATCCGCACATTTTTGGCCGCTGCTCGAAGCTTCCTTATTGTCCCGCAAACGACCCGCCACCCTGATCATGTCTATCTTGCGTACATGCTTGGGATACGTGGCGAGACGCTTCACCTTTCGCAAACACGCGCTGCCGAAATATTCACCGCTTCAGCAGAGGAGGATATCAGTCGGTTGCGCTCAATGCTTTGGCTTTTGCTCACTGCACTCATGCTGAGTATTTTCTTCGAATGGTTGGTGATCTACAGGCCCAGCTTTCGCGGAATGCTTAACCGAAATCTCATGTTGCAGCGCCGCGCCGACACGGACCCCCTGACAGGGGCCGCCAACCGATACAGCTTCACCAAAACCGCGCGAAAGATTATCGCAACGAGGTCGAGATCGGACCTGCCTATATCATTGATTATGCTTGATATTGATGACTTTAAGGTTCTCAACGACACCTATGGGCATCATATTGGTGATATTGCGCTTATCATGTTGGTACAGGAAATGAATGGCAGGCTGCGCGCTGGCGACCTGCTTGCCCGCATTGGGGGCGAAGAATTCGCAATTCTTCTGCCGGACACATCTCACGACACCGCGCTTGAAATTGCCGAGCGGCTACGTCTGGCGATAAGCGCCAAAGTGACGCCCTGCGGGGAGGACCATGAACTTCGAATAACCGCAAGTTTTGGGGTCACAGACGTTCATTTGGACGAACACGACATCAGTTTCGCACTTAAACGAGCGGATAAGCGCATGTACGCGGCCAAACATGGCGGCCGAGATCGTGTTGTGGGGCACAGTTGAAGCCGCGCGTTTGTGGTTCACACTATATATAAAATCAGGTCAGGTATTGTGCTTCTAGCAATTGGGGGCTGATGGGCCGCCCTGTAAAATACCCCTGAACCTGAGTGCAGCCTTTCTGGACCAACCAGTTGAACTGCGCCTCCGTCTCGACACCCTCTGCGATAACGTCGATATTTAAGGCGCGCGCCATGGCAAGGATCGCTTCCGCCAAAGCATCCTCATCCGTCAAGCCAATGCCGACATGTTCAACAAAGCTTCGGTCCATTTTAAGAGATTTCGCGGGCAAACGGCGCAAATAACTTAGCGATGAGTGTCCGGTCCCAAAATCGTCAATTGATATGCAGATCCCGGCCTTCCAGAAGGTACTAAGATTCTCCAAGGTCGTGCTCGACTCGTCCAGATACACGGTTTCCACAATCTCGATTTGAAACAGCGAATGCTTTACGCCGTGGCGTGCCAGATGTTGCAGGACTTCACGCGCGAAATCCTCTGTCTGCATACTTATGGCCGAGACATTGACCGAGACTGGCACCGCTATCCCAGCTTTCGCCCAAGTCGCAATCTGGGTGGCGGCAAGCTCAATCACTAGGTGATCAAGCGGTCGGATCAATCCTGAAGCTTCTGCAATTGGTATAAACTCAGCAGGTCCGACAGAACCGTGTTTGGCCCCCTGCCAGCGCACCAAAGCCTCTAGGCCCACCACCTTGCGACGTGCATCACACGTGACCTGAGGCTGGTAGACCAGCAAGAAATCATCATTGCCCGTGAAGAGCGAGTATTGAAGCGCCTGCTCTATTTCTGTTCGGCGCAAGACCTCCTCAAGCATCGAAGGTTTGAAGCGCGTGAACATGTTGCGTCCCGCAGCCTTCGATTGATACATCGCAATATCTGCGTTGCGGATCAGAACCTCCGGGTCGTCGCCGTCCTGCGGGGCAATAACAATCCCGATGCTTGCTGTTATGGCAATGCTTCTGCCATAAAGGATGAAAGGAACGCGGAAAGAGTCAAGAAGCCGCTGCGCAAGGAGGGCAGTGTCCTGTGCGGTGCTGTTATTGGCAAGCACCATGAACTCATCCCCGTTTATACGGGCCACTTTGTCGCTGCCGCGCACCGCGCTTTTGATCCGCTTTGCAATATTGGCAAGCAATACGTCTCCGTGGTCATGCCCCAGCGTATCGTTTACGTTCTTAAAGCCATCGATATCCACGATCAACAGCGCAAGCGATCCATCCGTTTCTTGCATTTCCTGCAGGCGCTGGTCGAGCGCTTCCCGAAGGACAGTACGATTGAACAGCCCCGTCAAAGTATCGCGCGTAGCAGCTATCCAGAGGCGTTCCTCAAATTCCTTTCGCTCTGTAATGTCGCGCTCGATCGCAACCCAATGCGTTAAACTCCCCGCCTCATTCGCCAGCGGTACGATGTCCAGCTCCAGCCAGAATTCTTCGCCCGACTTTGTATAGTTGATCAACTCGGCGCGCACGGATTGCCACTGCTCCAGTGCATGGCGTATTCGTTTCAGCTCATCTCGTTGGGTTTTTGGCCCTTGCAGAATGCGCGGTGTCTGGCCAATCACGTCCTTGCAGGAAAACCCCGTGCGTCGTTCAAAAGCCTCGTTGACATAGACTATTTTCGGCCCGTCCGGTCCGTCGATCGGCTCTGCCTCGGTAATTAGCAGAATGTCGTTCTGACGTGAGACAGCCGCTTCCAGCAGGCGCAACTGATGGTCACGTACGCGTTGCTGCGTGATATCACGAAAATAGATTGCCAGCCCCTCGGGCGTCGGATGGGCATCAACCTCGAACCACTTGTCGAATATCGGGGTAAATTCCTGAAACTGGACAGCGCGCCCTTCAGCCACCGCGCGCTGGTAGTGAACGTGGAAGGAATTCCCTACAGCCTCTGGGTACTCCTCCCAGATACTGTTGCCCAGCAAGTCATCCCGGCTTCGTTGCCACAAGGCTTCTGCCTGCGCGTTGACAAACAAGAACCGCCAGTCGTGATCCAGCAAAACAAACGCGTCATTGATGCTTTCGAGGGTCTGATACAACCGCCGCGAAAGGTCTTCAGACTTGTCCCGCGCCGCGACCAGATCGGAAACATCTTGCAATGCTCCTTCGACTGCGACGATCCGGCCTGCATCATCCTGAACAGCCTCACCGATTGAGCGCACCCAGACATGCCGCCCTTTTGCCGTTACAATTTGCAGAACCTCGTCAAAGGGATGTCCGTGTTTGGCGCAGGCGCTGAACAATACGCTCATACGATCACGATGTTGGGGAGTGTAATAGTCAAGTGCCGCTTCGAGCGTCGGCGATATATCGTGTGGTTCATCATGGATATTTGCTGTCGCCGGACTCCAGAAGACATGCAAATTGCTCAGATCGACACGCCAACCGCCTACATGCGCCAACCGCGCTGCTATGTCTGAAAACTCTGCGTGCCAATGTGCCATTCGCAGCGCCTCGGCACCCCCATCCACAAGGCGCTCATTCGTCTCGGCTGCGGTTTCCAGATACTCTATCTTACTCTTTGCTGCGCGCAGCTCTGACAACGCCGCCGCAAGGGCTTCCTCCAGTTCCTGAGTTCGATTGACCATCATCGTAGACTTTCAGCAATTCGCAGGGTCAAATTGACCACGCTTTCGAGACCTGACTGTTTACTTTTATCGTGCCCAGGCCGCGCGCCAAAGCTGTACCGCTACGCAACATACTACATGGTGATCCGTGTCACCACCTTCCGTCAAGTATCAAGTTGNAAAACAATGAGATAGTGCTGAGCACACAAAACAGGTAAATTCCGCGAGAAACCCGACCACACCCACCCAGCCCCGCGATGTGTGACACCGCCATTTTCAAGGCGCCATTGTGGTGGCGTGCAACGCATCCCGGCAATGCTCCCACACGGCGCAGGAACGGAACATCATTGCAACGCCGTGGTTCTGCTTTAGGGCAGAAAGGAATGGATGATGCGAGAAACCCAACAAGCCTCCAAGACTTCGTCGCGGCTCCGGAGTGATATTGACGCTGGCAAAGGGCGTGACAAGATCGCCTATCCCGATCCATCCGCCGCACCTTTGGGAACAGATGATGAAGCAGCCGGGACACCGGTAACCGAAATGCAGGCGCAGTGCGCGCATCAGAATGAAATCTGTGACCGTTCTGGGCAGAATATGGACGGGAACAAGAATAACAGTCTCGGTCCGAAATCGCGCGCAGGTCAGGGCAGAAGCGACAGCAAACCGCCCAAGCCCCGATTGGGACCACTGATTCTGGGGCTGGCCCTGCTTGTTTTGATCCTGTTGGCTGCGTCTCTATTCGCATAGCGCGCCCATTAAGGATGGCTTGATCGGACGCGGCGCCTGCGCAGTCTGATTTCAAGGGCGGAACTCATTGAATGGGCGCGGGTTAATTCTAAGAGGTAAGAGAGGTGAAACATGCAAAAACTGAATCCAAGCCTGCTTCGTGATCTGGCAGCCAGCGACGCGCCACTTTGTGTCAGCCTCTATATGGAAATGCCGGCAGGTGGCGGCGAGCATGACCACATCCGAATTGCGCTGAAGAACGCCAAATCGGATGCGATGAAAGCTATCGCGGCGGCGGATGCCGATACTGCGGCGGTTTCTGCCGTAGAGCAGCGCTTGCAGGATTTGAACTACAACGATGTTGCCGGCGGCAGTGACCGTCGCGTTGCAGTCTTCATCGCGCCGGATCTGACGCAGGTCGTTGATGCGCGCTTTACCGAAACCAGTGTCCATGTCGGCGCGCGGTTTCGATTGGCACCACTTCTGGCCGATCTGGCGCAGACGCCCGATCACGCGGTGCTTGTTGCGAGCCGCGACAGCGCCTGCCTTTACCGCGCTGTCGGTGGGGCGCTGACCGAACAGGATGTCGCTGATATGCCCGCCTCGCTGACAGATGTCAGCAAGTACACCGATCAACAAGAGAAGGGAAACATCCACGGGCGCGAAGATTCCGGTATCCCGGCGTCTTACAGGGGCGGATTGATGGGCCCCTCGGGGCCTACGGGGCCGTCGGGCGTGCCACATCATAGCATGGGCGGGCACGACTGGCGCGAAGACCACGAAGAGGATATGCGCAGCTACGCCAATCTGGTCATCAATGCCGTTCAAAAGCATCTGAACGGCACGAACACGCCTCTCGTCCTTGTTGCGGACGAGCGTTTGCACGGGATGATCCGCTCAAGCACCGAATACCCTTTCTTGGTAGAGGACGGTGTGACCCAGCATCCGCACACGCTCAATCAGGACCAGTTGCGCGACTTGGCGGCTGCATGCCTACGCCGCAAGGTCGAAGAGTGGCGCGCTGCGGCATGGGACAAGGTGGCCATGTCACTCGGACGCGGCGACAATGAGGCCAGTGCTGATGCCGCCGATATTGTGGCAGCGGCCGCAGCAGGGCGCGTTGAATACATCTTTGCGCAAAGTGGCATCTCGCTTCCCGGACGCTTCGACCCCGCGCGCCTGACCGCAAAGCGCACCGCTGACGGCCCTGACGATCTGATCGACTGCGCCATCGTCGAAACCCTTCGAAACGGCGGTGAAGTTTTCCCGATGGAAGGGCGCGGGGGTGAAGAGACGCACATCGCAGCCGCGTTCCGCTATCCGGCGTGATGCTTGGTTCATGTCATCCGGACGTATCCCTGACGTGGCGATTGCGCAGAAGGAACGCTGTAAGTGCTGGCGGCGCGGGAAAAAACCACACCCCCGCAATGTTCGTTCCGCCTTTGCGCAACACAGTGTGCAACACGCCAGTTTCTTGGGTGCCCATTCCGAGAGGGGCGCTTCGCAACAAATGCGAGCGGAACCATAGCGCTGGTTCCGGATTTTTCTGTTGAAACCGAAGGACGCCGAAATGACCAAAAAGCCCAAACCCTCGCGCGGCATGCCCCGCAGTCTGATTTATGCAATGATCCCAGCCGGTTTCCTGTTGCTCGTCCTGATCATGGTATTGGCCGGGCAATCGAGAGAGGAAGCCGAGGAAGACCCACCCACAGTGGTCGAGCAACCCGCTGATGCTCCGGATTAAAGCGGCTCTCTGTGGTCCGCGTGGCGCGCGGGCGCAGACTTTCGCTATGCGGGTCGCGGAGAGGTGTTTCTGAAATCCGCCGCAGTCTGATATCGCTGTTCCGGCCATCTGACCGCACGCGCAATTGGCGCGGCGGCAATCGCGCGGACTGCGCGCAATTCCACTTGGCCGCCCATCGTCCCGGTCGGCTGGACTTCTCTCCTTGGTGTCACAGTGGTGCTTGCGTGGCGCAGGCTGGAACAAAATGGCGGGGCCGCTGTTTGGGGGGCACTGTAACCGCCCCCGTATGCACATAGAGGGGTCGGACGTCAAAATTGGATCAGGAGGTTCAAGAATGAAACGACTTATCACAACCACCGCACTCGCGCTTATTATGGCGGGACCTGCTGCTGCACAGACAGCCGAGGGCCAGCAAGAAGGCGCTGAGGCAGGGCAACCAGTTGGCCAATCCGGCATGGAAGGTACGCATGAGGGCGCAATGCAACAAGGCGACCTTTTTGCCAGCGAGCTGATGGATGCGCCGATATATGCACCCGCGCAAGGGCAGCAACAGGACCAGCAGGGCCAACAGGACCAGCAAGCTCAGCAAGGCCAGTGGGGCAGCCGCTGGGGAGAGCCGATGGGAGTTGAGCAGCTGGAAGGCATGGAGAACATCGGCAATGTCAACGACCTGCTGATAGGTGAGCAAGGCGAGATCCAAGCCATTCTGGTCGATGTCGGCGGCTTCCTTGGTATGGGTGCCCGGCAAGTTGCCATTGGACTGGATCAGGTCAACTTCGTCACCGATCCGGATGACACCACGCAAGTATCTATCGTGACTACGATGGGGGCCGACATGCTTGAGAGTGCTCCTGAGTTCGACGCGGCAGCGCAACAGGAACGCGGCATGCAACTGCAAGAAGGTGTCCAGCAAGAAGGTGACCAGCAGCAGGACATGCAGCAGCAAGATGCCCAGCAGCAGGATGAATGGCGCGGCGGCCGCGAGGGTTTGATGGCGCCGGATATCCAGCGCGAAGGCTACCAGCAAGCGCAAACCGACGAGATTTCGGCCGATGACCTGCTCGACGCCAATCTGTATGACGTGAATGACGACAATGTCGGCAACGTCACAGATGTCGTGCTGGGGCCTGAGGGCGAGGCGCAATACATCGTTGCAGATGTCGGCGGCTTCCTTGGTCTTGGCGCACATACTGTGGCCATCGGCTTCGACGAAATGTCTGTCATGCACGATGAAGGTATGGCGGATCTGCGCATCTATGTTGATGTCACAGAGGACACGCTGCGCACGATGCCGGAATACGCGGCGAACTGAGTCAGGAACTGCTTGATCCATTGTGGTTGAGCGCTGGAACCGTNGATTCCCTCCCTCGAGGGTGCTGCGCGCGAAANCACAGCTCCCGATGTGCCGGGCGGTCATATGATCGCCCGGCATTGNTGCATCCGCAATCCGAACTTGAGGGAAAGACCGTGACAATAGCGGGCCGCGCGATGCCTGATCGCTGGAACATTCATCCCGGCGCACAGTTGTGTCATTGAACAGCGGCGCATTTGCCAACCGGATGCGACGGCACGCTGCACAGGCTTGGTTTCTCCGGTTTCCCACCTGTGCATGAACTGGCATAACCCTCTGTCCCTTCCCTGCGCCGCTGTTCGCAACTTCGGAAACTTGAGGCTGCCCAACAGGGTGCCGATTAAATCTATCCGCTTATTCGTCGGACTGATCGTGGAGCATGTCACCGAACGCAGCCCGAGCGCGGCGCGGCCGGATTTGATGTGTCAGCAGGGTTTGCGGTACAAAATGGCTGCGGCCATGCATGTATTTGGCGTCGAATGTCTTGCTCGCCCCGACCATCCGTTCTGCCTGACCCGAGATTGCAACGACCGTAACTTTCACATGAACCAACTTGTCGATTGACCACTCCTGTCCCAGCCTGATCCACGCGCGCCTGACCACATCGGCCAGCGAGCCGATATCGATTGTCTGACCAGGGTGCAGGGTTCCGCGATTGGTGCGCGCCAGCGGGTCTTCCAGATCGTTCTGGTCAATTTCCTCGCGCTCGGTAATGACCACGCGCGCAGAATGCCCATCCTCGAACAGGTCTGCGATCATCCCCTGCACATAGAGGGGGTTGGAACTCAGATTGGTGACAAGGCAGCGGGACCGCTCGCCATCCGCAGCGCCAATGTCGATATGGATCACGCTGCGCGTCTGACGCAAATGGCTGACAAGAAAAATTTGAAGATAGACTGTCCAGATCAACACCATCAACCCGTTCAGGAACGCATTCACGATCTCGATATATTGTGTAAGGAACTGGAGCATGGGCAGGGTTGGGCCTTGTTGAAGCGCGTCGTGACGCAGAGTGTTTCGTGCGGCTCGACAGCCATTTTGCGGGTCTTATCAGGTTTCAGGATATGGCGAGGATTGATCTGCAAAGCGGAATGCTTCCGGCCAGTCCCCTGTTCAAACACGCAACCGCGAAACTTGTTCCCGGCACCAAGACCCTGCCAGTTTGCCCGTGAAAGGCTGTTATCTGTCCGGGTGTAAAACCATGCCGCGAAAGTCCGCACAATCGAATGGAACACCCGGGCGTATCGCCATGATTTAGTTGAAATTTCTCGACTATAGCACCCTATGGCTGTATGTGCGGCGCGCAGATTGCGCGGAACCAGACGGGACAGAAAAGGTTGATCAGGTGCCGGACGGGCGAAATATTATTCAAATGGAAGGGAAGAATGTTATGCCTTTCGAACGGCACGAAACGAAATTCGCATCCACCGAAGACGAAGTTGTCGCTCTAATTCCGGCGCTGCGCGCGTTTGCCCGTACATTTTATATTAATCCGACTGATGCCGATGATCTTGTGCAAGAAACCCTGACCAAGGCCTTAAGCAAAACCCATCAATTCACGCCGGGGACACGGCTCAAATCCTGGCTGTTCACGATTATGCGCAATACCTATTGCACAAGGTACAAGATCGCCACGCGCGAACCGACGGGCAAGATGAAGTGTGTCGCCAGCAATGTCGGCAGCCTTCCGCAGCAGGAATGGTCGCTGCGCAAGCGCGAACTTGTTGAAGCGATCCACCGGCTTCCACAATCGCAACGCGAGGTGATTGTGATGATCGGTGTGTTGGGCATGAGCTACAAGGAAACGGCAGAGGCCTGCGATTGTGAAATCGGCACTGTGAAAAGCCGCCTCTACCGCGCGCGTTTGCGCCTGCTGGAAGAGCTGGGCGAGCGGAGCGCCGATGGCTCCACGCGCGACGTGGCGACGGCTGTCTCTGCCGAAATTCCACTGCTTTGACGGCGGCATGCTCTGGATATGCTGATACCAGACCAACGAGGATTTCATGAATCTGCTCGTCATTCTTGGACACCCGCGCACTGACAGCCTGTGCGGCGCGCTGGCGCAAGCCTATTGCGCCGGGGCCGCACAGGAGGGGTGTGCGGTGCAGACCCTCAATCTGGGCGAGATGGCGTTCGACACTGACGTGATCACCACGTCGCCCGCAGATCAGCCGCTGGAGCCTGACCTCGAACATGCGCGCGACCTGATCCTCTGGGCCGATCATCTGGTATTTGTCTTTCCCAACTGGTGGGGAATGATGCCTGCACGGCTGAAGGGGTTTCTGGACCGCGTCCTTTATCCCGGATTCGCCTTTCGTGAGGAGAGCGGGCATTATTATGGCCTGCTTGCCCCGCGCACCGCGGAATTGCTGATCACAATGGATGTCCCGCCGCCTGTCTATCGCTTGGTGCAGGCGGCCCCCGGCCAGCGCGCGATGGCACGCGCGACATTGGGGCTGTGCGGGATCAAGACACTTGGCGTGCATCACTTCTCCCCGCCCAGCCATTCCGATGCTGCGACCCGCGCACGCTGGGTGACGCAAGCCCGCGCATTGGGCGCGTGGATGGCTGACGGGCCACGCGGGCCTGTGCGCCGCCATTTGCACCAGACCGGCCAATGGCTCTTGGCGGTGCGACCGCAATTCTTTCCGATGAGTGTGCTTGCCTATACGCTAGGCGCGCTTTTGCTGATGCAGCCGCTTCATCTGCTAGCCTTTGGCGCGGGGCTGATGGCACTGGTCGCGCTCAAGAGCGCAACCGTCCTGACCAATGATATTTTTGACCGCGAAAGCGACGCAGTGAACCGAAACTGGGGGCCGTTCAATGGCGGGGGGCGCAGCCTGCACGAAGGGGTGCTTGCGCTGCGCGATCTGTGGCGCGGGGTCTGGGTGGCGCTGACGGTTTGCGCGCTCGCGGCGCTGGCGCTGCTCTTCGTGGTACCCGACCCCGGCGCAGTGGCGCTGGTGCTGGGTGTTCTGGTGGTTTTGGCATTGGGCTATACTGTACCGCCCATAAAACTGTCGCATCGCGGCTTGGGCGAGCTGGATGTGGCGCTGACCCATGGGCCGGGTGTCGTGTTGCTGGGGTATGTCGCGCAGGGCGGCGATCCACTGGCGTTAGAGCCTTGGGCGATGGGGCTGACAATCGGTCTGTCGGTCTTGCCTGCAATTGTGCTTGCGAACATCCCCGACATCTCGGCTGACGAAGCGGCGGGAAAGAGCACGCTGCCGGTGCGCTTGGGTGCGGCCCGCGCCGCCCGGCTGGCGCAGGGCCTGACCGCGCTGTCGGCCCTCGCAGCCCTAATGCTGGCGCTGCTGGTCGCCCCGGTCGGCATATTGCTGCCGCTGATCGCTGTGCCCTATGCAGCGTTGCAGATCTGGATGATCCAGCGCTACCTGCGCAAAGGTGCCCGCGAGGCGCGCATTGATCTGCTGCTTATGGTGGCGCTGAGCTATGTGGCCTTGTTCGTACTGCTGCCGCTGATCAGCGTCTGGTAGCGCAAGCCCTGACAGGGCCTCATACACGCTCCGGTCAGCGACAATCAGCGGACTGCCTGCTATGCTTGGAACACCTGCATCCTAGGCTGGTTAGGACGGATATCAACCAAAGGAGCAAACGCATGATCGACCAGACAAGCACCTCTGAAATCGTAGGGCAGGACGCGGATATTGACGAGACGCAGCGCCTGATTTCCTCCAGCAAGGTCGAGGGGACCAATGTCTACAACCTCGAAGGCGCGCATATCGGCAGCGTCGACAGCTTCATGGTGGACAAGCTTTCTGGCAAGGTTTCCTATGCCGTGATGTCCTTTGGCGGGTTCCTCGGCATCGGTGAGCGGTATAACGCTGCCATGGGACGCGCTGGACTACGATCCCACTGCGGGCGGATATGTCGTCAATATCACGCGCGAACAGCTTGAAGGCGGCCCCACCTTTGCCCGCGACGAAGACCCGTGGGCCGACCCCAAAAATGGGCATCTGGTCCACAGCTATTACGGGCTGCCCTACACCATGTGACACCTACCTTCGCGTGGCGGTACTCATCGCCGTGCCGTCTTGGCCGATGAAGGCGGCGCTTGCCGGATGGCCGACAATCAGGTGGCAAGGCAGGTCAGACATCGTGATCGTGGATCTGCGCAAACTCATGCTAGAATGTTGCGAGCGGCCGGGGTGCAAAGGGCAGATCCAGGCGCCGTGGCCAGAAAAATTCCCGCTGCAATGTGATCCACACTTTCCGCAGGAACGTAAAAACATTAGCGGTATTGAGTTGGCGTTGCGAAAGGACTCTTTGAATGGATGCGCAAAGTACTGAGTGTGAAGACAACACGTCGCTTGAGCATCAGATGAAGAATCTGCTTAAGAAGATTGAAGCGGAGTCTGTACCTGACGAATTGAAGGCCTTAGCGCAAGAGTTGCAGGCCGCGATCAAACGCCAACACGGATCGTCAGACCCGCAAGACTAACCCAGATCACAGCCATGTACTGCTGCCAAGCATGGCGGAATTACTTTTGCGCGCTGGGCGGTTGTGGCTGACCTGCCGGGCCGAGATCAGCCAGTTGTGCGTATACGCCCTGTGCGGCGGCTTCGCGTTGAAGGGCGACCTGTAGCCGCAGCGCGGAAAATGCAAGCTCTGCCGGTGCCGGGTCGGGTGCGAATGTCCCGAGCATGAAGCGCATACTGCCCGGCACCACCGCCGCGCGCCACGGCGCGCACAAGGCTGCGGAATGTTCATTTTCAGATCCGGTACGCATCCTGAATCTCCTAACTTTGTGCCCTACAGCCCGGACTGGCCCGCATTGGACATCAAAACCCCAACCTCGCGTGAAGCTTGATGCTAACGGAACTTTCTAACGCCAATGTTGTTCATATTTCGTGAATGGAGATTTGCGGACCCACAGATGCTGTGTCTAAATAGGCACAGTCAGGCAGGGGCCATCCCGACTGTCGGCAAAGCGCCCCAAAGCGCGCGATTTCATGCGCTGCCCGAACTCAGCTTCAAACCGAATGGAGGCGACCCCCATGACCGATCAATCCCCCCAGCAACTCGAAGGGCGGCTGAATGCACAACGCGAAGCCTTGGCCGTGCTTCTGGCATGGGCCATGCGCCAATCGGACTCCAATATCGCCGCCACGCTCGAAGCTGGGCTGGCTGTGCAGGACCATGAAGAAGATCCCGGCGTGCTGCCGGATGCGGCTTTTGCCACCGAGGCTGCGAAGGCCCGCGAGATGCAGTTGCTACTCGAACGCGCCAAGGAAATCCAGAACGCTCGCTGAGTGCATCGCTCAATAGGTGCCCGGCGGGTCACTGGCCGGAAAGGACTGGTCGCCGCGTTCATCCACCATGTCCCAACGCGCTGGCCGACGCCTGCCTTTTGCCGCGTCTGTGTTCCGGGCCACCGGACGCTGTTCCCCGCTGCCAGAGCGGCCGCGACGGGCAATGATACGCGCTGTAAGATAGCCGAGCGCTATCATGAGCGCGAGCTTTTTGCTTAGCATGTGATACCTCCATTTCGCCTGTTGGGTCGTGGTCCGCATCCTGCGGTGCCAATGCCTTGTGCATCTTGCTATCGCAACGCGCCCAGTGCGCGGATGTTCCCCAATGCGCCGAAATCTGCACGCATCACTGCGGAACATTCATGCCAGACGAAGGTTTGGCCGGTGCAGTCGAATGAAGGAGCCCCGCAAATGACCAACGCGCATAACCCCCCTACGCCAGATGATCAGCGCCAAATTCCCGAGAACAAGCAACTGCGCCGCGCCGACCCGAATGTGATTGATCAACATCAGCAACAAATCGACCCGGCAGGCCATCACCGCGAAGACGTCAATGCGGGCGCAGGCGACGGGATGAAACAGCCCAAAAGTGATAGCGATCCACATCTGAGTATGGGCTGGTATCCAGAGGGGTTCCCCTTTCCCCCTTTTCCAGAACAGACGCAAGAGTTGCCCGGAAGTCTGGCCCGGATGAACCCGGCCCCTGACCATGGCGAAAAATCATGGATCGGCCACGGGCGCTTGCGCGGGGCATCTGCCCTTGTCACCGGGGGCGACAGCGGCATTGGCCGCGCTGTGGCCATCGCCTATGCCCGCGAAGGCGCGGATGTCGCAATTTCATTTCTGGAAGAAACAGAGGATGCAAAAGATACCGCCCGCCATATTGAGGCGTGCGGCCAGCGTTGCATGTTGTTGCCCGGCGACATCTCAGACCCGAAACACTGTCGTCACATCATCGAGCAGGTGGCAGCAGAATTCGGACGGCTGGACATTTTGGTCAACAACGCCGCGCATCAACAGACTTTCTCGGACCTTGGCGACATACCCGACGAAGAATGGCAGCGCACTTTCGCAATCAACATTCATTCAATGTTCTATCTGTCCAAGGCAGCGGTTGCGCAGATGGGCAAGGGGGCATCCATCATCAACACGGCCTCGATCAACTCGGACACGCCCAATCCCAGCCTGCTGGCCTATGCAACGACAAAGGGCGCGATCCAGAATTTCACAGCCGGACTGGCGCAGATGGTCGCTGACAAGGGCATCCGCGTGAATTGCGTCGCACCCGGCCCGGTCTGGACGCCGCTGATCCCCGGCAGCATGTCCGGCGAAACGGTCGCGCAGTTCGGCGCCAATTATCCGATGAAGCGCCCTGCGCAACCGGTGGAACTGGCCTCGGCCTATGTCATGTTGGCGGAAGCAGCGTCGAGCTATGTGTCGGGGGCCACGATTGCTGTGACGGGCGGCAAACCCATGATCTGAAGTGCGGCGTTGAGAGGCGCAGGCGCAGGGTGTCAGTCCTTCCCCGCATGTTTCTTGCGTGTATCTGCGGCCTTTTGCGCGGATTTCGAGCGGTCCTCGGCGGGCCGTGCGGCTGCCGCCTCTCCCCCTTTTTTGCCACCCTTTTTCGCGGCGGGGTTGCAGGTATGGGTGCCCCGGCCTGAACCACTCTTGTTGCCGCCCCCATCATCTTTGTTGACGGTCGCCCATGCGCGTTCCTTGGCCTCTTCCGGCTCGACGCCGCGTTCCTCATAGCTTTCGGCGATATGTTCGGCCTTGCGCTTTTGCTTGTCGGTATATTTGTCCTTATCTCCACGTGGCATGCGCGCCTCCTGTCTTGGGGTGGGGTGGGAAACCCGTGTCACAACCTTAGGCCAGTGCGTGCGGGGTCGCGTGCTCACAAGCGCTTAACCGATCCATCCCAGCAGCAACCAAAGAACAAGCGCCACCACAAGCGCGCCGATCACCCAGCGCGCAGTCTTTCCCGGATTGCCCGCCGTTGAGAGCGGGCGCTCAGGTGCGGCCTGATGCTGCCCGCGACGGGTTGCGCGTGCTTCGACATCCGCCGAAGCCGCCACGCTGGGTGAAGCACCCGACAAGGGGTCTTTGCCACGCGTTTCGTCATTCAGTGGGTTGTCCGGGTGCGAAGGGCTGATCGGGCTTGGTTCAGCGTCCACATCGGTGCGCAGTGGCGATTCAGGTTCCTCGCGCGCACCAACCGCGTCCAGATCGCGCTGGAGTTTTTTCAAAGCTGCTTTCTTGCTGTCTTGGTCTTGCATAACCACTCTCCTTTTTCACGCCGCACCCCGCTGCGCACAGTGGTCGCAGCAATAGGTGATACCGGCGCTGTCGGTTCCGTGGCCCACAACCTTGCAGCCACAGTGACCACATTCGGGTGCGAGCTTCTGGATTGCGCATTCAAAGCTGTCGAACGTGTAGCTTTCACCTGCCAACGTGACTTCAAAAGCGTGTTCATAATCATTTCCGCATTGCGCACATTGGGTCATCACTCATCTCCTTTCTGACTTACACTTATGAAACATTCTGCCGGACGGAATGTTCCCGTCGCGCGGCTCCCGCGCGGGGGGCGATACCGATGCTGCGATCCGCAACTGTGTTTGGAACATTGACCGTTTTTGCGGGGTTAAGTGACTGCGCGCCCTTGCGAGACCAGGGCGCAACAGATGCAAAATACGATGATATAGAGGAGGACATTGTCATGAATATCACCCATAAAAGTGACCAGTTCGCAGGCCAGGATATCTACCCCACCCGGCTGAAAGACTCTGAGCGTATTGTTCCGCGCACCGACCCTGTGCTGTGGCGGGACTGGCGCGCAGATGCCCCGATCTCGCAAGCGCAGGCTCGGGAATATGAGGCAAAGGGCTATCTGATCTGCAAGGGCCTGTTCAGCACCGATGAGATTGACCGGCTGATCGAAGTCTCGGCAGAGTTGCGCGCCAATGGCCAGCGCATCCGCACAGAGGATCTGGTGACAGAACCCGGATCGGATGCCGTGCGCACCATCTTCCGGCTGGACGAGCACAGCCCGCTATTCGCCCGACTGGCCGCCGACACCCGGATTGCAGATGTGGCGCGCTTTTTGCTGAATGACGCGGTCTATCTGCATCAAAGCCGCCTGAACTACAAACCCGGCTTTATCGGCAAGGAGTTCTACTGGCATTCGGATTTTGAAACCTGGCACGCCGAAGACGGCATGCCACGGATGCGCGCCGTCTCCGCCTCGATCCTGATGACCGACAACAGCGCGCTGAACGGGCCACTGATGCTGATCCCCGGATCGCACATGCATTTTATTTCCTGCCAAGGCGAAACCCCCGATGGCAACCACAAGACAAGCCTGAAGCAGCAAAAAGTCGGCGTGCCCTCAAATGAAGCGCTGGAAAAGCTGGCGGCCAAGGCCGGACTGGAGGCCGCGACCGGGCCTGCGGGCACTGTGGTGTTTTTCGAGTGCAATACGATGCATGCCTCGAACAGCAACGTGACACCCTTCCCGCGCTCTAACGCCTTTTTCGTCTATAACGCCATGTCGAACCAGCCGGTTGCGCCATTTGCCGCGCGCGCACCGCGCCCGGAATTTCTGGCAAGCCGGGGTGCGACACAGGCGATCACCCCCGTTCAGGGCGATCTGACCAAGGTGTAAACTGGCTACTGCCCATCCTTGCGCAGATTGCTGATCCCAAGCGCCCAGAGGTAGCCCAGCATCGCGCCTTTGATCACACGCAGCAACAGCACCGCAAGGATGGGCAGCGTCACAAAGCCGACCAGCGCAAGCACCAGACGATCCGGCGTGAGGATCGCAGCAGCCGCCCATAGCAGCGGCCCTGTCACCAGCCCGAGGATGGCAACGGTCACAAAGGCCGGGCCTGCCGCCGGGGCATGCGGGCGAAACTCCTGCCCGCAATACCCGCAGGTATGGTGCAGTGTCAGATAGCCGTTGAACAGGCGGCCCACACCGCAATTGGGGCACCTGCCCGCCGCGCCACGACGCAGCGCAGGGGTGAGGGTCCGAGGCTGGTTGTTGGTCATGTTTCCTGTCCTTGTGTCACTTCTGGCCTGCACCGGCGTCTGGTCAACGCGCGACCTATCTTAGACCATAGGTCCCTGGTGCCGGTTGCTCCCACGCTGCCACGGCCAGCGGCCTTCGCTCTCGACTTCCAGCGTGAAGCTCAGAAAAGTGCGGATCAGCACGATCACTGCCAGCACGCCAAGGCTCTCCATTGTGGGCTCGACAATAACTGTGCCCACGATATCAGCGGCAATCAGAAACTCCACCCCGATCAGGATGCTTTTTGCCAGTCTTGTGCGAAACAGATCAAAGACTTTCTGGCCTTCGCATCGCCAGATCAGGTTGCGTGCCGCCTCTGTCAGAGCAAAGACAGTGCCCGCCACAATCGCCTGAACGCCCATCCCCTCAAGCAGCTGGGCGATGATTTCAAAATAGGGGGTCAGCGGACCATCGGCCATGTTGCAAGGCTTTCATCGGCCGGACACGCGATATGCGCAAATGCCCGGACAAGCGGGTTCGCCTGTCCGGGCCTGCCGACAATTCCGGCGATCTGGTTTACAGATCTTCCACAATCTCGCACAGTTCGGTCATCTCTGGTGCTGTGCCTGCGGTGTCCATCTCACCGGGGGTTCCTAGCTCATCAACGGCGCCCGGCTCTGCGGGTGCGTCAAGATCGCTTTCGGGCTCGATTGGTGCAGTGTCAGCACCTTCTGTCGGTTCCATCTGTTCCAAGGCGTCCAGCCCGGCCCCGTCATCCAGACCTTCGCAATAGTCGCGCACGATGTCTTGCTGGTCAGATGACAGATCTTCCCAGTTCTCCGATATCTCATCTTCGTCGCGCAGCTCGCCCGTTTCTGGGTCGCTGAAGAACGCATCGACAGTGTCCTCATCCCAGTCGAACGGAATGGTCACAAGGCTGAAATCTGCCTCTGCATCGGGCTGCGTGTCTTGCGCGAACACCGCAGTGCTGGTGCTGAGGGCAAAGACAAGCGGAATTGCAAGTTTAGGTGTCATTGGTCATTCTCCTGTTTGGTGATGCCTCGCCGAGGCGTAGACCCCTCAAACAGCGATTGTGCCGGTATGTTCCAAGTAAATCTTCTGCCCGGCATATTCCTACGCCGCGCGCGCTGCGAGGCCCGCAAAGACGCCGGCGTCTTACACGCACCCTGCGAAGATCCGATACGCGCCTGCTGACGGCCTACGTGCTGTCATCAGAAGCCGTCCCAAACCCCCGGTGTCGTGGCAAGTTCCAGAAGGTTTCCGTCAGGATCACGAAAATACAGGCTGTGACCGCCGTTTTTCCAACCGGACGTTCCCTCGATTGTAACGTCATGTGCGGCCAGATGTGCGCGCCATGGCTCCAACTCTTGCTGCGCGACGGCAAAGGCCATGTGCAACTGCCCAGATCCGTCATGCGGAGGAATTACGCCGCCGGGTGTGTGCACAGGTTCCGTCGTGGCACCCCGTACAAACAGCAACAGAACGCTGCGACCACTGACATTATACGCACGCATCCTGCTATCGGCGTACAGAACCGGCAGACCCATGATGCTGTCATAGAACGCGGCGGCACGGTCGAGGTCATCGACGTAAAGCGCCGTCTCAAGGATTGAATGTAACTTGGGCATGGCTGAACCTCATTCTTCCAGGGTTGAAATAAAAGCTGCGCTTGACTCGCGGGCAATGACCACAAAACCCGTGTGTCTTGTCGGTGCGCAGTGCAGGTGCAGTTTCCTTGTCTCGGTTGCTCAAAGTCTATCCCCCTCTCTCGCGGTGTGGGCACCCGAAACGGGCGACGCGTGGCGCGTCCGTTTCTCGCGGCGGTTGCCATCCCATGCCAGAAGCGCAGGTGTCAGCAGGATGGTGATGACGCTCGAAAACACCAGCCCCCCCACGATCGCAGTGGACAGCTGAATCCAGAATTGCCCCGAAGGGGCCCCGAAAAACAGATCACGCCCGAAGAAATCCACGGTCAGCCCCAATACCAGCGGCATCAGTCCCACCACAGTGGTCACAGCGGTCAGAAGCACCGGGCGAAACCGTTCGCCACCCGCCCGAAAGGCGGCCTCTGCTGGCGGCAGGCCGTTTGCGCGGTGTTCATTATAGGCGTCAATCAGCACGATGTTGTTGTTCACCACAATCCCGGCCAGCGCGACAATGCCGATCCCGCTCATCACGACCGAGAACGCCTCTTGTCGGATGACCAGCGCCAGCAGCACACCCGCCAGCGAGAAAATGATCGCCGACAGCACCAGAACGCTTTGGAAGAAACTGTTGAGTTGAGTCAGCAGGATGGCGAGCATCAGGAAAATAGCGACCACGAAGGCGGTGATCAGAAAGGTTATCGCCTCCTCCTGGTCCTCGATCTCGCCTGCGAAACGGATGTCGACACCGTCCTCGAATTCCTCTGCATCAATGATCCGTTGCACCGCGTCGATTTCTTCGGCCACAGTGGTGCCCGCCACGATGCCCGCCGAGATGGTCTGCACATTGCGCGCATCGACACGCGTAATCACCGGCGATGCGGGTGCGGCAGTGATTTCCACGAAATTGGCGATTGGCACCATGCCAGTCTGTGTCGAGATACGCAGATTGGTCAGTTGGGCAAAGGTCCGTTCTTCTGCCGGGTAGCGCAGGCGTATATCAACCTCGTCAGGGGCAAATGCGGGCAGATACGTTCCCAGCGTGACGCCGCGCGTCAGAAGCTGAACAGTGCTGCCCAGCGTGTCGATATCGACGCCGTAGCGCGCGGCCTGCTCACGGTCTACTTGAATCCTGACCTCGGGGCTGGGTTCTGGCACGTCGCTTGCAATGTCCGTGAAAGTGCCCCGCTGTTCCATCAGGCGTTGCAGGCGGCGTGCTGCTTCGGGCAATAGCTGACGGTCATCGGCTGCCACCTCGATCTGGATGGGCCGCGCATCTCCCGGTCCTGCCTCCTGCGCTTCGACCAATACTCGAATGCCCGGAAGCGCATCTGTGCTGGCGCGCAAAGCGTCGATGATCTCCAACGCCGGGACGCGGATACGCCAATCAATGAAGTCGATCTGCAATGTGCCGATGGTGTTTGGCGAAAGATTGGATTGCAGACGCTCCTCGATAGACCCGATGGTGCGCGCATAGACCGTGTTGACGCCCTCCATGCCGATGATGCGGTTTTCCACCATCCTCACCAGTTGGTCTGCCTCGCGCACCGAAAGGTTGCCGTCGGCCTCTATCTGGACCTGCGCGCGGTCCGGCTCCACAGTGGGAAAGAACTCGACCCCGCGCCCGAGGGCGGAATAAATCGCAAAGGACACCACCAGCGCAAGCAGGCTGACGCCAAGTGCAAAGCCCGGACGCGCGATTACGTAGGTCAGGATGCGGTCATAGAAGGCCGGACGCGCGGCCGAATCCGACACCCCGGATGAGGACACCTCGCGCGCATGAAGTGACCCTATCAGAGGGACAAAAACCAGCGCCATCAAGAGAGAGGCCGACAGCGTGACGATGACGGTGGCAGGCAGGTAGAACATGAACTGCCCCGCGATGCCCGGCCAGAACAGAAGCGGCACAAACACCGCCAGCGTTGTCGCCACAGCCGCCGTGATCGGCCAAGACATGCGCTGCGCCGCCTTTAGAAACGCCTCTCGCTGCGAGTAACCCTCGGCGCGGCGGCGTTCTGCCAGTTCCACGACCACGATGGTACCATCAACCAACATACCCACCACAAGGATCAGGCCGAACAACACCACGATGTTGAGTGTGAAACCAAAGAGGTTTATGGCCAGAATACCGGCCAGAAACGCACCGGGAATTGCCACAGCAACCAGCAGCGACGCACGCAGCCCAAGCGCCAGAAGCGTGGTCAGCATTACCAGCAGCACGGCCGCAATGACGTTGTTTTCAAGATCACTGAGCAAGGTCTGGATGTCTTCGGCCTGATCTTGCAGAAAGCTGATCTGCACCCCGTCGCCCCATTCGCCGCGCAACTCGTCTGCCGCCGCGCGCACTGCGGCCACGGTATCGATGACATTGGCCCCTGCGGCCTTGGAGATGTCGAGCCCAATGGTTGCCTGACCGTCAAGGCGCGCAAAACTCACCGGGTCTTGAAATGTCTGCCGCACCTCGGCCACGTCCTGCACGCGCACGACTGTGCCGTTGCTGACCTGCACTGGCATGGTCAGCACATCCGCCACGGTTTCTACGGTGCCCGGGATCGCCACCCCGATACGCCCCGCACCCGTGTCGAAAGCACCGGCGGGCACAAGCTGGTTGTTGCTTTGCACAACCTGACTGATTTCCTGCGTGGACAGGCCATAGGACTGCATCGCCAAGGGATTCACGATAATCTCCATCAGATCATCGCGCGCACCGCTCAGATTGGCCTCCAGCACACCGGTCAGGCCCTCTACCCGGTCCTGTAATCCGCGCGCCATCGCAATCAACTCGCGCTCGGGCACATCGCCCGACAACGCCACGGTCAGGATCGGAAAAAGCGACATGTCGACTTCGTTGACAACCGGCGGCTCTGCACCCGAAGGCAGCGTGGGCTGCGCGTTGTCAGCTTCGTCGCGGACACTTTGCAGGGCTGCCTGCTGATCGAAGCCCGGCGTGAACTCCAGCGTCATACGGGCGAACCCCTCACCCGCGTCGGCGCGCATTTCGCGCAATCCCGCCAGCCCCTGAAACTGCCGCTCCAGCGGCTCAATCAACAGCCTTGCACTGTCTTCTGGCGAGATGCCGGAATAGGAGACATTTACAATGAAGACCGGAATGTCGATCTCTGGCGTCGCCTCTTTGGGGATGGTCACGTAAGAATATCCGCCTGCCAACAGGGTCAGTACCAGCAACAAAAGCATGGTCCGCATCCGGCTGAAGGCCGCGCTGATAAGCCCATTCATCCGTCATCCTCCGCAGAGGTGGCGTTGTCCCCACCGGCTTCCAGCGGCTCAGTGGCCTCTGCCGCCCCTTCGGGGTGTGCGGCTACGGCGGCATCGCTGTCGGGCTGTGCGCCCAGATATTCGGGGGGCGTCTCTGTCACATCGACCTGCTGGCCGGGTGCAAGGCTGCCTTGACTGATGGTGACGATCCGCGCGCGTTCCGGCAGGCCAGTGATCCAGACACCATCGCCGCGGGCGCGCACCACCTCGACGGGCAGAAACGCGATCCGGTCTTCGTCATCCAGGACATGCACGCCCAGCCGGCCCTGTTCATCCAGACGCCCAAGCGCGGGTGACACCCTGTGCGCGGTAACAGTCTCGACAGGCAGGGTGACTTCGGCGCTCAGCCCCGAGGGCAGCTCGCCATCGCTGTTGTCAATTTCCACCTCGACCCGGAAGGTCCGCGTTGCGGCATCCCCCACGACAGAGACGAAGCGCACCTCACCCTCTCGCGTGCCGCCACCAATGAAACGCACCTGCGCAGGCATACCTGTCCGAACCCCCTGAATGCCCGTCTGCTGAACCTGTACCGACGCAATCAGCCGGGCGTTATCCACCACTTCGAGAACCTCTCCGCCAACGCTGACATAGCTGCCGATATCGGCGATGACCTCGTTGATGATGCCGTCTATGGGGGCCGTCAGTTCGGTATTGGCGATCTCCAGTTCAATGGCGCGAAGTTCGGCGCGCGCGGCTTCCAATTCGGCCCGTCGCGCTTGCGCCTCTGCCTCTGTGCCCAAATCGCGATCTGCAAGCCCGCGCGCCGCGTCAAAGTCACGATCAGCCGAGGCGACCTGCGCCTCTGCCCGTGCCAACCGCGCCGCGCGGTCATCTGCCGACAGCTGCCCGACGCGGTCGCCGCGTGACACTTGGCTGCCTTGCGAAGCAATCTCTTCGACAATCCCGTCCGCACGCGCGCGCAAAATAGAGACCTGATCCGGCTCCACATCCCCGTAAAGTACCAGTTCAAGCGTGATTTCCTCTGCCTCGCTCCAGCTTGCGGCAACGCTTGGCACCCGCTCATCCTGCTGTTCCGGTGCTTGCGGCGGTGTTCGAAACAGCATGCCGCTTCCGATCCAAGAGATGATGACCAAAAGGACCAAAACAAATACAAGCGATGTCGGGTTGATCAATCTGCGCATCGTCTCACACCACTCCACACCCCTAAGAAGTATCGTTTGCCGAAAATCAGCCCATCCAACCCTCAGCAGGTGGCGCATTGATCGTTGCCAAAGCGCAGCGGGTGCCATTTCACAGCGGGGCGGCGGCCACCGCCGGGCACAAGCGCGCCCTCAGTTCCGGCGAATAGGCACGCCTTTACGTGGAAACGTTGTGATGCAGGCTTGGGTTCCATGTGGTCCAGAGTGGCCTCCTGCGCGCTGCTTCCAGCGTTCAGGCATGTGGCACGCCTGTCGGCGCTCGGTCCGTGCCCCTTTCAGCCCTTGCTGTGCTGACCAAAGGCACCAAGAAACCGTGACCCCGCCAGAAAGAGCACAAGAAATCCCAGCGACAGCCCCGGTGGCATGTCGGCCACCCCAAGCCATAAAAGCCCCGAGACACCGCATGCAATCAGGACGACCCCTGAAAGGGTCACACCCCACCCGCCCGAGTCGGGCCGTGATGTGGAACTGCCTGCATCCTCGAACCGCCCCACCACCGCGACGAAACCCGCCAACAGCACCGAGAAAGCCAGCACCCAAAGGGGCTGCTGCGCCCACCAGCGCGCGTCAACCGTTTCTGTCAGCGGGAACCAGCCCAACCAGACCACCAGATTGGTGATCACCACCATCGCCACCTGATGCCACAGAAAGAGTGTCAGCATCCTTGCCCCGAGCAGTGCCACCGGCGTCCAGAACCACGGCTGTGCCAGCACCCAGCGCATAGGGTCGCGCGCAAGCACGATCAGCCCGGTCTGCACCAGCGCCAGCGCAAAAAGTGCGACAGTGGGCGGTGCGGCATTGTTTGGCAGCTCTGTACCCTCGACCGGGACCATGGTCAGCGGCCAACCCGCACCGATCAGCACCGCCAAGCCAACAACCCCGGCAAGCACCAGCCCTGCTTGACCCATGCCGCGCGCAGGCAGTTGGTCATCGGCCCACAGATGCCCCAGTTGATGGATCGCCACCCAGATCAGCAGAAAATTTGGCAACCCGACAAGCGGCTGGGTGCCCACGACGGGGCCCCACTCGGCCAGCCGCAGCGCGTCCAACAGCCCCGCTGCCACGACCGCTGCCACAATCGCAGGCACGCTCCAGCCGCGCGCGTGAAGTGCCAGCGTTGCAGGCGTCAGCGACGTCACCGCCAGATAGGCGGCAACAAACCATAGCGGGATCAACGCGACACCCGGTTCGATCAGCAGCATATCCGAAGCCAGCAGCTCTGCTGCCAGCCAGACCGGAACGACTACCAGCAGTAAAGCAGTTGTCGGGCGCAACAGCCGTCTTGCGCGATGCCGGACCCAAGGCACTGCTGTATCGCCATTGGCGCGTGCCCGATGCCAACTTTGCGCGTTGAGCACGCCACCAACCAGAAAGATCACCGGCATGACTTGCCAGATGAGAGAAGCCCACTGCCAGCCCGGTTCCACAGCCAGCAGATAATCTGCCTGTGGCTCTCCTTCGGGGGCGACGACCACGCGTACAACCCAATGCCCAAGCACGACCATCAAAATCGCCGCGACGCGCAAAAAATCAAGAAAGCGGTCGCGCTCTGGTGGCGTGCGCGCTTCTACTTGCGCGGTCAACCGCCCCGCCCAGCCACCTTTGGTGACATCTTGATTTGCAACACGATCTGGCACGGTCTGTACCCCAGTTTACCGGCTGGGCAGCGACACGCGGTTCACTCTGTTCACTGCGACGCGTCGTTGCTTTGCCTTTCTCAGTCTGCTCTGGCGCGGGTTGCCCCGCCGGATAGATGTGGCAACGCCTCTTTTGAAATGCAACCAAGTAAAGGTCTGCACCCCGACGGCGTCCATGTCAGCCAGTGATCGGATTAGTCGCTCGGCGCTTGTTGCAGATAGCGCGGCACAGCGCGCCGAATACGGCGGTGCAGATTGTCGAAATCCTGATGTCCCGCCGCGATGGCTGCGTGCGACATGCCGTGCCCGATTGCCACAAGGTCAAAGGCCGTCGCTTCGGGGTCATTGATCCCGTATCGCGCAAGCGCATCAACGACCAGCCGTGCCATGTTCTGCTTCAGTTGCGCGATCTCGGTATCCATTGGCAGTTGATCCTCGATATGCTCAAAGGCCTGCGCCAGCTTTGGGTTGAGCATATGGTGCCGCAATGTGGCCGAGATCAGCGCATCCACCTCCCGCTCAAGCCCCTGACCTGACGACTGCGTCGGTCCCGTTTGCGTGTCACAACGTGCGCGGGCTTTGGCGATGGGGTCAGACATATCCGTAGGCTATGCGGTCCAGCCCGGCTCTAAGCCCAATCTCTCCAATGCTGCCCTGTTGGTAAGTGGCCGCTGCGGTGCCCGATGGCACCACGGCAGGACGACAATCCATTTCGTCGTGCTCCGTCCGGTGGTATTTCAAGGCCCTGTCGCCTAGTCTCGCGGGATACAGGGCGCCTTCCACGCGCTCTGCCAGTCTGCGCGCATCTGAGAGAAACTTGATGACAATTTCGGAACTTCAAAGAATCTTGCCGCCATTGCGAACACCAATCTGCCTGAACGCACAAATCAGACGGCGCGCAGCAGTGCTGGGCGTTTTGGGTAGCATTGGTATCCCATTTGCGATGAGCGCTGCTGCCGGGGGCATGAACGTAGTCCTGAGCTTTGATGATGCTTCCTCGCTCGCGGCGTTCTCGTTCATTCTTGGGATGTCGGCCATCGTGGCTGTCCCTTGCAGCCTTTTGGGCAGCATATTAGCGCTTTTGGCGATGCGATACGGTTGGGCCGGGTGGGGGCCGGCAATTGCTTCTGGTAGCCTGCTGGCAGCCGGGGTTTTCACGTGGGTTTTGCCTGTTGAACCCGAGGGTATTCTGATTGGCACCGGTTTCGGCGCAACCTATGGGGTGATTTTCTGGCTCACCGCGCGCCTCACAACGCCTCGTGCTTTCATTCGGGAATGAAGGCACAGTGTAGATCGTGTCTTCCAGCAACAACCGCGCGCTGCCCTGCGATAGTCCTTTATCCTGTCCGGCAGGGGTAAATGTACACCATGTGACGCGTATTAGCGCCAATGGTCCGGGCTGCGCTTGTGGGGGTAGGGCAGGTTTGTGGCAACGCGCCTGCAATATTGCGCTTGCGACAGGAACCGGACATCCGTGCCGCCCGTCCCGAACTGATGGGCAAATGCCGCGCGTGTCCATTGTGCGGGGCCGCTGTGCCACCATGCGTAGGGCGCGTCGGTCTCGTCCAACGCTGTGCACACAAAGTCCAGCGCCATGGCACAGACCGGATGCTCGGGTTCCGCCGCGATGAAATTATTGGCAATCGTGCCAAAGCCGCGCTCGATGCACAAAACTGCGCGCGCATCGCGCAGCCAAGGCGTGACGGGAATACGCGGATATTCGTCCAGATCAGTGAAGATGCCGCCCTGTCGCAAGATCCAGCACAGGCGAAACAGGTCTGCGCGCAATGCAGCATGGCCCAGCGCTTCAAACCGTGCGGCCATGTCCGGAGCGAAAGCTTTTCGCAGCCATGCAGTCGCAGTTGCGTCATCAAAAAGGTGCTGCTCAAAGCCCGGATGCAGCCGCGCCCATTGCTCTCGCGCGCGCATCAATGCGGGACCGGGCGGCCCTTGCCAGTAGTGCACGATTCGGCGCGGAATATGCGCGGCGGCATCGGGCAGAAATTGCAGATCCCCGCGCACATGCGCGCGGCGCAACAGACAGGCTGACAGCCCCGGCGCAGCGGTGATACGGGCCAGCCCCGCCTTGGCAATGCTATCGGCCACCGCCAAATCCGGCGTGAAAGCACTCTCCATGCCGCGTGCGGCCGCATCTGCATCTGCGACAATGCGGTCGCGCACATCGGGCGGGGCTGGGGTGCCGGTCTGTGCCAGCTTGAGGGCATTGAACTTTGCATGCTCCGCCATTGCCACGGCAAAGTCACCTTGCATGAATGCAATCCGCGCTTGTGTCAGCGGCAAGGCCATGCGCTGCGCAAAGCTCTTGGTCATCGGCGCAAGCATCTGTTCGGCCTTGGCGGGGTCGCCCGCCAGCAAGGCGAGTTCTGCGCCAAGCATCGCGCGCTCGGCCCGTAGGACAGAGTCTGTCGCCCATTGCGTCGCGGCGTGCTGCACGGCGGTTGCCGCTTCCCCGCGTCCAGCCGTCCAGAACGCCTCTGCCCGCACGCTGTGCAGGCGGTGCAGGTCCTGCGCCAGCGCTGTCGCGCGGCGGGCAGGGGCAAGCGCGCGCGCCGCCTGCCCCGACAGCCCCATGCGCAAAGCGGCACGGGCCGCGATCAGTGCTGTTTCCGTGTTGGAAGATCGCGCAGGTCTGTCATGCGCCAAGTCGCGCCAATCCTCGACCGCTTCGTGCAGCACGCGGCACAGATGATGCAGCCAGTCATGGCGCGCGTGAACGCGACAGGCGGCACGCGCGTGCTCTAACAACTTCGCCGGGTCTTGCTGCGCCAGTTGACCGGCGCGCAGCCATTGCACATGATCTGCCGCCTGCCACTGCCACGGGGGCTGTGCCGCAAGCCGATCATCCAGCAGCGCTTGCACGATCTGAATATCGCCAGTTTCCAACGCGAGTCGCGTCTGTGCACGGCTTAGCGCGGTCGCGTCAGGCGAAGGGTTGGCCTGCCAGCGCGCCAATGCGTGGGGTGCTTGCTGAAAATCACCCTCGGACATGAAGATGTGAAAGGCCTGCGCCCAAAGCGCGGCAGAAGGGTTCGCGCTTTTTTCCAGCCATTGCGGCAGGGCCGCTGCCCCATCGCGGCGATAGATCAACTGTAGCCTGAGAACAGCGGTCGCCGGGGCCGCATCGGTTTGTTCCAGCCAGTCAATATCTGCCAAGGCGCGGGTAAAATCGCCTTGCGACAGCGCAAACTCGGCCCGTCGATGAATGTCGTCGCGCGCAGTGGGGGACGACATGTCAATCTGGGCGAGCACCTGTTGCGCCATCTCGGGGCGCCGGGCGCGCAGATATGCCCCCGCAAGGGCCGCGCGGCGGCGGTTCTGCTGCACGACACAGGTGTGAAGCCGCGATAGCGCTGCGTCCGTGTGTGCCGACACGGCAAGATCGAAGGCCAGCAGCGCCATGTCTATTGAATTGGGCCATCGCGCCTGCGCCTGCGCAGATACCTGCGCGCCGGGCAGTGCCAGCCGGTGCAGGCGGTGCAAGCCGGTTTTCACCGCGCCATATGACGCGCCCTGATCGAGGGCGCGCTGTAACTCCTGTTCCGGCGAAGCGGGGTCTGACAAAGGCGCGTGCCACATTTGGCCCGACAAGAGCGCAAGATCCGCATCTTGCGGCGTCATGTCAACATGGCCCGTGGCTTAGACCTCACTGCCCAAGACATCATGATACTCTTGAAAGCGCATCTTAAAAATGCTCTCGGCCGCTTCTCGTTTTGGCCAAAGCAACCCATGCAGGAAGAATGAAACTTGCGGGTTGACCGAATACGGCACACTGGCCCAAACGCGCTTTTGCATACGCGCATCGAAGTCAGCGCGCGCTTCTTCTGGCATGGTATCCACATCCAACCCGCAATGCTCATAAACGCGCCGCATCGACGCGTCGGGTTCTGCTACGATGTCTTCGTAATTCATAACAAGGATATCGTCGTAATACTTGGCCCAACGCCGGTAATTCGCCACATAGGAACTCATGTCAAAGATGCGCGCCTGTTGCATCAGCTTAAGGAATTTCTCGTCAAAGGTAATTTCGACCTGCTCTGCATCTTTGCCCTCGCTTTTCCACAATGTATGCATGCGCAGCGCCGAGATCGCGCGCGCCAAAGGGTCGCGCAGAACATAGATAACCCGCGCGGTCGGGTTCAACTGTTTGCATTCCGCAATCTGCTTGTCTGACATCAGCGAATATTCGGGTGTGAAATCCATCGACAGGCGCTCTGGCTCTGGCGGGGTCAGCAAGCTGCGATACCAGTCTGTCCCGCGCTCGTGATTCCAGTCCCAGAAATGCGCCTCTTTTGTGGTCGAGGTGATCGGCTCTGAATTTGGGAAAGAATAGGTGGCAGGGTGCGCATTCAGGACATGGTGCAACCAGCTGGTCGAAGCTTTCTGCGCACCAATACACAGGATATCAGCGCAATTCTCGCGTTTTGAGTTCGTCAAAGAACGTCTCCAGTTTCAGAGGATGTCATGACCGCTTTTATAGTGGCCAGCCGTTCTGGCAAGCGCCATTGGCCCTCATAGCTTTCAATATGGCGCAGGGCCGCGGCCCTATCGCCCGCAGCATACGCTGCCTGAATCGCAAGACCGCGCCGGAACGGATTATCGGCCAACGCGATAGATGCTTCATATGCTTGAAGAGCTTGGCGTTTCTGCCCGGCCCGAAGCTGTAAATCGCCAATCATGCGCAAAGCATATGCCGCATTCTGCCATCTGTCATCTTTCTTTTCCTGCGAAACGCGCAGAAGATAGGGAAAGAATGCCTTTACAAAAAACTGCGCCTGTGAAACCTGATTGGCGTCCAGCAGCAAGCGGAAAATACGCGAGATATCAGGGGGTTTCAGCGTTCCGCCAGATTGCACCAGCGCCTTGATCCGCGCGATTTCCATCGCCGTTATCTGCCAGTGGCGAAAGAAATCAAGATACACGAACAGATCAAGCTGCACGCCGGGGGTATCTGGCAACGGGTAGCTGCGCGGATCGCCAAGAACAAAGCCCTGTCCAAGCACAGATGTTTCACGCAGACGCGTCGCCGCGGCAATCATTCGTTCGGGGGCTTTGCGCGCATCCTCGTGGTAACTTATGACCTCTGGTCTCGGGCCGGACCAGTTAACAGTTGCGATACATTCGTAATGGTATCGCCGTTCCTTCGGGGTATCGACGCGCCGGAATACATCTGTGCCATGTTCGCTTTCAACGGCAAACTCTGGTATCTGGTCCGGCACCATGTCTAATCCGATCTTAGAATATGGCATGACGATATGGCTGTCGCCGCGCGCTGTCAAACCTGTGCAACAACAAGATCCGTGCAAATGAAGCGGAAGTTCTGGCAGCGGCGCGGAAAGATGATCGACAACTTGGGCTGATCCACGCTGTGCAACCAATCCGCCGGAATATGCCGCGAGATTGTGCCACCAGTCGCGGTATCGCATAAATGCACAGCGCAGGCCGTTGTGTCATGGCGCGTCCCGCCCGTGTCGGTCGTGGTCCTGTGCTGCAAGGCCGTCTCGAACAGATAGTCTTCGGTTGCAGTGATCCGGATGTGGCAGTGCAGTGCCGCGCCTACGGGAACAAGATTATCAAGGCGCAGTTCCAGCGCGGTCCAGTCGACGGTATCTGCAACTTGCAGCACAAACTTGTGGGCTTGCGGTGATACATGCAGCAACAACCCGTATTGCGGCGCATTGATCGACAGTTCCAGCCGTTGTCCAAAAGGTGTGCCGGGTGCCAGATGCTGCGCGTGGTCATCTTGGGAGAAAACCTGCCAGAGGTCAAAGACCGCCCCAGTTGTCGAAGGCCGAGGGACAACTGGTTCCTCGGCAACCGGGGGTACGGGCTGGGCATACTGAAACGCGCTTTCAAACTGGTGCAGGATGCTTGCCTTGTCTTCTGCCAGTTGCGCGCGCAACGTGCGCATCTCGCCATCGACCTTTTGCCAGATGGCGCTCGTCTCGTAGTTCACCTCGCTCAGCAAATCTGACACGATGCTGCGAATGATCCCGGCTTGCGCTGAATCTGCTTCCAGATCGACAGCGGGCTTGGCCAGATCTGCAAAGTAGCGCCAGTTATATGACGGATTGTCGAGTGTGTTCAGAAGCACATTGCGCGTCCGGTCTTCGGCCCGCTGCACGCGGCGATGGTGAAACGCCAGCGGTTGATCAAGTATAGCGACCCGCCAGCGCGCCAGAAAACGGTTCATGAAGGCGCGATCTTCCATCACGTCGAAGTTTTCCGGAAATCCGCCGATCTGCAACACAGCGTCGCGGCGCATCATCCATTGCACAGGGTAAATATCTTGTCGGTAGCACGCATAGGCCAGCGGGTTCAGAAAGAACTCGCCGCGATGAAATGCAGGGGGCAGGTTGTCTTCACCGATCACCTTGATCTCTGTCTCTGGTCCTGACCCGATGATCTCTTCTTTGACGGCGGTTACCCGCGCGCCAACGCCACCCAGATCAGGCACCGAGGGCGCTGTTTCCAGAAAAAAGCCAAGCAGCGCCGACATGAATGCCGGGTCCCATGTGTCATCATCATCCAGACAGGTGACGAAATCGGTCCTCAACGCCTCTACACCGCGATTGAACGCCGCCGAGCGGCCCTGACCCGGATTCAGATCAAGCAGTGTAAATCTGTCTTGCGGTACAGGCACATGGCCATCGGGGGAAATCGCTGCCCTAAGCAATGCAATATCGCCGCCGTCATTGACCAGAACAACATGCAGATTGGGGTGGTCTTGCGCCATGACAGTCGCAACGGCGCGTTTCACAAATACGGGGCGGTCCTTGGTGCGGATGACCACACCCACAGAAGGTGTTTGTACGTCTTTCACAATAACTCCAGTCAAATTCTCAAATAACGCAACACTCAAACGCCCGTTCACGCGCGAGAGCTCGTTATCGCGCCACGACCGCTTAAATCAATATCAATTCTCGTTTCTACGCCTGAATCTGGTCAATCCGCCTGCTTCCTTGGCCCCAGATGCTCGTATCCGCGCGCACGGGTCAGGTGAATCTGGCGCTGGCGTTCGCGGAAGGCTTCGCGGCGCTCGGGCGAAAACTCGTCTACGCATTGGTGACATTGCACGCCTGCCTCGTATTCCGGGCGGTCGCGGTCTTCGGGCCAAAGCGGGCGGCGGCAGGCGTGGCACATGATATGCGGGCCGGGCTTTAGCCCGTGTTCGACCGAGACACGCTTGTCGAACACAAAACATGCACCGTGCCACAAGCTTTGCTCTTGCGGCACTTCTTCGAGATATTTCAGAATACCGCCCTTCAGATGAAAGACGTCCTCTACCCCCTGCCCCAGCAGGTAATTTGTCGATTTCTCGCAGCGAATGCCGCCAGTGCAGAACATGGCGATGCGCTTGTTGTGAAAGCGGTGCTTGTTCTCTTCCCACCATTGGGGAAACTCGCCAAATGACCGCGTGCCGGGGTCGATTGCCCCCTCGAACGTGCCGATAGCAACCTCGTAGTCGTTGCGGGTGTCGATCACGGCCACATCGGGCGCGGAAATCAGGTCATTCCAGTCTTCAGGCGCCACGTAATGGCCGACCCGCGCGCGTGGGTCGACATCGGGCTGGCCCATGGTGACGATCTCGCGCTTCAGGCGCACTTTCAGCCGCCCAAAGGGCATGGCCTCTGCAAAGCTTTCTTTCCACTCCAGCGCGGCGCAACCGGGAAACGCGCGAATATGGGCCAGTACAGCGTCGATGCCTGCGCGCGTGCCGGCAATCGTGCCATTGATCCCCTCAGGGGCCAGCAAAAGCGACCCTTTGACGCCATGCTCGTCGGCCAACGCCAGCAATGGCGGGCGCAATGCAGCGTGGTCATCGAACCGGGTGAAATGATATAGGGCGGCGACAGTGAACATAAATGTGCTTTACTGCGCGGACCGCGCCCGCGCAAGAGAGGAGCATTGACGCCAGCCCCTGCGCCCCTTAGCCCTTGCTAAAACAGGAGGGCCGCGCCATGACCCATGCGCTGATCGTGATTGACATGCAAAATGACTTTTGCCCCGGCGGCGCGCTGGCAGTGGCGGGCGGTGACGAGATTGTGCCGGAAATCAACGCGCGCATGGCGCAAGCGGGCGCCGTGATACTGACGCAGGACTGGCACCCTGCGGGACATTCGTCTTTTGCCAGCCAGCACGCAGGGCGCGCGCCGTTGGAAATGATCGACATGCCTTATGGCCCACAGGTGCTCTGGCCCGATCACTGCGTGCAAGGGACGCAAGGAGCGGCATTTCACCCCGATCTGGACACGGACCGCGCCGATCTGATCATCCGCAAAGGGTTCCGGCGCGCGATTGACAGCTATTCGGCCTTTTTCGAGAATGACCAGACCACCCCCACCGGACTGGAAGGGTATTTGCGCAGCCGTGGGCTGACACAGTTGGATTTTGTCGGGCTGGCCACTGATTTTTGTGTGGCATGGTCCGCAATGGACGCAGCAAAGCTGGGCTTTGAGGTGCGTGTGCTGAATAATCTGTGCCGCGGCATTGATCTAGATGGCTCGATGGCGCGCACGCAGGATGCGATGCGCGCAGCAGGCGTGACGCTGGAGTAACTCATGGATATTGCAACCCGCGTCTATAACCATCGCTGGAAAATGGACCCGATCATCCGGTCGCTGATTGATACGGATTTCTACAAGCTGCTGATGTGCCAATCGGTGTTTACCAACCATCCGCAGACACAGGTCACTTTCAGCCTGATAAACCGCGCCACGCATATTCCACTGGCCGATCTGATTGACGAGGGTGAATTGCGCGAGCAATTGGACCACATCCGCGCGCTGTCGCTGTCGCGCGGGGAATCCACCTTTCTGCGCGGCAACACTTTCTACGGCAAACGCCAGATGTTCCGACCCGATTTCATGGAATGGTTCGAGAATTTCCGCCTGCCTCCCTATCATCTGGAGCGCGTGGGCGATCAGTATGAACTGACCTTTCAGGGCACATGGTGCGAAGCGATGCTGTGGGAAATTCCCGCGCTTGCAGTGCTGATGGAGTTGCGCTCGCGGGCGGTGCTGGGGCGGATGAAACGCTTTGAATTGCAGGTGCTTTATGCCCGCGCGATGACCCGCGTCTGGGAGAAGATCGAACAATTACAGGGGCTAGAGGCCGTTCGCATTGCCGATTTCGGCACAAGGCGGCGGCATTCCTTTCTGTGGCAAGACTGGTGTGTGCAGGCCATGATGGAGGGTTTGGGCGCTGGGTTCGCGGGCACATCCAACTGCCTGATCGCCATGCGCCGGGAGGTCGAGGCGATTGGCACCAATGCGCATGAATTGCCTATGGTCTATGCCGCCCTTGCCAGAACCGACGATGAGCTGGCCCAAAGCCCCTATCAGGTTCTGGCCGATTGGCAGGCCGAGCATTCGGGCAATTTGCGGATCATCCTGCCCGATACATTTGGCACCAAGGGCTTTCTGGATCGCGCGCCTGACTGGTTGCCCGATTGGACAGGTATGCGCATCGATTCTGGTGATCCGGCAGCAGGGGCGGAAATTGCCATTCGCTGGTGGCAGGATCGCGGCCAAGACCCGCGCGAGAAGCTTGTCATCTTCTCGGACGGGCTGGATGTGGACAAGATCAAGGAACTTCATGCGCAGTTCTCTGGCCGCGTGAAGGTCAGTTTTGGTTGGGGCACGTTGTTGACCAATGATTTTCGCAACCTTGCGCCAGATGACGGGCTGGCCCCGTTCTCGTTGGTGTGCAAAGCCGTATCGGCGAATGGCCGCGCAACGGTGAAACTGTCGGACAATCCGCACAAGGCAATGGGGCCAGAGGACGAGATTGAACGCTATAAGCGCGTGTTCGATCTGGGGCCACAAGTGGCGCAGGACGTGCTTGTTTAAGGCAAATTAAGCGTGTTGGCAGAATTCAGCAGGCACACAGCCCGCTCACACCGATTTTTGGTGACACAGGCTGCGACCTGTGGTGCAATAGATTTACTTTCATCAGAGTAGGAGGACTTTAAATGTCATTGGGTTCGCATATTGCAGAACTGCGCCGAAAGCATGAACATCTCTCTGACCGGGTCGAAGTTGCCCAACGCAGCCCGGGCACAGATGACCTTCAGATTGCCGATATGAAAAAGAAAAAGCTTCGCCTGAAAGAGGAAATCGAGCGCCTGTCGCACCACTGATCCGCTCTTTCCTCAGTTACGCAAACGGCCCGCGAAATGCGGGCCGTTTTTTGTTGTCGCGTAGGGCAAATCAGACGAAGAACTGTGCACCATTCGCACTGATGGTCGAGCCGTTGATAAAGCCCGCGTCATCAGACACCAGAAAGGCCACGCAGCGCGCGATTTCCTCTGGCTCGCCCAGTCGTCCGGCTGGAATGCCCGCGATGATCGATTCGCGCACCTTTTCCGGCACGGCCATCACCATTTCGGTTGCGATATAGCCTGGGCAGACCGCATTCGCCGTGATGCCAAAACGTGCACCCTCTTGCGCCAGTGATTTCACAATGCCCAGATCGCCCGCTTTTGTGGCTGCGTAATTCACCTGACCGAACTGGCCTTTCTGACCATTGATCGATGAAATGACCACGACGCGGCCAAATTTCCGCTCGCGCATACCGGGCCAGATGGGGTGCACTGTGTTGAACACGCCCGTCAGGTTGGTGTCGATCACTTCTTTCCACTGTTCTGGCGTCATTTTGTGGAACGGCGCGTCGCGGGTGATGCCCGCGTTTGCCACCACAACCTCGATCGGGCCAAGATCAGCCTCGACCTGTGCCAGACCGGCTTTGGACGCCTCGTAATCCGCGGCGTTCCATTTGTAGGTCTTGATACCGGTTTCTTCGGTGAAGCTGGCCGCAGCCGCATCATTGCCAGCATAAGTTGCCGCGACAGTATACCCTTTTGATTGCAGTTCCTTGGAAATCGCTGCGCCAATGCCGCGCGATCCGCCTGTGACCAATGCCACTCTTGCCATGTTTACTCCTCCTCAGGGATTAGGTTCCTCGCAATATCTGTTATCGAACGCGGGCAGGTTGCGCAAGATTGTTGCGCAACCTTTTTTGCTTAGCGTTCCAGACACATGGCGACACCCATGCCGCCACCGATGCACAATGTGGCCAAGCCCTTCTTGGCATCGCGGCGCTGCATCTCGAACAAAAGCGTGTTCAGAATACGGCACCCAGACGCGCCGATGGGATGGCCGATGGCGATAGCGCCGCCATTGACGTTCACCTTGTCCACATCCCAGCCCATTTCCTTGTTCACCGCACAGGCTTGCGCGGCAAAGGCTTCGTTCGCCTCGATCAGGTCCAGATCTTCGGGCTTCCAGCCAGCCTTGGCCAGCGCCTTGCGGCTGGCATAAATCGGCCCCACGCCCATGACCGACGGGTCAAGCCCTGCGGTCGCGTAGCTGGCAATCCGCGCGATCGGGGTCAGGCCGCGCTTTTCGGCGTCTTCCGCACTCATCAGCATGACGGCGGCGGCACCGTCATTCAGGCCAGAAGCATTGGCCGCAGTGACCGAACCGTCCTTGGCGAAAGCAGGGCGCAGTTTCTGCATTGCGTCCATCGTTGCACCATGGCGGATGTATTCGTCCTGATCCACCACAATGTCACCCTTACGGGTTTTGACAGTAAAGGCCGCGATTTCATCCGCGAATTTACCGGCCTTTTGTGCTGCTTCGGCCTTGTTCTGGCTGGCGACGGCGAACGTGTCCTGTTCTTCGCGGGTGATCTGCCATTTCTCGGCGACGTTCTCGGCGGTCTGGCCCATGTGATAGCCGTTGAACGCATCCCACAGCCCGTCGCGGATCATCGTGTCGATCAGCTTCATATCGCCCATTTTCTGACCTGTGCGCATCAGGGCGGCGTGCTGGCTCATCGACATGTTTTCCTGACCACCGGCCAGAACAATAGCGGCGTCGCCCAACTGGATATGTTGCGCGCCCAGCGCGACAGCCCGCAGGCCAGAGCCACAAACCTGATTGATCGACCATGCAGCAGCCTCGATCGGCAAGCCTGCGTTGACATGCGCCTGACGGGCCGGGTTTTGACCCTGGCCAGCGGTCAGAACCTGCCCCAAAATGGTTTCTGAAATCTCTCCCTTGTCGACGCCCGCACGCTCGACAACGGCCTGAAGCGTGGCTGCGCCCAAATCATGCGCCGGGGTGTTGGCAAACGCGCCTCCGAACGACCCAACGGCAGTGCGCGCCGCGGAAACAATAACTACATTGGTCATAGGATCTCCTCTCTCTATATCCAGATTGTCCAACTCAGGCAGAAGCTGTGCTGCGACAGATGACTGTAATCCGAGATGTTTGTAACATGATGCAGAAACAGTGCAACGCTGCTGCGTCAAATGCTGGCGCAAACGCGGTGCATGCCAGCCGAATACGGCCCAGACAGCCGGAATGCAGTGTCTTTGTTCGTGCAAGTGTCACAGTTTGTTTCTGCGAATCCCTGCTGCAGGCATGGACAATCACCCCTCTACCGCGTAAAAAAGGGTAAGAAGGAACGCTATGGAACGACAGTCAGCGAAATATCACCTTGGGCAAATCGTGCGCCACAAAAAGCACCCGTTTCGCGGGGTGATCTTTGATGTCGATCCCGAATTTGCGAATACGGAAGAGTGGTATCACTCGATTCCCGAAGAAGTGCGCCCGCGCAAGGATCAGCCTTTTTACCACCTTTTGGCCGAGAATGACGAGAGTTTCTACGTCGCCTATGTGTCCGAGCAGAATCTGGTGCCAGACGAGTCGGGGGAACCTGTCGAACACCCGGATCTGAGTGAGTTATTTGGCGAGTTTCACAACGGCCACTACCCGCTACAGATACAGATGAACTGATCTGCCCGGCCCCGATGGGGCCTGTCAGGCAATCAGGCCGTCGAACAGCAATTTACCTGCAATGCCGGCCAGCAGCACAAGGATAACCTTGTCGAATGCCTCTTTCGACACGCGTTTGGCCAGCCAGTTGCCAACCGGCATACCCAGCAGCAACGGCCCAAGCGTGACGAAACCCAGAAGTGTTAGCTGCACAGTCATTATGCCCAGCCCCGCGAGCGCAATAATCTGCACCAGCGACATGGCGCAGAAGAAGATCGAAATGGTGGCAATAAAGCGTGGCCGCTCCAGCCGGAGCGCGTTCAGATAGGTGATGGAAACCGGCGCAGAGATACCGCCTGCCCCCTGTAGCACCCCCGCGACAAGCCCTGCGGGTGCGGTCAGGCGCTTTTCGGCATCAGCGCCAAGCTGCCATTCAGGGCGCAGCAGGCGAAATGCAATATAACTGAGCACAACAGCACCCACACCGGCCATCAACAGCGTGGCAGGGGCAACTGCCAACAATACCGACCCGACCACCGTTCCCAATGCACCCCAAAGCGCAAGCGTTGTGGCCAGCCCCATACGGCCCAGATGGGCGCGAAACTGCCAGCCTTGCGATATATTGGTCAATAGGTTTGGAATGGTGAACAGCGCCACAGCCGTTGGTACATTGAACAGCATCGCCAGAATGGGCACCCCGATAATGGGCGCGCCCGCCCCTGTTGCCCCTTTCAGGATACCGCCCACAAACAGCGCCATCCCCGCCAATAGCACATCGGCCATATCCATCTGTCTGCCCTTGTTCTTGCCCGACACGACAGATACGCATGTCGCCCGCAACTGTCCATTCTGGCCACGATACAGGCGGTGCTGGCCGTCTGGTGGTGTGACTTGCCGCCGATCACACCACTGGTCAGTGCCATTCCTCGGCGGCGATCCGCAGTTTCTTGATGCGTGAATACAGTGTTGTGGGCTGTATGCCCAGCAGTTGTGCCGCGCCATCGTCGCCCGCCACTTTGCCATTTGTGCGCCGCAGGGCTGCGACCAGATTGTTGCGCTGCGCTGCTGCCATGTCGGCCTCGGACAAAACCGCCAATTCACCCGCGCTGCTTTGGGGTGTTGTCAGCCCCAGATCAATCTGCAATTTGCCACCCGTCGAAATGATGCTGCCGCGATCAATGACATTTTGCAGCTCGCGCACATTTCCCGGCCAGTCATAAGCGATCAGCTTTTCCATGGACAGTTTTGAGATGATGGGCGGCCTGATGTTCAGCCGTTTGCATGATAGTGTCAGGAAATGCGCCGCAAGTGCCGGAATATCCTCGCGCCGGTCCCGCAGCGGCAGGCAATTGATGGGAAAGACATTCAGGAACATGAGCAGTTCTTCGCGGAACGCGCCCTTGCGCGCCAGCACTTCCAGATTCCGGCGACTCGCGGCGATGACCCGCAGGTCAATATCGCGCGCACGGGTATCGCCCAGCCGCGTGACACTGCGTTCTTGCAACGCATGCAACAGCCGCCCTTGCAGATTTAGCGGCAATTCATCCACATCATCCAGAAACAGCGTGCCGTTATGCGCCAACTCCAGTACCCCGGGCTTGTCGCGCAATGCGCCCGGAAAGGCACCCCGGATCTGGCCAAACAACTCTGCCTCGATGGCATCTGATGTGACCGCGCTGCACTTGAAATGAATAAGCGAGCGGCGGCGGCGCGCGCTGCCCTTGTGTATGGCGGATGCAACAAGTGCCTTGCCGGTGCCCGCCTCGCCCAATATCAGGACGGACGCATCGGTGCCCGCCACAAGATCAATCTTGCTCAGAAGCTGCAACACCGCAGGAGAGCTGCCTATGATGTCATGATGCGCGCGCTCGGACGCGATGGTTTCTTGCAGATAGGCGTTTTCCTGTTCCAGCCGTTCGCGCAGGGCCTGCACTTCTTCCATCGCGCTATGCAGTTTGCTTTCGTTTTCCTTGCGCTCGGTTATGTCGCGGAAAATAACCACGGCCCCTGCTAGCACATTCTGGTCATAGATCGGGGTCGAGACATATTCGACGCGGATCGGTTTGCCATCCTTGCGCCAGAACACCTCATCCTCGATACGGTTCACCTGCTCATAGCGGAACGACTGGTAAATAGGGCAATCATGCGCCGGATAGTGCTCGCCATTCAGGTGATGGTGGTGGATCATCGAATGAATATCACGGCCCAACAGGTCTTCGGCACTCCACCCCAGCATTTCGCGCGCGGCGCGGTTTACGAAGGTTGTCTTGCCATCGGCGTTGACGCCGTAAATCCCTTCGCCTGCTGCGTTCAGGATCAGCTGGTTCTGGCGTTCCAACTCGCTGAAGAACGCTTGTGCGCGCTGCCATTCCAGCAGGCCAAGGCGCTGCACATCGCCTGCCTCGGCGATCTGATCGTGGCGCGACAACTCATTCAGGTCAATCAGCGTCAGCATCACAAGGGTTTGCGCATGGCCAATGGGCGTGCCGCGCAGCTCGCAGCTTAGGGGGTGGCGATTTTTGTCCTGTAGCGGAATATCGCGCCGCCACACACGGCCCCGATGCGCCAACTCATCCAAGAACACCAAAAACCCGCCGAAATTGCCCGCGATATGGGGCGCAAAGCGAAAACCATCCGCATCGTCCTGCGCCAGAAGCCGTTTTGCAAGCAGGTTTGCCGCCACAACCTGATCTTGTGCCGTATCCAGAACAAGGGCGGCATGTGGGATGGCTTCGAGCAGGGAATCGGGCATGAGGGGGTCATAAGTCATGCGCTACACGATTGCCGAAGTTACGCCTGACTGGCAACGCGATATTTCGTAATTTACGATTTATCGTAACTTATTTTCCATGTTATTTATCCTAAGAATTTGATTTAAATGGTATATTTTATATGCGGAAAAGTTGGTCAGCAGAATTCTTCTGCACCGCAGAATTGGTATCATATCCGGGAACGCTGCCATTCTCAGAAAGGGATACCATGTCAAACAAGAGCCTTGGAAACCCGTTTTCCCATAAGACAGACCTGCGCCACGGTGCGGGCTGCGGTTGTGAAACCTGTTCCAGCGATGCACGCGCCAAGATCGCCGCCCCGATGACCTCAGAGGCGATGCTAGAGCGCGCCATTGAAAGCGCAGTTGTGCGGTCGGTTTTCGGCCATAATGATATCAGCCGCCGGTCCATGATGGGCATGTTGGGCGGCGGCGCTTTCGCAGCGGCACTTGCATCCGTCTTTCCTATGGATCAGGCCAAGGCGCTTATTCTTGACGAACTCGGCCCCCCGGAAAAGCCTGATCTGAAAGTGGGTTTCGTCGCCATCACCTGCGCAACCCCGATCATCATGGCCGAACCGATGGGCTTTTATGATCGCTATGGCTTGAATGTCGAAGTGGTCAAAACCGCAGGTTGGGCCGTGGCGCGCGACATGTCGCTGTCAGGCCAGTATGACGCAAGCCATATGCTAACCCCCATGCCGCTTGCAATGACGATGGGCGCAGGGTCATCGGCGACACCATACATCATGCCCGCTGTCGAGAATATCAACGGTCAAGCGATTGTGCTGTCGAACGAGCATCTGGACAAGCGCGACCCGCAGCAGTGGAAAGGCATGACCTTTGGCGTGCCGTTTGAATATTCCATGCACAACTTCCTGCTGCGCTATTACGTGGCCGAACACGGGCTGGACCCCGATCAGGACATCCAGATCCGCGTTGTGCCGCCGCCTGAAATGGTCGCAAACCTGCGCGCGGGCAATCTAGACGGCTATCTGTCGCCCGACCCGTTCAACCAACGCGCCGTGTGGGAAGGCATTGGCTTTATCCACATGCTGACCAAGGATATCTGGGAAGGGCACCCCTGCTGCGCCTTTGCCGCCCCCCGCCGCTTTGCCGTGGAAATGCCCAACACTTATGGCGCGCTTTTGCGGTCGATCATTGATGCGACGCAATACGCCTCTAACCCTGACAATCGCAAGGAAATCTCGGAAGCGATTGCGCCTGCAAATTACCTTAACCAGCCGGTGCCAGTCATCGAGCAGGTGCTAACCGGCACCTTTGCCGATGGTCTGGGCAATGTGCAGCGCGTGCCTGACCGGATCGATTTCGATCCATTCCCGTGGCAGTCGATGGGGGTCTGGATTCTGACGCAGATGAAGCGGTGGGGCTATATCGACGGCGATATCGACTACAAGGCGATTGCCGAACAGGTCTATCTGGCCTCGGACGCGCGCAAGGTGATGACCGATCTGGGCTATGATGCGCCCGATGTGAATTACAAATCACACACCATCATGGGCAAGACCTTCGACCCTGACCAGCCCGAAGCCTATGTCGACAGCTTTGCGATCAAGCGGGGATAAATCATGCAAAGCCTGTCCATAAACAAACGCGCCGCAATTCTGTCTGTCGTGTTGCTGATCGTCCTTCTTGGCGCATGGGAAATCTCAATCACGCGTCAGGTGTTGGGTGAAGCGCTAACCGAATATGAAATCCTGATGGGACTGGGGCAGCAACGCTCTGCTATCCCTCCGCCCAGCGATGTGATGGTCAAAGCGTGGGAGCAGTTGAGCAACCCGTTCTACGATGCTGGCCCCAACGATAAAGGCATTGGCATCCAGCTTGCCTACTCCATCTCGCGCGTGCTGTCTGGCTTCGGGCTGGCGGTCCTTGTGGCCATTCCACTGGGCTTTTTGATCGGCATGTCGCCTGTGGCCTACAAGGCGCTCAACCCGTTTATTCAGGTTCTGCGCCCGATATCGCCCCTGGCATGGATGCCGCTTGCACTGTTCATTATTCAGGATGCAAATTCCAGCGCGATCTTTGTCATATTCATTTGTTCAATCTGGCCGATGCTTCTGAACACCGCCTTTGGTGTGGCAGGGGTGCGCAGTGACTGGGTCAATGTCGCCCGCACCCATGAATTGGGCAGCCTGCGCACCGCGCTGACCGTCATTCTGCCCGCCGCTGCCCCGACAATACTGACAGGTATGCGCATTTCGATCGGGATTGCATGGCTGGTGATCGTCGCGGCTGAAATGCTCGTCGGTGGCACTGGCATTGGCTATTATGTCTGGAACGAGTGGAACAACCTCGACCTGACATCTGTCATCTTCTCAATCCTCATGATCGGCGTGGTGGGCATGTTGCTGGATGCGTTTTTCGCAACCCTGCAACGCGCTGTCACTTACGCCGAATGAAAGGAGCATTGCGATGAGCAATAACTTCCTGAGTATCGAACGCCTGACCCAAACTTTTCCCGATGGTTCTGGCGGCAAAATGACCGTCTTCGAGAACGCCAGTTTTGGCATTGATAAGGGCGAATTCGTCTGCATCCTTGGCCATTCGGGCTGCGGCAAATCCACCATCATGAATGTGCTGGCGGGCCTGTCGGACCCCAGCTCTGGCGTGGTCAAGATGGACGGGGTTGCCGTGTCGGGGCCAAGTCTGGACCGAGGCGTGGTGTTTCAGAACTACTCGCTGCTGCCGTGGCTGTCGGCGCTGAAGAATGTGACGTTCGGGGTCAAGGCCCGCTACCGCGACTGGTCGCGCGACAAGGTGCTGGAGCATGCAACCAAGTATCTGGCGATGGTCGGGCTGGAAGGCGATGTTATTCACCGCAAGCCCAGCCAGTTGTCGGGCGGGATGCGCCAGCGTGTGTCGATTGCGCGCGCCTTTGCCAACCAGCCGAAACTGCTGCTGCTGGATGAACCTTTCGGGGCGCTGGACGCGCTGACGCGCGGCACCATTCAGGAAGAATTGCTGAAAGTCTGGAGCAAGACCGAACAGACCGTGTTCATGATTACCCATGACATTGACGAAGCGATCCTGCTGGCAGACCGCATCCTGCTGATGACAAACGGTCCTTTTGCCCGCGTTGCGGAATCGGTCGAGATCACGATCCCTCGGCCCCGAACCCGCACGGAAATCGTCACGCATCCCAACTAGGGCCTGTGGACATTCATCGTGAAGCGATGATGGTAGCTGCGAGATGCCAGTTGGCAGCATAGCTAGACGCTGTCTTTTCGTATCGGGTTGCTATGGCTCTGAATTCCTTGATCTTTGCGAAGAAATTTTCGATCAAGTGCCGCCACTTGTAGGCATGTTTATCATAATCGCGTAGGAACTTGCGGTTCGCTTTTGGTGGGATAATCGCGCTGGCACCGCGCGCATCGAGTTCTGCGAGGAGCCAATCGGTGTCGAACGCTTTGTCGGCCAAGAGAGCATCGAAGGCCACGCCATCGATGAGCGGTTCCACGCCCTTCATGTCGTGAGCCTGACCGGGCAGAAGAACGAAGTTGGCCAGGTTTCCGAGCGCGTCGACCAAAGCAACAATCTTGGTGGTCAATCCGCCACGCGAGCGTCCGATGGCTTGATTTTGAGTCCCCCTTTTGCGCCGCTCGCCTTTTGGTGAGCCTGAACGATCGTGCCGTCGATCATTGCGTATTCGAAATCGGGAGTGCCGCTGATTTCTTTGAAAATTCGCTCGAATACGCCACTCTCAGCCCATCTGCGAAACCGTCGGAAAACGCTGTTCCAGTTGCCGAAATCAGCAGGCAGGTCACGCCACGGTAACCCAGTCCGCACACGCCATAGAACTGCTTCCAGAAACAGACGATTATCCTTGCCCGTCGCACCTGCATCGCCCTGCTTGCCAGGCAAGTGTGGCGCAAGAAGGACCCAGACCTCATCTGTCAACACAAACCGCTCTTCGTTCATTCAAACCTCCATTTTGGAAGCTTGAATCAGAAATCAGGCAGGTTGGGAATCCTGAATGTCCACGGACCCTAGTATCAGGTGGCGATCCAATGATCTTCCTTCAGCGTCCAATCAGCGCAGTTCTTCTCTCAGTTACTCTTCTTCTTCTTTGTGCGATGTTTGTGGTCGAAGTGCGAAAAAAATCCCATAAGCAAAGGTGAAGCGTAAAAATCCGCCGGGGACGCAGAAAGGAAGAAGATCAAAGCAAAAACAATTCAGAACCAACGCTTGATACGTCAACAACAAGCAGCAAATATCAACCAACAGAGCCGGAGCCCGCCAAACCAAAATCATGCCGCCTGTTCCAAATCTTTCGACGACGGACAAGAGCAACCGTATAATGTCTAGCCCTAAACACTCGATTCTTTCATTTCAAACCGAGCGCTGACTGCAGACATGGCGGCGGGCAGCGGTCGGAGACTAAACCTTCAAAGGCGGGTTCGGGCTGCGCTTATCTTCAACGGTCGTGAAGCACAGCAGGGTATCTCCGATATTTTCCAGGTCGTGGGTCATCGATTCTCCCCGCGCGAATGTCATGTGGCTGGTCATCCCGACGCTGTATTCCAACTCTTGCACTTTTCCGTCAGCATATCGGGACCTGGCGCGTCCGGATGAGGTTGCAGTCCAAAAATAGTTCATCACATGGGTATGGAAGGGCAGGCGTGCGCCGGGCTCCATTTCTATCAGCCATATCCGATAAAGATCGGTTTCGCTTACCAGTCGGTTGCCGACACGTCCGTTGCCTTCAGCGCTCTCCAGTTCCTCTACGAGTTCCTGGGACCAGTGCGGCAGGTAAACCAGTTTTTTCCGCAAGGTTTCATCAAGCATCGTATTTCCCTTTCGTGCAGTCCAAAATGTCGTTTTGCATTGGCCTTCAACTTATCAAGTTATATACTGATAAATATAGTGAATCGAGAGCTTTTTGTCAGGAGGAAGAATGAGTAGACATGCGATTATTGCGGGGGGCTCTATCGGCGGGCTGTTCGCTGCCAGCCTGTTACGCAAAGCCGGCTGGGAAGTGACGGTCCTAGAGCGCTCGGACGTCGAGCTTTCTGGGCGCGGGGCCGGCATTGTTACTCAT